>Ga0157380_10001498_pt1 | contig 15304 bp, 18 predicted proteins | sample S35metaG_FD_119757 | JGI IMG/M metagenome (GOLD analysis project Ga0157380, IMG submission 119757) | Switchgrass rhizosphere microbial communities from Kellogg Biological Station, Michigan, USA - S3-5 metaG | ecosystem: Host-associated > Plants > Roots > Rhizosphere > Soil | place: USA... | reverse complement strand
TTGCACTACTTCGCCGTCTTTTCCGGCTGTCATTGCCACGGACGGCACAGCAAGCGTGTCCGTGGTAATCGCGTTGATCGACGTAACGTCAATGAAGACGATCAGCGGGCCTTTGCTCAGATGCGCCACGGCCACGCGCTCCATGCTCAGTTTGATAAGCCCGTTGGCGTCCGGCGGGAGCGCATCCCCCTCCATCAGCTTGCCGTTGTTCAGCAGCAAGCTGACCCGTGTTGGCGTGTTCAGCGGGTTGATGGCGCGCAACACGTTGGTGACTTGGTTGGGGGTCATATTTGGAATCCCTTCACTTTGATGAGCCAGCCGGGGACAGCGAACAGACCATCGCTTATCTGTTTGACCTGGGACTTGGGCACCCAGGCGTGGGTCTTGACGCCGTCGAACAGTTTGTAAGCCAGCTCGGTTTCGTGCTCGATCTCCGCGAACAGCTCGACCAGCTCGTCATCGCTTTTTCGCCGCACCATGTCAGTCTCCAAACTCGTCTGCTGGAGTTATGGAAATCGGTCTGCGCTTGTCGGCCAAGGGAGCCAAGGTGGCTCCCCCTGGCGGATTGGTGGTCAGCGCGGTCAGCCCCTTGGCAGAAGCCTTCCCGACCAGCTTCTCGGCTTGCGCGGGGGAAACGATCTTCCGAACATAAATTTCTTTATCATCCAGCTCGTATAAAGACCGCAGCGCGCCAGCGGCTTTGTCGTCGTCGATCCAGCGGCGTATCGTGCGCTTGGCCACCAACTTGAACCCGGTTGGGATCTTCCCATCCATTGCAGACGCCAGCGCATGATCGCGCACCGCGCTACACCAAGCCTCGACCAGGGAAACCTCTTGCATAAGTTTTCCAAGCTGCACCGGGGTGAGCTTCTCGGGTGGCGGCAGCACCACGATGTCGTCGATGAACTCGGCCTGCGCTGCCTTTAAAGACGCGGCGCGCAGCTCCGGGCAGAACCCAGATGCCGGACAAAACTGACAGTGATCCCCCGCCACCAGCGGCGCGTTGTCTTGCTGCGCGTTTTCGACCGCGTGGCGGAACTCCCACTCGAACTCGGCAAGGCGCTCGACGGAGCAATCCCAGGACTTCACGGGAGGCCCCGGCACGCGCGGCTGCACGATATGCACCGCCACGGTCTGGATTTGATGGTTATGGTAGAGCTTCGCCGCGCCAGACAAATACGACAGGAGCTGTGGGTTTTCTTCTGGCTCGACCACGACACCCCTGCCGTATTTGAAATCGACGATCTGGAGATCGCCAATTTCCTCCTTGAATAAGACCGCGTCGCCCGTCCCAAATTGCCCTGGCCAAAGATGCCCCAGGTCCAGCTTCACTTCTGAACGCAGCTCGTAGCCGTCTTCGACGTAGGCCCGCACCAGATCCAGAAATATCTGCGCGGCGTTGGCCATTTCCTCGTCCACGTCGAACGTCACACCGTCTCGCACCGTGATGGTGTCGCCAATGCAAGACGCCGCGTCCGCGTCTTCACGCAAGCACGCCTCGATCAGCGTGTGCGCGGCGGTGCCTTCGTCCGCATAGACGGAGGACACACGGGTCACGTCGGCCGAAAGTTTTATGCTTCCCGGACAGCGGAACCACCGATAGGCGGAAGATGGGGCAAAGACGGCGTGAACAGTCATGCGGACAAATCCGGGATCGCGTCGTTCATGTCGGACGCAGGAGTCGTAGCCGCTTTGTAGACAGCGGCGAGGTACTGCGGCTCCAGCTTCGACAGTCGATCCGTCTTGCCGTATTTCGCCAGCAACGCCGCCGCCTCGGATTCGCTGTTGGCCTGGAGGTACTCAGTAAGAGCTTTGCGCACGTCGAGAATGCTGATTTCCTTCTCGGGTTCTGGTTCCTCCTTGGGGACGATCTTCAGCGGGCGCTTGGGTTCTTCCAGCTTACCGGGCTGGATCGGCTCCATGCCGATCTGAGCGCCGAGATCGCGCGGGGGACGACCACGGCGGCGGGGCTGAACGGGCGGATCATTGTCCAACGGCTCGGGTTTCTCAGGCAGCTCTTTGAACTGGTCTTTCGCCACCAAGTTCACTTGCGGCGCGATACCAGCGCCTTGAAGTGCCTGGAGCACGTTAACCATTTCAGCGGCGTTTTCCGCCGTGATCGTCAGTGTCATCAACATGGGTCAAGTTCTCCCGAAGGGTTCACATCAAAAGCGTGTTCAGTCGCGACTTCTCGTCTTCGTCCACGGTGGTCAAAAGCCGCCGTGAAGCGTTCACCACCCAGGTGTCGATGGCGGCAAGCGCCAGAGCCTTCATTTCGAGGCGGGTCAAAGACGAGATCGGCCGCGACAAGTGCAGCGATCCTTTGAGCCAGCGGGCCATTTCCTCGGCTGCTTTCACGGCCACTTCATCCACCCACGCGTCGTCTTCGGACCACGCCCGTGCGAGCGGTTTGTTGGCTTTAGTGTGCGGTCTTTTCGTCATCACCCTAATCTCACAACATAAAGCTCACGGCAAAACCGCCGCCGCCTATGACAACACCCTCGATACTGTGACGGTTTCCCGGTCGCGCTCGTGTGCAAAGTGTGCCAGCGCGATGGCGTCGGCTTCGTTGTCGTCTGTGACCGCGTCGTAGCCGCGCGCCGCAGCCTCATCCAGCATCATCTTCTTGGATGCGTTGCCCTTGCCGGTCCAGGATTGTTTGATGGTGCCAACAGGCACGCCTTCGTATGGGATATTCCGTTCCTCGCACAGACCCGTGACCACACCGAACAACGCGCCGTAAACGCGACCAGCGTCAGCTCCAATGTGTCGGCGCACTTCCTCGAAAAAGACGAGATCCACGGCGGTCTGATCGAACAGCGTGTTCAGTTGCGAGCGAAATCGAACATAACGCAGACCGGCACCGTCAAACCGCCCCGGTCTGAAATCCCACACGCCACTAAGCAAATTAAAGCCAGCGACCGACGTTGTGAGCAACGCCCAACCAGTGTGGGTGCCGAGATCGAGACATAAGATGGTCTTGCGAGCAGGCTTCATGTGCGACGTTTCCCCGAGTGCAAAGTAACCACGAAAACAAAAATCAAGACGGCGTGTCGGCGCGCTTTCCGTTGCCGCCACCAAGCACCGCGTTCTTGCGCGTCTTGTTTGATTTGCGTCTTCCTTGCGCTACCCACGCAAACCTGGGCCGATCAAACTCACAGATTGTCTCGTAGGCACGCCACAGCGTCGCGGGCTTAAAAGGATGCCCGTCGCGGAGTTTCTTCACGAACAACGGATCGCCAGAGGCGAGATAGCCCAGGCGCGTTGCGCTGAATCCGTTGTTGACCGCTTCCTTGACTCGCGCCAGCACACGACGCCGGTCCATTGGTTCTGACTTTTTCATAGTGGTCATCGGGTTTTGAGCGCCCCTCTTTGCCGTTGGCTATAATTAGGAGTGTGTGAGATCGTGTTATTGACACCCTACATCGACAAGGATCAAAGTCAACAACGCTCACCTAAATTAGAAAAACCCGCAGGAAATTCGCATGTTGTCGCCGGATCAGAACATCTTGCACTTGTTAAGGGGCAGCGCGGCGCTCGAACTCGCAAAACAGGGCAAGAAGATTTTCCCGCTTATTCCAGGCAGCAAAACACCAGCGATAGCGGGTTGGGTAAAGCTGGCCACCACCGATAGTGTCCAGATCATAAAATGGTGGAACGAAAGAGACTACAACATCGGAATCCTGACCGGCGACTCGGACATCCCCGGCCAGCAATACATCATGCTGGACTACGACATGAAGGCGGGCCAGCGGGGCGAGGCGATGCTGCGCCAGCACACACTTCTCGGATTGTCCGACACCGAATCGGTCAAGACCCCGCACGGGGTGCATAAGACCTACTTGGCTCCCAAGGGGCTGCACATCAAAAACAGCGTCTCGACCATCGCCACCAACGTCGATGTCAGGGGCTGGCACGGCTATGTGGTCGGCCCCGGCAGCATCGTCGATGGGGTGCTCTACACCTGGGACGAATCAAACCAGCCCGCCATCGCTCAGCTCCCGCAGGAGTTCATCGATCTGGCGCTGGCGGGCGGCGCGGATAAAAAGACCAACGAGCAGCGCAAAACGCCGCTGGGCGAGCTGGATCAGGCGGCTGCGGTGACGCTGGCCATCGATTACCTGGAGAACTACGCGCCGCTGGCGGTCGAAGGCGCTGGCGGCGACCAGACCACCTACCGGGTGGCGGCCCATGTGAAAGACCTGGGCATCAGCGAGGGGATGTGCCTCGAACTGCTGATGGATCACTATAACGAAACGAAATGCTTCCCGGCCTGGGCTTATGACGCGCTCAGAACAAAGGTGCAAAATGCCTACAAATACGGCCAATCCGCTCCGGGATCGAAAAACCCTTATGTTGAGTTCGGTGTCGGGAATAACGGGTCTGACGACCCGCAGACCCAACAAAAGACGGGACTCTACCGGATCGGCTACAGGAAACGGATTGCCAGGGTCGGAAAGTCCCACGGGAAACCGCTGATCAAGGGGCTGATCCACCGGAACACGCTCACCGTGATGTATGGCCCCAGCAACAGCGGAAAAACCTTTGTCGCGATGGATATCGCTTACGCGGTCGGCACGGGCCTTCCCTGGAACAGCAGGAAGACCACCAAGGGGCTGGTGGTCTATGTGGCGGCCGAGGGCGGCTCTGGCGTGAACGACCGCACCGCCGCGCTGGATACCGCCAGAAAACCAGCCAGCGATCCGCTTTTTGACGTGGTGCCCTGTCCTATCGACCTTCTAAGGGGCAACGGCCCCGACTCCCACGCCAGCAAGCTGGTGGCGCTCATAAGAGAAGCCGAAAAGGAATACGGCGAACCCTGTGCGCTCTTGGTGATCGACACCCTCTCCAGGGCGCTCGCCGGAGGCGAGGAGAACTCGTCTGTCGATATGGGGATGTTTATCAAGCACCTGGATCAGATCAGGGCCGCCACCGGCACGGCAGTCCTGGTGATCCACCACAGCGGAAAAGACATAGCGCGCGGGGCCAGGGGGTGGTCTGGCGTCCAAGCCGCCATCGACACCGAGATCGAGATCAACCAGAACAGGTTCGCAGTCACCAAGCAGCGGGACCTCCCGACCATCGACGAGCTGTCTTTCAGGTTGGACCCGGTCACGGTCGGCAGCGACGAAGACGGGGATGATATAACTTCCTGCACGTTGCTCTGGGGCGCGGCGGCCGAGTTCGAGGTGGAGCTGACCCCGGCCGAGGAACGGCTGTTCGGGGTACTCACCGCGTCATCGCTTAACGTGTTCACGGTGAGCGAACTACAGACACACCTGGCTGGCTTAAAAGACCCGGAACACGTCACGATGGCCACGCGCGACGAGAGCGTGCTGCGCCAGTGGCTGGAGGCGTTGGCGGCCAAGCGGGGGAGCAGCGTCAGGAAACTCAAAAGGAGGGGCCAATGGGAATATGTAGCGCCCACAACTCCCAACAAATAAGAGGTGTTCAGCTACCGGCGAACGGGGTAAAAGTGGACCCCGAAACCCCCCCTTTCGGGGTGCCGTTTTACCCCGAAATTTTATTGCGCGGAGAGGAATAGAGTCACTTCGGGGTACTTCGGGGTAACTTCGGGGTAAAACGGGAAGGCGTAAAAGACGTGCAATATCAAGTGTTTATCGAAACTTCGGGGTACTTCGGGGTAAATGCCAACCCCGAAACGCCAAGAGCGTTTCGACTTCGGGGTAAAAAACCTCCCCCCTATACGGGGAGGTTTACCCCGAAACGCAGGGGAGGTGGATAAATGGTTTCTAAAAGTCGAGGGGAGCCGCTGCGGCCGGGGCGGGGGAACTCGGAGTTTTATGACGAGCTGCGGTTCAAGGTGAAGCCGAAGGCGACGAGTGTTCTAAGCGCGCTCGAACAGTTGCTGGCTGTAACGGCGAAGCGCGAGGCCGCGAGCCGTGCCGCGCAGAAGCGGAAGGCGAACCAGTGGGTGACCGGGAAGCAGGAGAGGATCAGCAAAGCGGCACGAGCAGCGGAGCGAGCAGTGCAGAGGAGGTGGGCAGAGGAAGCGGCTCGAACGGGGAGACGGCGCGCGAGCCATTTGCCGACAAGCGCGGGGGTGGTGGGCACGTCGAGCGCGTGGGTGAGGCTCATAGCGGCGATGGAGCCGGGGCGCTGGTATGGGCTACCTGCGCTGAACCAGCTCATTGGGGTGGACGGGGTGCTCTATCGGGGCAAGACGATGCTGTTTCTGGACAAGGCCCGTAACCCGGCGTTCGAGCCGTCCCAGTATTCGACGGCGATCCGGACGATGCTGGCGGGGCATTTGGGGAAGCCGCTGGAGCCGGAGTGGCTTTGGCGTCTGAATGCTTGGGGCGTGGCCGTGCGGGCGAAGGTGCTGGAAGACCCGACGTGTGATCGCTTCAACATATTGGAGCTGGAGGGTGCGCGGCCGGACCTGTGGAAGAAATCGAGGGGTGGCCTTCCTGGGAGAGGTCCGATTTGGGACAATCGTGGCTCAGTTTTAGACTGACCTGGTTTGGTCTTTCTGTCTGAAATCCTGGATTTGAAAAACAAAATCAGCGGTCGGGCTGGAAAAAATTGGCCGTTTTTTCCCAGGAAATTTTGGAAACCATTAAAAATATAGAAACTGATTTGCGCTGGCGGCGGCGCGGTCCCCCCTGCGGGCGGGGGGCTGGTCGGGGGCGGGGGAGAACAGACCGTGAAAATCTCAGGAAACCGGGTGAGCTCGCCCCTGGTGAGCTCGCCCCTGGTGCGCTCGCCCCTGGTGCGCTCGCCCCTGGTGCGCTCGCCCCTGGTGCGCCCTGGTGAGCTCGCCCCCTGGTGAGCTCGCCCCCTGGTGCGCCCTGGTGCGCTCGCCCTGGTGCGCGCTCGCCCTGGTGCGCCCTGGTGCGCCCTGGTGCGCCCTGGTGCGTCAGGGCACAAAAAAACCGGGGGCAACGCGCCCCCGGCAAGTCACAGGAAACTAGGATCGGCGGCTTAGGGGTGATGCCACGCGTACCAAGCGGCGAGTATGAGTAGGATTGCTATCATCCGGCAGATGTCGCGGTATTGCGTGTTCATGTGTGGGTGTGCCCGTCGCGTTCTATTCCTACGGTCATGCCGTGCCAGTCTGGAAGCATCCAACAACCTAGCAGCGTCGAATAATAGGTCCGGCGACGAAGGGCGCGATAGCGCCCTAGAACCGGATGACGGGGCGAGTGTTGTTCGTTGTCGCGTTGTGCCAGATGCAACAGGGCGCGACGTTCGTTCATGTTCATTTTCATAGTGAGTCCTCTTGTTCCCAAAGTGCGACGCAATCGCCCCCGTCAATGCGGATGACACCGCGACGGCGGCGGACCTTGTTTGTTGCGGTCTTAATTGCATCGTCCATGTTCGCCGCATGGACGCGTACGTCTGTCACGTTGCATCCGCTATTCGTGCGATAGCGAACATGGACAACGAATGTTAGCGGCGCAAAGCGTCGCAACTCTTTAGCGGTCATGACGTGCTTTCCTACATACGTTTTCATGACAGCAACGCGAGTAAGAGAATGCCGAAAGCAAATCCCATCGCGGCTCCGATTAGACCGCGCAAGAGTTCCGGCAGAATTGCGTCTGTTTCGTTTGTCATTGGTCTGATCTTTCCTGATTAAAGAGGTAACAGGGCTGCGCAGAAAAGCGCGATAGCTAAAAGCGCGGCTCCTAGGCGAGGTAGCAAAACTAGGACAAGGCGAATCATTGCAGCGTGCCGCGCGGCGTAGTTCCGGGACGTGTCATGTCCGCGAGATCGGAGTCCATGATTGCGATAGAGCAATCCTGTAAGACCTTCAGCGGGGCTAGGGTCGCGCGGCCGTGCTCCGGCCTCAGAATGTATTGAACCGCACAAGCACGCGTCCCATCGCGGGCTTGCGCCAAGTAAATGTAGCAGCGTCGCGCGTCGGGATGGTCCGCCGCGTTGTTAGCATCGGGCAACGCGTCGCCAGGATTTTGCGCGATGATGCAACCCTCCAAGCAAGTGATAGTTAGGAACGCGTCCCGGATCGCCGCTTGGATTTGCGGCGCGGTCACGTTCTCCAGCGGCAATACCTCGAAACCCGTTTTGCTTGGTGCGATCACAAGCGCGGCCGGTAGTTCGCCTTCCTGTCGGAAGAATCGGGCATTGATATCCGCAAAACGCGACACGATGCCCAAGAGCAAATCTGTACGGTTTTCCATGGTGGTATCCTCTTTCGTGGTTTCGTTTCCGGCAGGCTTAGGCTTGCCGCCAATGCGCCGCGCGCTTTCACGCGTGGCGCATTAGCTCCAAGTCTAGGCCGCCTCTTGGCGCGGGAATGCCGGACAGTCTTGTTCCTGTAGTTTGCGAATGAAAAACGCGAGTCCCGTTGTGGCCGCTGCTTGTTCGTTTTCGAACATCGGCGCACACGAGGCGAGCGACGGCAGCACATAGACTCCTGCGTCTGGTTTGTTTGCGTAATCCGTTGTTGCGCCTAAGGTCACTTGCAGTGGACGATTGAACGCGTCTCCGGATCGGCATGCGAAAACGAGGCGACGGAAGGCGGACGTGTGGCCAATGCTGAACGCTATCTTTCCAATGTCCGCAGACTGTCCGGCTTGTTTCACGGTGAAAGACGTCTCGTGAAAGAAGTGCGCGTCTGCTTGGTTCGATAGGCTTGTGGCGATTAGCTCGACTTGGAAATTCGCAGACTCTATCGCGTCAATGATCGCGGCGACCACGGCCGCCTTGTGCTGGAATGTTGCGGCCAGGATTGAGGTATTGCCGCCCATGTGATGCACGATTGTTAGTACGGGCTTGCGACGCAACGCGGCCGTATCAATGCGGCGCATATTCATCGGATTGCCCGACAACGCGCGGGCAACGCTAGGATAGGCTCCGGCGACATCCCAACGTGCAAGGCGCGGTCCCGTGGGATTGGCCGCGTTGATTTTGTCGCGCAACTTGCTCGCCTTTTCCGCGCCATCTGGCCATCCAGTGCGGCAAAGTCTAATGGCGTGTTCCATGTCATAGGTGCCGTTGAATTTAAAATCTTTGTCCCAAGCATCGCGAGTCCAGCAATCCGATTCCTTGATTGCCTCGACGTGCTGGCACAACGACTCCGGCGACGTGAAATGGGCATGGCTCACGGTTGCCTGAATTTTTCCCTTGCCGGTGATAACGGGCAACAGACTCCGCAAGCCGGAGTCGTTGCCACTGTATCGGTGAATGGTTTCCATTAGCGTGCCCTCGCCTCAATGCGAGAACGAACCTCGGAGTCGAGTCCCTTCCAGATGCACATGGACTCGACGTCGTTCGAAGGCACTCCGGCGGCCAAAAGTTTCGCGCCGAAAATCGAAGCGCGCGGTGAAATCACAATGCGCGCTTTTTCAGCGAAAGCAGCATGACGCAGGGATTGAACGCGCTTTAACCACGAGGCGTTGTCACACAACGCGGCCTCTAGTTTTTCGTCATAGTCCCAATCGATAAAGACGAAACGATCTAGCGTTGCGCCGTCGAGTTGATTGCGCCCAACGTAGATACGATCGGCACCGTTGCCCCATGTGTTCGCGCACGCGACGCATTGGAAGCCCGCGCCCTTCATGATCGGCTCTACGCAATCCGGGAAAGCGGCGTATCCATTGGCCATGCCCGCGTTTAATGTGAGCAGCGCGGCCGGATCGTCGGCGTCTATTTCGTCTTTCACGAAAACATGTCCGCTTTGGAACGCGTCGCGATAGGGCGTTGAATGATACTTGCCGTGGGCATCTACAAAGCCCGTTAGCTTGTGCTCGCCACTTACCGCGCCTTCAATGCGGAAAAGTTTCTGTACCGCAGTAGCGGCCATTTCTGCGGCCGTCGTTTTGCCAGACCCGGCAGGGCCGGACAAAAAGACGTGCAAGCCGCATGCGAGTGCTTTCACAAGCAACGGAAACTTGTGGTGCATTGGCATGGTGCCAACGTACAAAGGTTCGTCGTTTGGCTTTACGATTTCGATCCGAGTAACAGGCACAAGCCCCGGCAGTTCGCGCTTGATGATTGCGACCACGGCCGCATCATCGATGCTTGCCGCCTTGGGCTGCACGCGCGCGGCGATGACGCGAACCGCCTCCGCTAGTGCGGCGTCTGCGTCGTCGTCTTTTGGTTCGTTCGGAGTGATCATGACCGGCAGCACTGGCGCGCTTGCCGGTTCGTCTGCCGTGGCCGTGGGCGCGCTTGTTGTTGGCGTGTGGACGTTTGCGGCTTGCTTGTGGAGACGTTCCAGGGTCGCGCCGGATACGTCGTTATACGCCTCTGCAATCTCGCGCAGTTTCAGGTCGCAAACGAAAGCAGACGAAAGCCCGTTAGCCGTCAGCCATTTCCGGGCGATAGGACGATTTTCCATAGTCACAAGCAAAGACCCGCGCGGCCCTAGCAGGGATTCAAGCTCTGCGGCGTTGGATGTTGGCGTTCGCATTTTCGATTTTCCTGTGTTTTCAAAGGCTTAATAGGTGCCCGTTGTGAGGCGCATTGCCCCGCGCCTTTTATCGCTCACAATACCCGACAAAGTCAACATTCTAATAGACCGCAATTTAGGGCCGATTTGATACGCTTCGTTTCCCTGGTGCGCGTGTTTGCGTGTTCGGGGCTGATTGGGCTAGGTTTTCAAATGCCCGACGTGCCGCAACAAGAGCGTGATTTTTGCCGGATACTTGTCGAAACCGGGAATCCAGTATCGGCGGGAAAGCTCGCGGGGATTGACGGAAAGCAAGCCATGACGCGCTTGCGCGTGCAGCGGCATCTGCGCGACCTATTGAACGCGCGGTTACTGTCAATTGTGCCCAAAATGCTCGGAGTCATGGAGCGACTCGCGACCGACCCAAACGTCCCCAGTGCGGTTCAGAGGCTTGCCGCTGCGGACATACTAGACCGCGCTGGTCTCATATCTGCCAGCGCGGCGGCACTGGCGAAGCCCGTGGAGAGTTTAAGCGAAATGCCTGCCCGGGACCTACGGGCTTTAGTCGAGCGCCTGGAGGGCGAGTTATTCGCCAGGGCGCGCCCTGTTCGAGACCTGGAGCTCGAAGCATCACAACCCGCGCCGCAAGCGGCTAAGTCGTTGGCGTTCCTCGACTAGGCTTGCCTGTTCGGGGCAGAAACCGGGGGACGGCCCTTGAACATGCCTTGTCTTTTTAGGTCTGCTTTGTCTGCTAAGTCTTTGATCTTATTCATAAAAGACCGACCCGGCCTATGGCCGACCCCCGCCCCCTGGCACCCCCCGCGACGCGCGAGCAGCGATTGGCCAACCCCCCGGCGCTAAATTTTCAAATTTGGCAAAAGTAGCCATGTTCGGGGTCCTTTCTGTCCTGTTTTCGCGGTTCGAGGCCCTTTTTGGCTCATTTTCACGGTTCGAGGCCGTTTCTGTCCTGTTTTCGCCTAAGCCCCCCTTGACGCGCCCGCGTCGGGGATGGCACGATCCGGTTGCAAACCTTGATTGTTGAAACTCGGCCCGACCCGCTCCCCAAGAGCGCGGTCGGGCCTCTTCGTTTTGGCTCTGTTCGAGCAATCTCGCCCGTGGTATGGGTTTTTCTGGTGGTAGAGGGCGTTCTTGGCGTTCGCACTCTTCCGTGGTGGGGGGCTGGATCACCACCCGATGGTGATTCGGCCCCCGTTTCCCGTGAAACAGGCCAAAAAGGCCCGAAATGCCGGATCTGGGCACGATCATCAGGGAAGCCGCTGGCCGTTATGGCCTATCACCGGAAATGATGCTGCGCATCGCGCAGATCGAGTCGGGCATGAACCCCCGAAACGCCAACCCCAGGTCTTCGGCACGCGGCGTCTACCAGTTCATGACCAAACCGGGGGGGAGCTGGGGCGAGTACGGGCGTGGCCAGGACGTGCTCGATCCGCACGCCAACGTGGACGCCGGAGCAAGGTACATCAAGGACAACATGGCCACGCTCCGCACCAAGCTGGGGCGCGAACCCGCCGATTGGGAGGTGTATTTAGCTCATCAGCAGGGACGCGCTGGCGCTCCCGCGCTTCTCGCGAATCCCAACGCCAGAGCGGTCGATGTGCTGTCGCAGTTTTACAGGAAACCCGGCGTGGCCAGGGACGCGGTGGTCTTGAACGGGGGACGCGAGGACATGACAGCGGGTGAGTTCGCAGCTCTTTGGAAGGCGAAATATGAAGGCACAAACCCCTCCGGCGGTGGTCGAGCCGCGCGCGTTGCGTCGGCAGCTCCGGCTTCAGCCGCTGGAACAGCGCCGCAAGCGATCAACGCTACCGACCCCATCGCGCTCCAGCAGACCGGCGCGCAGGTGACCAATCCCCAGGCGCTGGCGTTCGCGGGACCGGCGATGCTCGGGAGTGTTTTCACTGATGCGCTTGCCCCGCTGAAGAAGCCGGTCGATCCGAACGATCTCATCAGGAAGCCAAAGAGCGTCGGAAACATTTTAGGTGATCTCGGTCAGCCGGTTCACTTGTCCGGCGCATAGAAACAGCGTATTTGTTCGAGCTGCTTCGGCCGCACCGCCGCATCGCCACCGGCTCTACCGTCACGGTAGCAAGCGATGCCGCAGCCGACCCCGTACAACAGAATCACGAATTTTCAGAACGATCAGGCGCTTCATCCGACTGATCCGTATCCCGCGCCGAAGGTCGATCAAGAATACAACGCGATCAAGATCACGACCGACGAGATCCTGCAAAATCTTGCGCTGATCCAGCGTGACGACGGCGAACTCGCCAACGATAGTGTTGGCCAGGATCAGTTGCGGGACGATGTCTATGTTGGCTTCGGCAAGCCGGAGCCGTGGATGCCGAACCACGATTATGTCGGCTCGAACACCGTCTTTCATCTGAATGCTTATTACTATTGTCAGGTCACGCACACGTCTTCGACTGATTTCAACGCGGATTTCGCGTTGGGCTACTGGCTGGTGATCGTTGACTTTGAAGACGTTCACTTTGACGCGGACATCGAAGCGATTGGCGCGCTGACCGGAACAGGTTTTTCGTATCGCGTCTCCGATGGCGTCTGGAAGACCAAGCTGATCCAGGGCAGTCCGCTTGTTCCGGAGTCGTCTATCGATGTTCAGGACAACACCGATCCGTTGAACAACGTCGCGGTCAAGCTGGTCAACGATGCGCAAGCGCCCGGTGCGAGCAAAGTCTACGGCACCAACGGCGCTGGCGTTAAGGGCTGGAAAGCGGACCCGCTGCCGCCAGCAACCGGCGTCACGCCGGGGAGTTACACCAGCACCAATTTGACGGTGCAGGCAGACGGAAGAATCACCGCAGCGGCCAACGGCACTTCGGTCGCGACCACGGTGGCTGGTGATTCACCGCCGGTTGGCGTTCCGCCAGGGACGATGTGGTACGAGAGCGACACCGGCGGTTTGTATATCAGCTACAACGACGGCACGTCGGTGCAGTGGGTGCAGATCAACGGGCCGGTCCCGGCGGGTGCCATCGGCGTGACAGACGCGTCGATGCGCGCGTTCGCCGCGCCGCTCGATGCGCTGGCGTATTCAGGGATGCAGATCAACGGCGGCATGAGCGTCAACCAGGAAGGTTTGGCCTCGCGCGCCGACAATGGCTACATCTGCGACGGCTGGCAGTTGGCTGTTAGCGTGAGCGGCGCGGTGGTGTCATCGGGTGCGGCGGCTAACGCTGGCCCCCCGCTTTTTGGCGGCGGGCACACGCACTACGCTTACGTTGTGACCGCCACGGCGAAGCCGGTGCTGGCGGCTGGCGATGTCTGTTCGTTGAACCAGATCTTCGAGGGCTTCCGGGTGGCGCGGCTCGGTTGGGGAACGCCGGAAGCGCAGCCGATCACGATTGGGTTCTGGAGCTTGAACACGGTTGCCGGTATCTACAACGGCAGCATCCGCAACAACGGGGCTTCGCGTTCATATGTCTTCACATATAACCAGGCCGTTGGCGGCGTTCCCGAGTATCACACTGTCACCATCCCTGGTGACACCGCTGGCGTTTGGCTGAAAGACCAGAACGCGGGCATCATCCTGTCGTTCGCGGTGGCGAGCGGATCTGATTTCACCACGACTCCCGGTGATCTGTGGGTCGCCGGAAACTTTGTCGCGAGGCCGCTCCACATCAATGTCCTGGCGGCGAACGGCAACGCGATCCGCATCACGGGCGTTGTCGTCGTCCCCGGCAGCAACGCCCCGGCAGCGGCGCAGTCGGCGCTGATCGTGCGGCCGTATGATGACGAGCTGCTGACGTGTCAGCGATACTTGCAACGGATCAGCAGTTCGGCAGCGCAATCGATCTATGGGTCTGGCGTCGTCTTTTCTGCAACGACGTTGCTGCTCGGGATTCCATTTCTGGTGCCAATGCGAATAGCTCCAACTTTTACGACGGCGGCAGCGGCGAATTTTCATGCGGTGCAAGGCGGGGGACTTGTGTCGGTGAGTTCGCTGGTGGCGGAAGTGACCACGCAATTCATGGCGTCCATCAACTGCACGATAGCCGCTGGCAATGCCGGTCAGGCTGGTGTGCTGCGTTCCGCCAACGCGAATAGTTGGATGCAAATGAACGCGAGGATCTGATGGCTTTCGATTTCCCAACCTCGCCCGCCGTCGGCACCGTCTCGAACGGCTACACCTGGGACGGACAGAAGTGGGTGAGTGTCGGTACGGGTGCCGCGATCATCGCCGCGACGCCTCCTGCCGGAGCAGTCAACGGCGATCTCTGGTGGGATTCGGACGACGGCAAGCTCTACATCTACTACAACGACGGCACGTCTTCGCAATGGGTCGGCGTTGGCGGCGCGAGTGGCGGCAGCTCTGCAAGCGGCGCGCTGGCGTTCTCAGGAATGCAGCTCAACGGCGCTATGGAGGTCAGTCAGGAAAGCGGCACAGCCTCTCAAAGTGGCACGAACATCGCAAAATATGTCGTGGATGGCTGGCAGCTTCTTTCGTTCGGTTCGCAAGCGGTGTTGGGATTGCAAATAGCCACGCAGTACACGCCATATGGATGTGGCAACGCGATACAAGTCTACGCTTCGACGTTCAACACGTCCCCCGGAGCATCCGACTACTGTGCTTATCTGCAAAGCATAGAGGGCTACCGGGTATCGCGTTTGAGGTGGGGAACGCCAAACGCGCAGCCGATCACACTCGGATTTTTTGCACACAGTACGATCACGGGAGTGTTTTCTGGCGTTGTTGGAAACGGTGCTGCTCCATTTCGGAGCTATCCGTTCTCGTACAGCATCACCACGGCAAACACCTGGGAATATAAAACGATCACCATCCCTGGCGATGTCACCGGAACGTGGGCGAAGACCAACACCGTAGGAATGACGCTGCATTTTACCGCGATGGCCGGAAGCGGTGTTGTGGCTCCCGCCGGAGCGTGGACA
>Ga0157380_10001496_pt1 | contig 15310 bp, 9 predicted proteins | sample S35metaG_FD_119757 | JGI IMG/M metagenome (GOLD analysis project Ga0157380, IMG submission 119757) | Switchgrass rhizosphere microbial communities from Kellogg Biological Station, Michigan, USA - S3-5 metaG | ecosystem: Host-associated > Plants > Roots > Rhizosphere > Soil | place: USA: Michigan... | reverse complement strand
TGTTTACGGGAAGCGCTATTGCAGGCGCCATTCTCGGCGGCGTGTTCATGGTCAAGCTGGGGCTGCTGCGATCGATGCTGGTGTTCGGCCTGCTGCAGGCATTGTCCAATTTCCTTTATTACGCATTGGCATTGGCAGGTAAGAATTACTCGCTGATGGCGCTCGCCGTCGTGATCGACAACACCGCTGGAGCCATGGGCAATATCGCTTCCGTTGCATTGATCATGGCGCTGTGCGACCCCCGGTACAGCGCATTCCAATACGCCTTATTGTCCGCCCTGGCATTGACGCCGCGTTATCTTCTGGGCGGTCCTGCCGGTTGGATTGCCGATAACTTCGGTTGGGGCAATTACTACATCATCAGCGTGCTGCTGGCATTGCCTGGGCTACTGCTCGTCTGGATGATGCGGGAGCGAGTGCGGGCGCTCGATCGTCCCCAACAATGACCGCCACCGGCAAGGCGTCGCGAGTTCTGCTTGCACTGGATGAGCTAGAAGATCCGGCGTCGCGGGCCTTCACCGCAGGTAGCGGCAATTGGCCGCTACGCGGGTTCGTCGTAAAACGTGCAGGGCATGTTTACGCCTACGTGAATCGTTGTCCGCACGCCGGCCACCCGCTCAACTGGCAGCCCGATCAATTCTTGAGCAGCACGAAGACGCTAATCCTGTGTTGCTCGCACGGTGCGCAATTCATGATCGACACCGGTGTCTGTGTCGTCGGACCCTGCATGGGACAGGGGCTGACGCGCATCGCAGTGCATATCGAAGACGGCAATGTGGTGCTCGATGAAGATCCTGAAATGTTGGCGGTGCGTCACGCTTGAGTGCATGCGCGTGCGCCCACGACATTGCAGTAACTACGTAAGGGTCGGAACCTAGACTTCCATGCGTGGCGCCGGCCATTCGGAATAGCCCGACGCTTCGCTGCGATCCAGGCTGACCAGCGCATCGTTCCAGATGCTGCTGGCGACGATCTCGCGATCGGATTCGTAATCTTCCGGTTCCACGTCCACCGATCCGCTCCAGTCTTCGGGTGGCGTGGCCCGCACGAGCTCCTGGTCGGCCCACGATTCCAGGTCAAATTCCTCGACGGTGCCGTCGAAGTGCTGGACTTCGATGGTTCCCTCATCGGCATCGATGGCGACAACTTCCAGCAACGTTCCGTTGATACAGCAATACCAGTCGCCGACGATCGGCGTAAGGGAAGGCACGAGCGACGTCATGAGTTGATCTCCGTGGGCGGATGTCGGTCCATGGACACTGCTGTGCATCGAATAGGCATTCGCGGCGCAGCCATTGTCGAAGTCATCGTGCGTTATGTTTTAGACCTCTGCGTGTGCAGATTCAAGCGAAAAATGAGTTGCGCGCAGCACCATGAAATTTCTTCGCGCTCGGTTATCGCGTATGCGTCGCCTCGGAGCGTCGGTTGGAAATCGGTCACGGCAACCGCTCATACGCCAGGTCCCACACATCGTGACCTAGACGTTGTCCCCGCCGTTCGAATCGAGTGAGCACGCGTGACTCGTCGCGAGCTACGAAACCGTCCGTTCCACCTAGATTACGAAACGAACTAGACAAATCGAGCACTGCCCGCATGTGATGCGCGTAATGCTCCCAGTCCGTAGCAAGGCGTAGTACGCCTCCTGGAGCAAGTGCGCGCGCCAGTAAATTGACGAACGCCGGTTGAATGAGCCGCCGCTTGTGATGACGTTTCTTCGGCCATGGATCGGGAAAGAACACGTGAATCTCGGCGATGGAGGCCGGTGCGATGCGTCGTTCCAGGACTTCAACTGCGTCGTCCGCAATCACTCGCACGTTCTTCAGGTCGAGGCGTTCGAGACCCAGCAGCAGATGCCCGACACCCGGCGGATGAACTTCGATGCCTATGCAGTCCAGGTGCGGATGCTGGGTTGCGTATTCGAGCAGAGCTTCGCCGGCTCCGAAACCGATCTCGATCAGTCGGGGCGCGTGCCGGCCGAAGATTGCATCGAAGTCCGGCACGCCGGCAGCACTTGCGATGCCGTAGATGGGAAACAGTTCCGTGAGTCCGCGTTGCTGGCCGGCCGTCGACCGCCCGGCACGAATGACAAAACTGCGAATGGCTCTGCCCGCGGTTTTGGGCTCGGCTGTCGGCTGCTCATCGGAAGGAATATCGCTCACGCTGCTTGGGGTCTTTGAATGGTCGAGCACGCGATGATAGCAGTCGCTTCGTCACCAAGCGCGTTGGGAGAGGCCTGTCAGGCTCTCGGGCTCATCGCGTTCGCAGATGTTCGAAGAGCAAGAGTGCTGCAGCCTGTAACGGCGGTTCGCTGCGTGCACAGAGGAAGAGTTGTCGTGATGCCCAAGCGTCGGTGAGAGGCAGAGCGGTCAGTGCAAGCGAGCGCACATACGGCGTGCTCGCTGCACGCGGCACGATGCTCACACCGAGCCCGGCGGCGACCATCGCACACGCAGCGTCGAAACTCGTCACGTGAATGCGCCAGTTCGGAGTCGTCCCGGATTCCTGGGCCACCCGTGTCAGCAACAGGTGCAGTGAACTGCCGGCATGCAGGCCCACGAAGGGATAGTCGAGCAGTTCGGCGAACGAGATGGACGCATGTTTCGCGAGCGGGTGTGACGGTTGCAAGACGACGATCAAATCGTCGGTGCGAAACGGCACGGCCTGGAGGCCGCTGATCATGGGCAACTCGCTGACGATGCCGAAGTCCGCCGAGCCGTCGGCGACCGCGGCGGCAATCGCCGAGCTGACATGCTCTTCGAGATGCACGTGAATTTCCGGATGCGCCGCCGCGAAGGTCGCCAGTTCGGTGGGCAGGAATTCGACGATCGACGAAATGTTGGCAAAGACCCGAACGTATCCTCGCGCACCGCTCGCATGCCTGCGCATTTCATCGTCGAGCCCGGCAGCCTGTCGCAGCAGCACGCGCGCCTTCGTCAAGAATGCGTGTCCGGCGGCGGTGAGCTCGACTCCTTTCGCGCCTCGCACGATCAACGGCGTGCCGAAATTCTCTTCCAGATCGGAAATCCGCTTGCTGACCGCGGATGCGACCGTGTGCGACCTCTCGGCAGCACGGGCGATGCTGCCGGCATCCGCCACCGCAATGAACAGCTCCAGATCGCGCAGATCGAATCTCACCGGCACTCCGCATCCCGCCCGCATGCCCCGCATACGAGGGGCAAAGCAATGAGGGGCAACGATATCCGAAAACCCAGCGCTTGCGGGAGTTGCCGCGGCGATCATGCCGGTCGCCACCAAGTCGCCGGAGTCCGTGCACGCACTGGAACTGAAAGCCTACGGGGGATGGTTCGTTAAATTCGGCGGAACATGACCACGCTCCATTGCGGCAAATTGATATAGATCCTGCCGTCTTGCTGCGTCCACGGATCGTAGAACGCATTGCCTGCACCGTCCCAACCACCAAATGTGTCGTCCTGTGTGCAGAGGATCTGAGTCCATTGGCCGAAGCGTTGGCCGGTCGCGACGCCATATTGGTGTTCAGTGAAATTTTGATTGCCCAGGTTGACGATTGTTAGTACTACGTTGTCGGACGCTTCGCGAACGAAGCCCACGACCTGATTGGATGGATCTTCGTGCGGTATCGAGAGGCTGTCGGCGCGTAAGGCTGGGTTCTCCCATCTTACGGCGTTTGCCGCCGCAACCAGGCGGCGCATCTGCATTCCCAGCGGATCTCCAGCGATGCTCCAGTCAAATCGATGGTCACCGCGCGAATCGATGCCATCGGTCCAGTAGCCCCACGTCGCATGCGGTGACGCCATGTGGCATTCAGAACCCATGAATAGCATCGGCGTGCCCGGCATCGCGACGGTCAGTGTCCACGCGAGCCGGCACTTGGCCCGTGCCCACCCGTTCTCGCGCCCGCCCAGCTGATCGATCAGATAACGATGTCGCTTATCCCAGTCCGACAGCCCGTGCTCCGCGTCTCCGTTCTCGAGATCTCCAATGTCATCGTGAGAACCCAGTGCGTACTTCACCAGGTTCCACGCGTGCTCGTAGCCGTCCCAACCCAGAATCGATTTCACCTTGTTGAGCGAATCCTGCCCCGCGAGCGCGCGCTGACATTCGTGGTGCGTGTCCCCGTGCCAAGTGGCACAGAAGCGGCCGGTAGTGACAATCCATGGATCGTCCGGAAGATGTTCGGCGCTCAGGTATTTACTCGGGAAGTCCTGGCGCAGTCGGTCGACGACCAGCTTCAGGTGATTGCCGTTGATCTGCGTCGTGACATCAAACCGCAGGCCATCGGCCTTGTATTGCTCGAAATACATTCGGGCGTTCCAGTAGAAGAAGTCCTGGACTTCGCGCTTCCACCATGCCGGCCCCCGTCCCCAGTCGGTCGACTGGCCGCCCTCGAAATAAATGCCGCCTTCATTGCCGTACCCGTCAAATTCATACAGCACATTGTCGCCGGGCCCCGCGTGGTTGTAGACCACGTCGAAGATGACCGCCAGACCGCTGCGGTGGGCGCTGTCGACAAGATGTGCGAGCGAGAATGGCGACCCGTAGGACGACTCCGGAGCGAAGAACGATGCCGGGTTGTATCCCCACGAGCGGTTCATGGCGAATTCCTGAACCGGCATGATTTCAATGCAGTTGAACCCCAGGTCGCGGATGTATCCCAGCTTGCTCTCCATGTCGGAAAACGTGGCCCAAGCCGAGTTGCGCTGGTCGTTGCGGCCCGCAAAAGTCCCGACGTGCAACTCGTAGATGATGAAGTTCTCGAATCGCGGCGTGTCGAACGGTGCCCAAGTCACCAGATCGTTTGCCGGCACGATCGACGCGTTACGACTCGTCGGATCGCTCCGGGTCAGCTCCGAGCTGAGAACGTCGCGTGCAGCCGGGTCAAGCGTCTGGAAGACCTCGGGTCCATTGGTGATTTCGAACCGATACATTTTCCACGCGACGACGCCTGCAACCGTTCCGCTCCAATAGTCACCGTGGCGTTGCAGGTCCCGCACAAACGTCTCATCTCCCGATTCCCAGTAAGGCCCATCCTGGATCAGCACTCTGACGTGGTCGGCGTGAGGAGCCCAGACCCTGAAGAAACAACCATCGCCCGTTAACCAGGCGCCGATGCGTTGATCGTCCATGTGAGTCCCTCTGCATCAATTGCGATGTACGGAGTCGCACGGGGCCTTGCGGCCCGACCTCGACAATCTCTACCGTCGACCCGACCTCGGGTCGTGACTGCAGTCAAGCAAAAATCGCGCCACTGAATCGGAAACCACTAAAACAGCTCGGAAGCTGCGGGCGATTGGCATAGGTATCCGAACGACATCGGCGCCGGGCCGCTGCTTTGCTGCTTTCACCCCCCCAACGTCCCGGTGAATAGGGATCGCACTTGCCAGAACCTGAGTATCGCAGTTATAAATCACGACCCGTGCGGGCGTCGTATAGTGGTAATACCTCAGCTTCCCAAGCTGAAGCCGACAGTTCGATTCTGTTCGCCCGCTCCATCATTTTGCATTGGTTGTTACCGTCAACTCCCAAGCACTACGGCTTGAAGCGACCGACACAGGAAGCGTCCACTATCGGCGCATCCGTCCACGTCTCCGTTGGCGGCCTGCGCCGCCTTGACGCTCAACGTCATGGCAATGTCGAGAAATGCCGCACGGCTTTGCACGGGGGCAAAGTACGTTCACATCGGTGGCATCTTGTCGAACCTGGGCAGAGCTGGATCGATGCGGTCCCAAGCGTAGCCGCGCATGGTGTACGTCACCATCTGAGGCTTATAGCGGCTGGGGTCGTCAAGGCTCCCAGCGTGCACGGTGAACAGCTCCGGCATCGCCGTGAATGTCATATAGACCGGCGACCCGCAGATTGGACAAAAGGCGCGCACCTTGACGTTGCCGGTATCGCCGACGATGTCCCAGTGTGTTGCTCGGCCCTCGAGTTTCACGGTCTTCTTGTCTGGGAAGGTCAGGTAGGATCCGTGGCCGGTACCGCTCTTGCGCTGACAGTCGCGGCACTGGCAGTCGTTCATCACTATCGGCTCGCCAGAGATTTCATAACGGATCGCCCCGCAGGCGCATCCGCCCGTATATGCGTCGCTCATTTGTTTCTCCTTGGTGGTCGTGAGATAGAGTAGGAGCGGGCGGCGCAACAGTGGGAGTGACAAGTGTGGCGGGATTCAGTGCGCGCGATGTGTCCCCAGCACGGACGCGATCGCAGCTCGAAGCTCACTCGCCGCCCCCGTAGACTCGCCTGCGGACCGCCATGCGATGACGCCGTCAGGTCGAATCAACACTGCGCCGCGACCGTCGACACCGTAGGCGTGTAGTACGCGGGATTGGGCATCGTGGTCATCCTGCGCTAGACGGACAGTGCGCAGCTCAATCTTTGAATCGTGCGCAATGACTGCCGCAGCTTTTTCCCAAGGTTCTCCCTCGCTGCCGATGAGCAGCAAGAAATGCTTGCCCACCAAGTCATGCACAGAAGCGCTGCCCGTTGCGTGTTTGACGATCACGTGCGGTGCTCGCGAGCCGGGCCGCCCGCTCGGCGCTTGGGGGTCTTCGAATAATTCGCTCCCCGCTCCGTCTTGTGAAACGAACGCCCCCACGCGGTAGCACTGGCCGAGAATGACAGCGGAGTCTTCGATGATCTGCGGAGGTGGCGGTAACCGATCGCCGAGGTTCTTGAACCATGCGGCGAGTCGCGCGAGCGACTGGCCCAAAGTGCCCTCCGCTATCGGTCGGCGTTCCGAGTCATACGTTTCGAGTAGCGCAGGAGAGGCTATTCCTCTCGTTACGAGCGCCAGCTTCCACGCTAGATTGTGTGCATCGTGGATGCCCGTATTGCCGCCAAACCCGCCCGTAGGCGGCATCGAGTGCGCGGCATCGCCGACGATGAATGTTCGTCCCTCACAAAAGCGATCTGCAACGTACGCCGTGACCTGCCAGGGTCGGGCATCGAAGAGCTTCGTGTATTCGATTACCAGCCGCTGCTCGTCGTAGAACACGTTGCCCGTGCGCCAGAACGGAATGCAGGCCTGCTGTTCCACGCTGATCCTCGACGCCTCCGCGGGACGAATATGCGATTGAAAAGAAAAATCGCAGCCGAAATGGAAATTCAACGTTTGGATGGTCAACTGCTTGAGCGCCTGTCGCTGCGATGTCCAGGGCATCTCGCGCAGGATCGCGCTTGCCAGCCGCGACCGGTCGCCGCCGAGCCGGCGATGCGACGGCACATCCAGCACGCACGAGATGTCGTTGAGTCCGTTGACGCCGAGCACACGCTGGGCTCGGTCAAGCCCAAGAAGAAAGTTGCGGACAAGGAAAAGAAAGCCTCGCAAACACCACGGCGCGTTTCCACACTCCGGCAGCAGTAAACCTGCAATGCACTTAGCTGTGTCTGCTATTGAGCCACGCGCGTCCAATCACTCGCGAGTTTCGAGCGCGTCCTTCACCTCTTTTCCACCCGCTAGTTCTCTTGCCAGCGCCAAGGCACGAATGCGGACCGTCGCCAGTTCGACGTAACCGCTGAGTACCAACGCGTCGTGGAAGCTTTCCACCTGGATCACGTAAGTCCTGGTGACGACGTCCGCCATCAGGCGGGCGCGGAGCCTTGCCATGATGATGCCGTCATCGATCGCCTCTCTAGTGGATTGCTGTTTCGATGCTAACGCATGATCCACAGTGACCGCGGGGGCGACTACAGCTGCGATTCCTGTCTCGTTCGTGGGCTGCGCCATGTTCGTTCCTCTGTGCTTGACGATCATTGCTTGTCGATCAATTGCCACGCGGCATCGGGTGTTCCGGCTTGCGGACTCTGCGCTGCCACGTTCACACGAGCGAGGCCGGCGTCGGGATCGGGGGAAGCGTCGGAATGTCGGGAGGCATGGGTGGCGCAACGATCTTCCCCAATGTCATCCGCACGTGGTGAGTGGCGCCGTCATCGAGCAACCTGATGCGCGTAGTGCCAGCGGGCAGCAACTCGTCGTCCAACGTCGTCTCCACCACACCGCGACTGCAAGCGTTGGGGTTCTCGACGACGATCTCGTAACGCGCCGATCGATATCGGAACACGAGTTCGAAGCGCGGCCAGCCTTCAGGTATACACGGGTTGAGCAGGAAATGATCGCCGCGCTGCGCAAAGCCCAGGATGCTTTCGATTCCTGCGCGGTACAGCCAGCCCGCTGAACCGGTGTACCAGGTCCAACCGCCCCGGCCAATATGCGGGGCCACCGAGTAGACATCGGCGGCCACGGCGTACGGTTCGACCTTGTAGCGTCGCAAGTCGGTGCGGGTGCTGGTCCGGTTGATCGGATTCAGGAGCGAGAACAGTTGCTGCGCTTTCTCACCTTCGCCCAGTCTCGCGAAAGCGATTACCGACCATGCGGCGGCGTGAGTGTATTGACCACCGTTCTCGCGCAGGCCGGGTGGGTAGCCTTTGATGTAGCCGGGGTCGAGCGCGGTCCGATCGAACGGCGGCGTGAACAGCAGGGCGAGTCCGTCGTCGTGACGGATCAATTGGTCTTCGACTGCAGTCATGGACTGCGCGGCGCGAACTGGATCCGCTGCCCCGGAGATCACGCTCCAGGACTGCGCGATCGAGTCGATGCGGCATTCGTCGCTGCCCACCGAACCGAAGGGAGTGCCATCGTCGAAATAGCCCCGCCGGTACCAGCCGCCGTCCCAGCCATCACGCTCCAGCGATTCGCGTAGCACCTCGGCATGGGCGATCCAGCGAGCGCTGCGAATCGTCTCGTTACGCGCCGTTGCTACTTTGGCGAATGCGCACAGCGTGGTGTGAAGGAACCATCCCAGCCAGACGCTCTCGCCGCGTCCCCCCGCCCCAACGCGGTTCATGCCGTCGTTCCAGTCGCCGCCACCGATCAATGGCAATCGGTGTGTGCCCAGCGCGAGACTGTCGTCGAGTCCACGCGCGCAATGTTCGAAGAAGCTGGCGCTCTCTTCGGAGATCGCCGGTTGAAAATAGGCATCGTGCTGGCTCGTCTCTAGCGGCGGACCTTCGATGAAAGGAACGTTGGCATCGAGAATGGCCTGGTCGCCGGTCGTGTCCACGTAGTGCACGGCTGCGTACGCCAGCCAGATGCGATCGTCGGAGATATGCGTCCGTACGCCTTGGCCGCCGGGCGGTAACCACCAATGCTGAACGTCGCCTTCGCGAAACTGGCGTCCCGCTGCGCGTAGCAGATGCTCGCGCGTAATAGCGGGCTTCGACGTGACGATTGCCATGCCGTCTTGCAGCTGGTCCCTGAATCCATACGCGCCGCTGGCCTGGTAGAAAGCGGACCGCGCCCAGATGCGACACACGAGCGTCTGATAGAGCATCCAGCGATTCAGCATGATGTCCATCGAACGGTCCGGCGTACTGACCTGGACGGTGCCGAGCACTTCGTCCCACTGATCGGTGACGGCTTGCAGGACGGCATCGAGGTCGGCAGAGCGATAGCGACTCACCAGCGATTGCGCATCGCTCGCCGAGGCCGCCTGGCCGAGAAAGAACACGATCTCGATACTCTCGCCCGGTTCGAGTGTGATGGAAGTCAGCAGTGCACAGCAGGGGTCGAGCGCTGCGCCCACGCGCCCGGACATGGGTACTCGCCTGCTCAGGGCCGCGGGCTGATCGAGTCGTCCATGGCGTCCCAGGAATTCAGATCGGTCGCCGGTCCACTCGCGCTGCGCTCCGCCAAGATCTGCAAACGCCACGCGTGCGCCGAATCCGGTGCTCCACGAATTGGTGGCGAACATCGCACCGGTCTGAGGATCGATTTGAGTGATGACGAAAGGCGCGGATGCGCCCCGTGTGGTACCTAGCACCCATTCGACATAGGCGGTCACCGAGAGCCGGCGCCGGCGTTGCGAGTCATTGCGAATCTTCAGTCGCGAAATCTTGATCGGGTCCAGTACCGGCACGTAGACCAGCAGATCGAGCCCGATGTCATGGGCGGTATGTTCGAACCGACTGTAGCCCTGTCCGTGATGGATGCGATGAGGGCTGGTTGCATTGCGCATCGGTGCGGCAGTGGGACCCCACAATTCGCCCGTGTCGTCGTCGCGAACGTAGAGTACTTCGCCGGGACGGTCGGTGACCGGATCGTTGGACCACTGGGTGATCTGGTTCTCGCGGCTGTTGACGGACCACGTGTAGCCACTGCCTTCGGTGGCAACCTGGCAGCCGAAGTGGGGATTGGCGATCACGTTGATCCATGGTGCCGGTGTCGACTGTCCAGGCTCGAGAATCGTTTGGTATTCGCGGCCGTCCGCGGCAAAGCCGCCCAGTCCATTGAAGAACTCGACTGCGGTAGGGGTTTCCGCGCTGACGGGAATTTCCGAATGCACGCGCGTTCGAATTGCCGCCGTCTGAACTTTGCGGACGGCCGTGCGACGCTCGAGTTGATCGCACAGCGTTCCTCTTGCACCGATAAATACAGCACGTGCAACAGCCGATAGCACATCGCGCGTATCCGCGGGAATCGTGTCCGTTCGCAGCACGAAAATCGATCCGGTGGCCGATCCCCTGGCGTTACCGATGACTAGCGGAGGCCGCGCGCGACTGGTGCGGGCTATCGTCTCCAGTGCAATCTGCAGATCCTGTTCATAGGAAGCGGTGCGTTCGTTCAATATCACCAGGTCGACCGCGAGCCGTTTGAGCTGCCAGTACTCGTGCGCCCGCAACAACTCTCGGGCAATGGTGAGATCCTCGATGCCTTCGATCCGCAGCAGCACGATGGGTAGATCGCCGGAAATCCCTTGCGCCCACAAGACGGCGCGAGTGGCGCTGCCCCTCTCGATGGCAGCTGAAGAAGGGCGCATGGAGGCATCCGCGTAGAGCACGTGTCCGGCGAGTCGCTGGAACGTGTTGGCCTCTTCCGCGGTGACGCTGAGGTGATGCAGTTGAACCTGTGCCTGGGTCCACGCAAGCATCGCAGCACGCGCGAAGGAATTGGCTTCGTTGTGCTTGTCGAAAAGATCCAGCACATTCGACCGTGACGCAGCGGCGCCTGTCCAGAACGAAAGGCGCACGGTCCCGCCCGCCGGCACATGGACGCGATGTCGCAAAGCGAAGATGGGATCGAGCACCGTGCCGACGGTGTTCGAGAGGCGTCGGCCATCCATGATGGCGATGGGTTCGTGCAGCTCGCGTCCGCGCCCGAGAAACAGGGCGCGGTCGGTTTCATACTCGGGCGCCCGCAGCTCTTTGCCTTCGACGACGCAGTGATGGGCCAGCCAGATCTCCGCTTCGCTCGGTGCGCGCCGACGTCGCGTTGCCAGCAACACGCCGACCTTCGCTACGTACTCGGTCTGTACGAACATTTTCGAGAATGCCTGATGCGCAGCATCGGCGGCAGGCGGAGCAAGGACCAGTTCGCAGTAGGACGTGACGTCGATGTCGCGAGCGGACTCCCCGGAGTTGGTGATCGAAACACGCCGGACCTCGACGTCGTCTTCGGGCGAAACGACGATCTCCATCACGGTGGTGAGCGTCGCATCGGTGCGGCTGAACTCTGCTCGATCCTCCTTGAACGTGACTTCATAGCTGTCGGGTTCGGCGCCGCTCGGTTGGAAGCCGGCCGACCAGACTTCGCTACTGTCCACGTCGCGCAGAAAAATATAGCTACCCGCATCATCGCGCGTGGTGTCCTCATGCCAACGCGTCACGCCGATGTCACCCCAGCGGCTATAGCCTGAACCCGCATCGGTGAGCATGACGGTGTAGTGCCCGTTGGACAGCAAATGCGTCTGCGGCGTCGGATAGTGGGCGCTGCGCAGGCGACGAACTTCCGGTTGATCGCTGCTGAGTCGCGCGGAGGACTTGACCTCTTCGGCTCGTGGATGGGCAACCGGAACATCGCGTGGCGTACGTTCCTGCAGTAAGAGCTCGGTCGCTTGTACGCTCGGCTCCGCGTGAAATCGTTCGCGCATGCGGCCGTCGAACAGCACGTTGGCGATGGCCACGATGGTCATGCCTTGATGATGTGCCATGAAGGCACGCACGATGGCGAAGTCGGTGCCTTCGGGCAGACGCGATCGCGTGTAGTCGAGTGCTTCGTAGAAGCCGAACCGACCCAGGGCGCCGAGTGCCGTGAGTCGTTCGAAGTTGCGCGTTGCCGCTTGCGGATCGACCATCGTTGCGAGTCCCGTGGCATAGGGCGCGATCACGATGTTCTCGCCCAAGCCGCGCTTGAGGCCGAGCCCAGGCACACCGAAGCTCGAATACTGGTAGGTGAATTCGAGATCGCGGGCGCTGTATGCCGATTCCGATATGCCCCACGGCACATTGCGTGACACGCCGTAGCTGATCTGCCGGCGCACGATCAGACGGCTGGTCTGTTCGAGCAGGCTGCCCGCCGGTGCTCGCATGACGAGAGACGGCATCAGGTATTCGAACATCGATCCGGACCAGGAGATCAGTGCCGCGCCGGAGCCGACCGCTGTTACCGCGCGTCCCAAACGAAACCAGTGGCGAGCCGGCACGTCGTTCTTGGCGATTGCGAACAGGCTGGCCAAGCGCGCTTCCGAGGCGAGCAGGTCGTAGCAACTCGGATCCAATGTCCCGTCCGACGGCCGATAGCCGATGGACAGCAACCGGCGATCCGGCTCCAGCAGCAGGTCGAATTCCATCGCCAATGCCATGGCTCGTGCGTCTGTTTCGATACTCCGCAGGCGCAGATTCAGTGCTTGCGCCTCGACGTCAGGTGTACAGAACTCCTCGCACCAGCCGTCGATCGCGCGTTGCGTCGCCTCGGCCCAGAACAACATTTCCGCGTGGGCTGGATCGTCCTGCTCATTGGCCAGCGCACGTGCGCTGTCCGAAAGCGTCGCGGCGTGAGCAACGAGAACCGCTAGATAGGAGCCACGCTCGCCGTCCGTGCAATTCACACGCAGCGCAGGGCCAATGATGTCGAGGAGACTCTGCAGCTGAAGCTGTGTAGTGACCTGAGAGCGCTTCGCGTCCGGCAGATCGCGTAGGGAGCTACGCATGAGTTGCATTGCATCGTCTATGCCTGCAATTCGCGCGGCAGTATCGATGGGAGCATCGATCCACTCGCGACAGGCATTGGCTACTGCGATGAGATGTGCCGCCAGGTTGCCGCTGTCCACGGACGAGATATACGGAGGTTCGAGAGGACGCAGGTCGCGAGTGTCGTACCAGTTGTAGAAATGTCCGCGAAGTCGCTGCAGTTGGTGCATGGTCGCGAGCGTCTGCTGGAGCCGTTCGACGACTTCACGTGTTCCCGTCCAACCGAAGTCGCGTGCGCTGACTGCGCACAGCAGGTAAAGGCCGATGTTGGTTGGAGACGTGCGATTTGCCGTCACCGGTTGCGGCTGCTCCTGGTAGTTGTCGGGCGGTAACCAGTGATCCTCGCTGGTGACGAAGTTCTCGAAGTAGCGCCAGGTGCGGCGTGCAATCAATCGCAACGCATTGCCATCCTCAGCGGAAACGGGCAACCGGCCCGCAACCAGGGGCGATATGCTGATGTATCGCGCGATGGCGGGCGCCGCGACCCAAAGGACCACGAACGGCAGTGCGACCAGCCACGCTTCACGGCCAGAGTAAGCGACGACGATCGTGGCAATGCCGGCGATTACAATGCTCGCGCTCATGCGGCGGTACATACCTGCCAAATCGAGTCGCGAACGCAGCTGCGCTTGGGCTGCCGTGACCCATTCGAGGAGATGACGGCGGCTCACAGCCAAGCGAAACAGGGTGCGGCCGATGGCATCGGCCATCAGCCAGGCCTGGTGCGCCAGAAACGCGACGGCCAGGACTGTCTGTGCCGCTGCCATGCGAATATCTTCTCCGAGCCCCTGCACGTGACTGCGTGCGACGATGCCGCGGCGGGGCAGGATTGCCGAAAATACTGGCAGCAACGTTGGCAAGGCGATGGTCGCCAGCACGAACGTCGTCCACACGAGCGCAGCGTCGAGCTGCAGTTGCCATCCGACAAGCAAAGCGACGACGCAGCTCGGGGCGGATAGCGTGCGGCGGAGATTGTCCAGCATCTTCCACAAGCCGATCAGTGGCAGCGAACTGCCGCGCCGCTGCAGATTCCGGTCGGAAACGTCGCGCCTGCCGAGGATCCACGGCAACAGCTGCCAGTCGCCCCTGGCCCAACGGTGATTGCGTGCCGCGGCGACGTCGTATCGCGATGGAAACTCCTCCACGACCTCGATGTCGGAGACCAGTCCGGCACGCGCAAAGGTTCCTTCGAACAGGTCGTGACTCAGCAGCGAGCCTTCCGGCACACGATCCGCCAGTGCCGCCTCGAACGCGTCGATGTCGTAGATGCCCTTGCCGGCGTATGAGCCCTCACCGAAGAGATCCTGGTACACATCGGAGACGGCATCGTCGTACGGATCGATGCCGGTCATGCTGGAGAAGATGCGCTGGAACGCCGATCCCTCGCGACCCGTGGGTAGCGACGGCGTTACGCGTGGCTGGAGGACGGCGTAGCCTTCGACGACTCGTCCGCGGGCGGCATCGAAGCGCGGTTCATTGAGAGGGTGTGCCATCTTGCCGACAAGACGCCGGACAGCCTCGCGCGGCAAACGCGTGTCCGCGTCGAGTGTGACTATGTAGCGAACGCCGTCGGGTACGTCGCGCGGATCGACATTGACGAATGTCGTATCGGTGGCGCCTCGCAGCAGGCGGTTCAGTTCGTGGAGCTTGCCGCGCTTGCGTTCCCAGCCCAGCCATTGTTGCTGGCCTTCGCTCCACACGCGCCGTCGTTGGAATAGATGAAAACGAGCGCCGTCCGGTGCAGGGTGCAATCGATTCAATCGTGCAATGCCTGCCGATGCCAACTCAAACAGTGCGGCGTCGTTGTCGCAGGTTTCAGTCGCGGCATCGATCCAGTCCGACAGCAGTGCAAAGTGGATGTCCCCGTCGGCAGAAGCCAGGTAGTGCACTTCGAGTTGCTCGATCTGCGACTCGATCGCAGCTGGCGTGGTCAGCAGCGTGGGGACGACTACCATCGTTCGCAGATGCGCAGGCACGCCGTCGCGCAGGGCCAATGCGGGAAGCATCGTTGCACCGAAGCCGCGCGTTACTGCCCGATTCACCAGAGCGACAGCAACATCGATCGCAGGAATCAGCCCGAGGAATGCGAGCACCACGCGATGCCAGCCCACCACGCCGTGCGTGCTCAGAATCCACAGCGGCAGCGACAGGATGGCTGCCGCTATCAGAAACACCACCCCGATGTAGCCACTGGGTCCGAGCGATTCATTGAAGCGATCGAGCCACAGGTGCAGCGGCGCACGGTAGCCGACAGCCTGCTCCAGGGCGCGGCGGCCGCGACCGAGCAAGTGATAACCCGGATCCTTAC
>Ga0157380_10001495_pt1 | contig 15315 bp, 12 predicted proteins | sample S35metaG_FD_119757 | JGI IMG/M metagenome (GOLD analysis project Ga0157380, IMG submission 119757) | Switchgrass rhizosphere microbial communities from Kellogg Biological Station, Michigan, USA - S3-5 metaG | ecosystem: Host-associated > Plants > Roots > Rhizosphere > Soil | place: USA... | reverse complement strand
CGCGGACTGGCGCACTGGTCTTTGAAACTCGCCGAGGGAGGGAACACGCCAGGCTGATAGCTGCCGGTCGCTGGACCCGAGTTGGAACTCAGCGGCGGGGGTGCCGGGGTATCGCCGAGCGGTCCGTTGCCACTGCCGCCGCCGCATGCGGCGAGAGCAAGCATGATGGATGTGCCCGCCAACGCCCGAATACCCGTAGTGCTGCGTAACCCGGTCCTTGGTGTCGTCCCTGCGTTTGTCATCTGCGCATTTGCCATCGGTTGTATTCCTTCGCCTCAATCTAGCGGCTTTGTAACGTAAAAGATGTCAGTAGTAACTGCACCAGCGCACGTTTTTGCATGCTGGCTAGCGCGAACTCCAGACAGCTGCAACACGGGCGGAAGTAGGCTTCGCGTCGAGTATGCGTACCAGCGCGAGGGTGCCCGCGGCTGCCAGCACGGTGCCGGTAATGAAGGCCGGAAAATAGCCGAACGCATCGCCGATGGCGGCGGCCACGAAGTTGGCCGGCGTGAACACGACGACGACGGTGCTCGCGAACAGCGTGTAGTCGGTGCCGGCGTGATCGGGATCGGATGCGTCCATCATCAACGTGAACAGTGCGACCGTGGCCATCGTCCCGATGACGCCTTCGGTCACGGTCGCAAACCACAACATCGCGACGCCGCCGACATGCAGGGCGGCGACGATATAGGAAACGTAGGTCAGTGCCTGCGCCAGTCCGCTGAACAGAAGTGCATGCCGGCGGCCGACGCGCGTAACGAACCAGCCTCCCAGTACCGCGCCCAGCAAGCTGGTGCCCGAGCCGACGATGCCTTTCATGGCACCGATTTCCGCCAAGGTCAGTCCCTGGTCCGACAGGAACGGATTGAGGATCGAACTCACCATGGAATCGCCGAAGCGGTAGCAGCAGATCAGGAAGACGAACATCAGCGTGCCCGGCTTGATCAGCCGCTTGACCCAGCCGGTGAACAGCAGCCGTTGCTGGCCGCGTGTGGCCGCGGAGATTGGTGGCTCACGCAAGGAGAAGACCGGCAGCACAGTAAGGGCCAGCAGCGCACCCATGCAGGCGAATACGGTCGACCAGCCGGTCCTGTCGAACAGCATCAGCAGCACACCACCGCCGAGGATCATGCCGATGCGATAGGCGCCGACCTGGATTCCGTTCGCGGTTCCCAACTCGCTCGGCTCCAGCATGCGCACAGCGAGGCCATCCGTGACGATGTCCTGTGTCGCGGCGATGATGTTGAACACGAACGCCGCCACCAGCACGAGCGTCAAATGATGTCCTGGATCCGCCACGCTCAACAGCAATGCGCCTGCGACCGAAGAGATCTGCAGCACCAGCAGCCAGGTGCGGCGCGTTCCCACATGATCGATATAAGGAGCCCACAGGAACTTCAGCGCCCACGGCAGGTACAGCAGGCTCAATGCGCTGATCATGGTCAGCGAATAGCCGGCTTTGCGCAGCAGCGCTGGCAACGCCTGCGTGAAGAAGCCGTAGGGCAGTCCCTGCGCGAAATACAGTGCCGAGAGCAGTGTGATCCGCTGCGTCGAGCCCTGGGTCCAGTTCATCTTTATCGCGATCCCCAGTTGTTTACATGGGGTTATTTACACGGGTTACATAGCTTAAGCTATGCGCCTTCAATGATCGCAAGGAATAGCTCGCTGTGGACTCGCACTCGCTACGCCCGGTTCATGGACCTGGCATCACCCGGACAGGCTCCTAGGCAAGTTGCGATGGAATGGATGCTCGAAGGCGCGAAGTACATTTTCAGCACGGTCGCCGCGCTGATGCCCATCGTCAATCCGATTTCCGCGGTGGGACTGGTCGTCAGCATCACTGCCGGCCAGACCGAAGCGGAACGCACGGAGCAGGTCAAGCGAGCCTGCGTCTACATGTTCTTCATCCTGACCACCTTCCTGGTGGCCGGTGGCCTGATCATGAATTTCTTCGGCATCTCGATCCCGGGCCTGCGCATCGCCGGGGGGCTGATCGTGAGCTACCTGGGTTTTCGCATGCTGTTTCCCGATCACCCGTCTATTTCCACACAGGAACGGGTCGAGGCCATCGAGAAAGAGGATATTTCGTTCACGCCGCTGGCCATGCCCAGCCTGAGCGGGCCGGGTTCGATCGCGGTGGTGATCGGCGTGTCCTCGACCATCCAGCAAAGCGGGCACATCGTGTTCAGCTATCTGTTCGTGGCCATCGGCATCGCGATCACGGCGCTGATTTCCTACGGCGTTCTCAAGGCAGCGAGCCGCCTCGATCGTGTGCTCGGCGCGACCGGCATGAACGCGATGTCGCGCATCATGGGCTTCCTGCTGATCTGCATGGGCGTGCAGTTCATCATCAACGGCATTCTCAACATCGCCGGAAAACTGCCGCATTGACGCGCACTCGAGTCATTTGAGCAGGGGCTTGTTGATCGCCGCCACCTGATGATTCTTCAACTCGACGCTGCCGCTGAGGAAGCCTGCGCCGCTGCCGATTTCGAGCGCGTATAACAGCGTGCGGGAGTCGGCGTCCTCGCTGCGCATGCTGTTCGGCTTCCCCAGCAACCGGATCACGTCCAGCTCGTTCATGCCCACCTTCACGCGATCCCAATTGGCGCTGCTGTACCAGAGCGCCTCGTCCATGGCGGCAGCACTGGTGGTGCCATCCGTGCGTGAAGGATTTCCCGAATGACTATGGGGGCGCACCGAAGGTAGCAGTTCGCCGGACTCGCGCCGCTCCAGCACATCGACCTGCCGTTTGAGTTCGTTGACCTGTCGCTCGAGATTGCGCATGTCCTGTTCGAGCTTGATGACTTTGTAGTCATCCGCCCGGGCCAGGGCCGGCAGGCACAGCAGCGACAGCACCATGAGACGGATCCACATAAAACCTCCCAATCAATCGGCCGGTGAGTATTGTGTACATGCAATGCGCCAACGATAGGACCGGCTCCCGGTGCGTAGCGCCGATTGCTACACCTGATCGCGCGCCGGGCACACTCCGCCGCGCAACCGTTGTGTGCCGTCGCCGCCAGCGGGTAGTCTTGCGGCCTCGAAGACGGCCCCTTCGGACCCAGAATCTTCGGACCCGCAGCCGCTGTGCCGGGTTCCTGCACGTTAGGAGAATCCATTGATGAAGACGAAGTCACGGCTGCTTGCGCTCGCGCTTTGCGCAGTCCTCGCCGCGTGTTCACGCTCGCCGCAGCAGGATGAAGCTGCTTCCAGCGCGCGCAAGCCTCAAGCAGCGCCCAAGGTCGCTATCGCACCCTGGGGATTCGACCTGGCGGGCATGGACACCAGCGTCAAGCCCGGCGACGACTTCTACAAGTACGCCAACGGCAAATGGCTCGAGTCGAACAAGATTCCGCCGGACCAGACCAGCTGGGGCGCCTTCACCAAGCTGGCGGTCGAGACGGAAGCGCAGGTGCACGACATCGTCGAGGGACTGCCGGCCGGTGCCGCGCCCGGAACCGCCGAACAGAAGGTGCATGACTACTACCGATCCTTCCTCGACGTCGATGCCATCAACAAAGCCGGCACCGCGCCCGCAGCCGAAGGACTCAAGGCCATCGCCGACGCCAAGACGCATGCCGACATCGCCACCTTGATGGGCCGCCCGGATCTCGGCCTGGAAACGCCGGTCAATGTCGGTGTGACGGTCGACGACAAGAACCCGGATCGCTACATCGTCGGCATCGGCCAGGGGGGACTGGGACTGCCGGATCGCGATTACTACTTGAAGAAGGCCCCCGAACTCGTCGCCATCCGCAAGAAGTACATCGAGCACATCGATCGGATGCTCAAGCTGGCCGGCGACGCGGACAGCGCGAAGGAAGCGCAGACCATCCTTGATGTCGAAACCAGGATCGCGCAGAAACACTGGCCTGTCGAGAAACGCCGCGAACGCGAACTCACCTACAACCTCCGTACGCGCGAGCAGCTGAATGCGCTGGCGAAAGCCTATCCGTGGCAGGAACTGCTCGCCGCCGGCGGATTGCAGAACGAGAAGGAATTCGTCGTCGCCGAACTCGATGCAGTGCAGTCGCTGGCCACGCAGTTCACCTCGATTCCCGTCGATAGTTGGCGCACCTATCTCAAGTATCACTTCCTGGTGACGCATGCGTCGGTGTTGCCGGCGGCGATCGACGATGAGAATTTCGATTTCTACGGCCGCGCGCTCAACGGCCAGCCCGAGCAGCGCGTGCGTTGGAAGCGTGCAGTGCGTTCGCTCAATTATTCAGTCGGCGAGGTCGTGGGCCAGCTCTACGTCAAGAAGCATTTCCCTCCCGATTCCAAGGCGCAGATGCTGGACCTGGTCGAGAACCTGCGGCGGGCCTATGCGGCGCGCATTCGTGGGCTCACGTGGATGACGGACGAAACCAAGAAAGCGGCGATCGAAAAGCTCGGCACCTTCAAGCCCAAGATCGGCTATCCCGACAAGTGGAAGGACTACTCGTCGCTGGAAGTTCGAGCCGGCGATGCGTTCGGCAACCTGGTTCGCTCGCGCGTCTTCAACTGGCAGTACGACGTGCAGCGGCTCGGCAAGCCCACCGATCGCGACGAATGGTTCATGACCCCGTACACCGTGAACGCGTACTACAACCCGACGTTCAACGAGGTCGTGTTCCCTGCCGCGATCCTGCAACCGCCCTACTTCGATCCGCATGCGGATCCGGCCGTCAACTACGGCGGCATCGGCGGCGTCATCGGTCACGAAATGGGCCATGGCTTCGACGACCAGGGCGCGAAGTCGGACGAGAAAGGCGTGCTGCGCAACTGGTGGCAGAAGTCGGACGAAACGTCGTTCAAGAAACTCGTCGATCACCTGGTCGGCCAGTACAACGGCTACGAAGCGCTGCCCAATCTCAAGGTCAACGGCCGCCTCACTGCCGGCGAGAACATGGGCGATCTCGGCGGCCTCACCGTGGCCTACCAGGCGTATCACATGTCGCTGAAGGATCAGCCCGCGCCGACGCTCGACGGTTTCTCAGGCGACCAGCGCTTCTTCCTCTCCTGGGCCCAGGCATGGCGCGAACTCACGCGTGACGCTGCTCTTCGCAACCAGGTGATGAGCAATCCTCACAGCCCGGCCGTCTTTCGCGTCCAGGGCGTCGTCCGCAACATGGACGAGTGGTACGACTCGTTCGACGTAAAGCCCGAAGACAAGCTGTTCTTGCCGCAGGAACAGCGGGTGCATATCTGGTAATTAGAGACGTCAGTAGTAAGCAAGATTTCGCGCGGGGAACGCGGAGAACGCGGAGCAGAAAGAGAACGCGGCAAGAGACAGTCAGTGTCAGGACTCGGAAGAACGCAGTCTTCGATTCTGCCTTTAGTCCTCTCTCTGCTCCGCGTTCCCCGCGTTCTCCGCGCGATATATCCGCATCACGTTACACGTTGGCAGTTCGTTCGACTTGGCTGCAGCTTCAGTTGAAAATCGCAAACAACTGCTTGCTGACCGCCACCGGGCGGCCGTTGGGGTCGTTCAGGATCGATGTCTGGTTGACGTAGCCGTCGGCGGCGGCGTCGACGTCGGAGTCGATGCGCCACCAGGCGCTCGCGGGGAAATTGAAATCGTGTTCGAAGAACTCGAGCATCCAGGTGAGGGAGCTGGAGGGTGCGGGAGCGGAGAACATCGACAACGCCGGAGTGGGAATGCAATCCACCAGCGCGACGATGCTGGATTCGCCGGTCGCCGCCGGATCGCGATGACGGATGAATGCCTTGGTCGGAGACCTCGGCGCTCTCGAGAAAGGCTTTCCTCCCTCGGCCCAGCGCAGCGCGAAGTGCTGTAAGAACGCCGGCCCGCCGTCGGGTTGGAAACGCATTTCGTTGATTTCATCGACAAGCCGAGGCGCAGGAACGGCTGCAGGTTTGTGGACGACGACGGAGGACCGCGGGGATCCGTACACACCCACCAGCGTGGCGACTACCTGATCGTCCTGCCTGATTTCACACTGCGCGAGAGAGACTGCTTTGCCAACGCGGAGCACTTTCGCAGCAATGTTCAACGTGGTCGGCGTTGCAGGTCCGACGAATACGGTCTGCAACGAACGCAGCGGTTTGTCGGACGGCACCAGCTTGCGCATGGATTCGTTGCCGATAGCGGCAATCAAGCCGCCGAACGTCGCGCGGCCTTGCGCCCAGTCATCGGTGAGAGTGACCTGATAGCTGCCGGCAGCGCCGCTGAGCGAACCCATGACATCTGAAAACGCCATCGAACCCCGACCTCGAATCGAAAGGAATGTGCAGAATAGCGCAAGTCACAACAGCTTCGCGCCGTTCGGCACCGGGCGCTCCGGCAGCGCCAACACCACGCGTCCTTCTGCATCGTGAAATCCGGTGACCAGCACCTCCGAGCGCCACGGGCCGATCTGCTTGACGGGAAAGTTCACCACGCCGATGACTTGCCGTCCGACCAGGTCTTCCTTGCTATATAGCGCCGTGATCTGCGCGCTCGATTGCTTCACGCCGATCTCGTTGCCGAAGTCGACGCGGAGCCTCCACGCCGGCTTGCGGGCCTCGGGAAAATCCAGCACTTCGAGAATCGTACCGATGCGCAGTTCGACCTTCTCGAAGTCAGCCCACGAAATCGTGCTCAAGAGAGTTCCTCCAACACCGCTTCCTCCTGCACGGGCGCAGCGATGAGTTCACTGCGGCCCGCGGAATCCAAGGCATCGTAATCCAACGCATCGATATTGGCAGCGCCGGGAGCCACCATGGGCAGCACGTGCTGGCTCATGTCCACCGGCACGCGAATCAACATGGGCCCTGAAGTGTGCATTGCCGACTGCAACGCGGATCGTGCACAACGAGCCTGACCGAGATCGACAGCCAGAATACCGAATGCCCGTGCGATGGCGACGAAGTCGCTCGGGCGCTCGAACATCGAAGCGACGAGGCGCCGGCGATAGAACAGCTCCTGCTGCTGGCGCACGAGACCGAAACCGCCGTTGTCGAGCAGGACGATCTTCACGTTCAGGCCCAGCTCGGCCAAGGTCGCGAGCTCCTGCACGTTCATCAGCAGGCTGCCGTCGCCGGTGAAACAGATCGCCATGGCGTCCGGATCGGCGAGCGCAGCACCGATCGCCGCGGGCAAACCGAATCCCATCGTTCCCAATCCACCCGACGTGAGCCAACGTGCCGCACGCGAGAACCGATAAGATTGCGCCACCCACATCTGATGCTGGCCGACATCGGTTGCGATCATTGCATTCACCGGTGCGAGATCGCCGACCGCGCGAACGATGCCGTAAGGCGCACACACTACGTCGATCAGCGGTGTCTGCAATGGATGCGTACGACGCAATTGCTGTAGACGAACGCTCCAGGCGTCGGAGCAGGCGCCACATTCTCGCTCGAGCAGGTTGGTAATCGCGGAGTGCGCATCGTCGCAGATGCCGACGGTCGGTTGCTTGATCTTACCCAACTCACGCGCATCGATGTCGATGTGGATGATCTGCGCATTGCGAGCGAATCGCTGCGGATTGCCGGTGGCGCGATCGTCGAAGCGAGCGCCGATGGCGATCAGCACGTCGCATTCCTCAATAGCGTGATTCGTGTATCGCGCGCCGTGCATGCCGAGCATTCCCAGGTTGTGAGGCGATGCCGAGTCGATCACGCCCAATGCCATCAACGTCGTGGTCGCGGGAATGCCGGTATGGGCGATGAAGCGTCGCAACGGCTCCTGGGCATTCGCTTTCAGTACGCCGCCGCCCACGTATAACAACGGCCGTTTCGCCGCGGCGATCAACTGGGCGGCGGCATCGTAGGCTGCGGCCTGACGGGCGCCGGCTTCGAAATGAACGGTGCGATCGTCGACGAGCCGGAGCCGTGTCACCGTTGATGTGTCAACTGTCTGCAGCTGCACGTCCTTGGGAATATCGATCAACACCGGTCCGGGCCGGCCGCCTGCCGCCAACTGGAATGCACGGGGGATCACTGTGAACAGCTCGGCCGCATCGCGCACGAAGAAGCTGGCCTTGGTGATCGGGCGCACCATGTCGACCGTAGGCACTTCCTGGAAGGCATCGGTGCCGATCAACGACGTGGGAACCTGGCCGGCAATGCAGACCAGCGGAATCGAATCCAGCTTGGCATCCGCCAGGGCGGTGACGACGTTGGTCACGCCCGGTCCGGAGGTGGCGAAACAAACGCCGACTTTCCCGGTGACTCTCGCGATTCCCTGCGCAATGAAGCCGGCTGCCTGCTCGTGGCGGGCGAGTACGTGGCGAATCAACGTCGACCGGCCCAACGCTTCGTAGAGAGGCAGCAGCGCCCCTCCAGGAATGCCGGCGACGGTCCGCACGCCGCATTGTTCCAGCAGTTGAATGACGAGATCGGCACCCGAAACGTTCATGGACGGCTCCTTGCAAGTGAGCCTCCTGTCGAAGTCTGCCGGGTGGAGAAACGAAGAACCCCCTGCCGGCTCGCGCCGGCAGGGGGTTCGTTGATCTGGTGAAAACGAGTCCCCTACGGCGCGTCGGTTACGACTGCCAGTACTACTGCAATGACTGCTACAGCGGGTACTACGGGGATGAAACGGCTATTCACGGGACAGTGATTCTTTCAGTTCGAAGTCAGGTCGGTTTGACGTCAAGCCAATAAAGCCTAAGACAAGGAATTCGATTCGCCTCCACTATAGCCACGCAGGCGCGCGCCGCGCAAGTCATTCCGGTCGCGGAGCCGGACCGATGTAATGCGCCGAGGGCCGGATGAGGCGGTTGTCTTTGCGCTGCTCGACGATGTGGGCCACCCATCCGAACATGCGTGAGGCCGCGAACGTCGCGGTGAAAAACTCCTTGTCGATGCCGAGCGCCAGGCACAGCACGCCTTTGTAGAATTCCATGTTGGCGCGCAGCGTCCGCTTTTTCGCGCTGGTCTGATCGACGAAGGCCGCCTCCACGGCAAGCAGCGTAGCTAGCAGGTTGCGCAGGTCGGGCGTCACCGCCACGCGCTCGGCGACGGTCTTGACGATCCTGGCTCGCGGATCGACGACGCGATATTCGCGATGTCCCATGCCCAACACCCGCCGACCGCTGGCCAGGCACTGCGCAACGAAGGCGGCAGCGCATTCCGGCTTGCCGACTTCGAGCGCCATTTCCAGCGCACCCTGATCGGCGGCGCCATGCAGGGGACCGTACAAGGCGCCCATCGCAGCCGACAGCGCCGATGCGGGCGGAGCCAGCGTCGACGTTACGACCCGGGCCGTAAACGTGCTGGCATTGAAGCCGTGATCGAGCTGCAGCACCTGCAGGATTTCGAATGCTTCGACCTCTACGGTCGTAGGCTTGCGGCCGTGCAGCAGCTGTAGATAGCGTTCTCCATAGCGCCGCGATTCGGGATAGGCAGGCTCGATGCGATCCTCGATCGCTGCATTCACCAACGCGATCGCCGCAGGCAGGCGTGCAGCGATTACGAGCCCCTCTTCCTCATCGCTCGTGCGGCCCAGGCGCACCGCGGGCGGTTCGAGATTCAACAACGGGCAGATTGCCTGCAGCGTGAGCATGGGGTGAGCGCCATGACGAGCCAGCTCGCGCAGCGAGCGGGCGACCTCGGGTGGAAGATGGCCGGCATGCCAGAGATAGTCTTCGACTTCCGCCAGGCGCGGCTCGTCCGGCAATTCGCCGAACACCAGCAGATGCATGACGGCCGCAAAGCGCTGGCGCACCAGCGACTCGATGGGATACCCGCGGTAGTACATGCGGCCTGCCGCGCCATCGACGAGGGAAGTGGCGGTGGTGTCGACGATGACGCCTTCCAATCCTTTCCTGATCTCGAGTGCCTCTGTCTGATCTACCTCAATCTGGATAGGGGCCATGGTCCTTCTCCGCTAGCGGTGGGTTGTCGACTCGGGTGGAAAGAACCATAGCGCCGCCGCCGCAGCGCCGGGACTGGCGGGAAACGATGCAGTCATCGGCCGCCGCGATCGGATCGTTCCGGCCGATGGCGCTATCGGCGGCCGCGATTACGGCTACACGGCTGCGATTGCATCGGGACTCTGGCCTCTGCACTCGGAGACGCGCGACAATCCGGCCATGCAAATCGAGCGCAACGAAATCCGCTGTTTCCATGCTGTCGTGGAAGCGGGCGGCTTCAGCCGGGCGGCGGAGCGGCTGGACCTGTCCCAGTCGGCCGTGAGTCAGGCCATTGCCAATCTCGAACATCGGCTCGGCGCCGTCCTGATGCGCCGTGGCAATCCACCGCAGCTCACCGAAGCGGGCATTCGCCTGCTGCGCTTTGCGGAGACCGTGCTCAACGAGGAGCGCGAAACGCTGGCTGATATCGCGCAGATCAAATCCGGCGCGCTGTCGACCTTGTCGCTGGCACTGTCGTCAGCGGCGAATTCCCGATTCGGTGTGTCGTTACTGCGGGAATTCTCCGAGCGCAATCCATTGACGCGATTCAAAGTGGTCGTCGCCCCGAGCCGCGAAATCGTCTACGGCGTCGCGGAAGGCCGCTGGGAACTGGGACTCGGACCCCTGCAGCACAACATGCCCGACTATTTCACATTTCATCCCTGCTTCTCGGAAACGCGCCGCCTGATGATTGCGCAGGATCATCCGAGTCGTGAAGCTCTGTTGCGTGATCCACAGGCAACGCTGCGAACGCTTCCGCTGGTGACGTCGTTCCTCGACGAGGTCACGCGTCGCCCCGGCGGCGAGCGGCTTCGCAATGCTTTCGCCTCGGTGTGGGAAGTCAGTCACATGGACTTGCGCCTGGCACTGGTTGCGGAAGGCAAGGGCGTCACGTACGTGTCGGACCTGGTACAGAACACGCCGCGTGAACTGGTACCGGTGGAAGGCGTACCGTTCTCGAGCATCGATCGCCAGGTCGGTCTCTACTATCTCAAGCATCAGCCGCTGTCGCAGGCGGGCGTGCGGTTCCTCGCGTTGTGCCGGCAGTGGTGGAACGAGAACGAGTAGATCTGCCAATGACGTGGATCCGCTCGAAGCCCTCGCCGCTTTCAAAACGGACCCGCTCGCCTACGACGTCTTGATCACCGATCTCGCCATGCCCGGTCTGTCGGGTGTCGACTTCGCCCGCGCCGCCCTCGCCATCCGCAAGGACGTGCCCGTCGTCATGACCTCAGGCTACGTTCGCCCCGAAGACCGCGAACTCGCCCTCGCCTCAGGCATTCGGGAGCTGGTGCTGAAACCTAATACAGTCGACGCGTTGGGAGACGTGATGCACAAACTGCTATCGGCGCAGCGAGCGGGATGACGGAGATCTTTCGCGGAGCAACTAGGGTCGGAATTCAGAATCCTGACCGGAGAGCGTTCTCTGCGAGAGGGGTTTCTAGTAGTCGCTGCTAAGACGCCGCTTCCACCGGCTCGAAGATCACGTAGCGGTTTTTCCCCGCGGCTTTGGCGTTATAGAGAGCGAGGTCGGCGCTGCGGTACATGGTTTCGAAATCGACATCCGGCGGCGTGGTGATGCAGATACCGATGGAGACGCCGAAGTTCAAGCTGCCGGGCTGGGCATCGCTTGCGTAGACTTTGCTGAGGATGCGGCGCGCGATGTCCGTGGCTGAATGCAGGTCACACGCCGTGGCGAAAATCATGAACTCGTCGCCGCCGAGGCGGGCGCAAATGTCGGCGGGACGAACGCTGGCGCGCATCGCGTCGGCGACCTTGCCGAGGAAGTCGTCGCCGACGGCGTGGCCGTGGCCATCGTTGATGCTCTTGAGATCGTCGACGTCGACCAGGATGGTTGCGTAACTCGACGCCTGCGCCGACAGTGCCGAACGCACGGCCGACATCGCTCCTCGCCGGTTCAGTAGCTGTGTGAGTTCGTCGTGAATGGAGAGCTGGTAGTGTTCTTCCACGCGATGATTCTGCGTGAAATGATAACGGGCGGTCAGGTAGCCGATGAGCAGCGCCACCAGCATCGCCGCGGTGAGAGTGCCGATGGAGATGGCCTGGAAGCGGGATTCGCGGGCCAGGTAGTACTGCAGGTCGAAGTCGACGCCGACGAAGCCGCTGTAGCGCCCCTGGCCGTCCAAGATGGGCGTATGTCCCGACAGGAAGTAGCCGTACTCATCGTGCATGAAACTGGGATAGACGTATGTCTGCCCTGCGGCGATGCGCATCAGCCAGTCGGCATCGGGTTCCTTGTCCAGGGTCTCGAACGGTTCCATGTACGCCGAGGCACGCAGGGTATGTTTCGCGTGCAGCTTGTTCGACGCGGCGGTGTCGACGATGAAGTAACTCTTCCCGTCGCGCTCCATCATCGTGTACACGTAGAAAATATCCGGCGCGGCGTTGTGAAAGCGCACCAGCGGATCCAGCGTACGTTCGTAGAGTTCGGGAGTGTAGTTGGCGGGATCGAGCAGCTGGCGATGCAGGTCGCCATCGACGACGCTCGCGGCAAGCTCGGCAGTCTGTGCGACGTTGGCTCGCAGTTGATCGAGCCGCGCCTTCTTCGATAGCACTTGGGGAATCGCCACGATCGCACCCAGCACCACGGCGGCTGCGAGAGTCACCGTGATGAAGACGCGAGGCGTGAAATGGCGAAGCTCTGGCGGCATGTCTCGCAATCTGGATGGTCGGCAACCACGGCAGGCCGGCTATGTTACACAACTGCCGCGATGCTTATGTCCGTTTAGCTCGACAACCGCGCCCGCGCTGGCTTCAATCCGCCCCCTTCCACCTGTGCACCTGCGCCAGTTCCAGCGCACTTTTTCTTCGCAAGCGCCAGTAGCGTTCGCGCTGTTCGCGTTCCCGGCGTAGTTCCGGCCAGCGCTCGAGATAGGCAGCCAGCACATTCTTATCCGGTGAATAACGTGCGAATGCCTCTGCGTGCGCGGCTCGCAGGGCTATCGCGCCGTTATATCCGCCGAACCCCTGTGTAGCGCAGATGACGCCGCCATCGAGGTTGCCGGCGACCGGTGCTGCATTCAGCACGAAGGAATCGGCGATCGGACCGAGATCCGGATCCGGATGCCGGAGCGTCGGCACGCCGACCGCACGCCTGCCGAGCAGGAATTGGATCGCCTGCGCCACCGCTTTCAGTCCGGTTTCTCCCATCGTATGGCCATCGCCGATGGCCTTTGGCGTGCCCACGGTCATCGGAGCGAGACGAGGCTTGCGACCCTGGCGTTCGGCGGCAGCGCGGCGTGCATTGGCGGCAGTCGTCAGATCGGTCTTCGAGTTGGTACGCGTGCCGGTGGCGTGCGCAACCAGGTAATCGAAATCCTCGATGCCATAGCCGTGTCCTTTCCAGGCCAATTCGAGCGAATGCAGGATGGCGTTCTCGCCACCGAAGCCGACGCCCGCGAAATGCGCCTTGCCACCGGCTTCACCACTCTGGCCCCAGCCGGCGACGATGGCGGTCACATCGAGAAAATTACGCAAGGCGAAATCGAGCGTGGTGATGAACAGGCCGGAACCCGCTTCCCCGACGACGGTGCCATTCGCATCGATGTCGAACGGCGCGAGCGAATCCGATACGGCACGCCGTTCCGACGGTGCCCGCGATGCATTCATCGTATCGAGCTTGGCGCGCGTCATGAGGGCGCCCGAACCGAACGCATCGAGAATCGACCAGTTCGGCCGCGTCGCTGCATCGGCTGCGGTCCACAGTGCGAGCGTCGGTTTGATGAATCCCGGATAGTCGAGCAGCAGCTGCGGCGCGAGTTCGCAGAATGCAACCGAACTCGATGCGCACGCGCCGACTGCGTTCAACGGAGTCTGCGGCACACGCATGTAGCCGCTCGCCGATTTCAGTGAATCGAGCAGTGCCGGATTCTTGAGCGACTTGCTCAGGCTGTAAGCCGGAGCCAACATGGTGGCGACGAGCGCCGGGCCGTGCGAGGGCAACGCGTTCGCCAGGCGCATCGCGAACTTGTCACGCAGCTTGTCATTGCCTACCGGTACGCTGCCGGAAGCCCGCCACTCGCCGATGGCGTCCATGCCTGGAAACGCAGTGGCCGCGGCGACGCGAAACTCGTACGGATTCGGCACCAGTTCGGCAAGCGCGACGGGTAGCGAAGCGAGTGCACCCAGGCCGCCGTAGATGAACAACTGTGCCTGGAGCGAAGGGCCGATGCGCGGGTCGTCGTCGAACAGGCCGTACATGTCCTTGATCGCCGATTCGCGGATGTCGGCGTAACTCAATCCTGCGAGCCGTCGCAGGCCGCCGTTCGCGAGATCGTGCGGCAGCGAGGCGGCGATGTCCGTCACGATTGCGCTGCCCCTGGCTGTCAGCTCGTCTATGAAGCGGATGCCGAGGTTCGCACGCAGGTGTGCGCCATGCCGGGCTTCGATTGCGTCGAGGGTCGTCGCTTCGCCGCCGCCAGCCCAGTGCCAGCGCAGCGTGCCGTCGGAAGCGGTGGTTACATCCACCAGGCCCGCATCGAATGCGGCGAGACCGATAAAGTCGGGAGAGCCTTCGACACGGGCGTTGTAGGTCTCCGTGCCGCCCACTGCCGAGATCGAGCAGGGAGTACCGACGGTGACGAGGACTTTATCGGCAGTAAGCACTTGCGACCCGTAGCTGATTGACCGTCGCAAAGGATACACCCGCGCCTGCATTCATGGCGCACGCGAACTCACGCGACCCGCGCGAATACTAGAAGGGCCGACCGATGGATCAACCCGTCGAGAGATGGGCCACGACGTTGGCGACTTCGTCGGTGCCGCCGATGATGACGGGGACGCGTTGATGGATGTCGGTTGGCTGAACGTCCAGGATTCGCTGGCCCGGCGCGCACAGGGCGTGGCCGCCGGCTTGTTCCATGATCATGGCCATGGGATTGGCTTCGTACATGAGCCGCAATTTGCCCTTAGGGGCTTTCTTGGTCGGCGGATACATGAACACGCCACCCTGCAACAGGATGCGATGGACATCGGCCACCATGGCACCGACATAGCGGCTGGAGTAACCGCGTTCCTGCGCCCACGACAGGTATTTCTGGTAGCCCTCCGGGAAGCTGGCCCGATTGCCTTCGTTGAGCGAGTAGCACTTGTTGGCCGCTGGAACCCTGAGCCGCTGCGCGACCCGGATGAACGCGCCGTATGACGGATCGAGCACGAACATGTCCACGCCGTTGCCGATCGTGAGCACGAACACCGTCGACGAGCCGTACAGCACATAGCCGGCCGCCACCTGTTTCGAGCCGGGTTGCAGCAGCGAATTCTCGGCGGTCGAACGGCGATCCTTGGCGAGAATGCTGAAGATGGTGCCGACCGCGCCGCTGATATCGAGATTGGACGAACCATCGAGCGGATCGAACAGCACGCAGTACCGGCGTTCCTTCGATTCTTCGTTGCGCAGGATGACGGGCTCTTCATTTTCTTCCGAGGCGACGATGGCCACGCCTTCGCG
>Ga0157380_10001494_pt1 | contig 15316 bp, 19 predicted proteins | sample S35metaG_FD_119757 | JGI IMG/M metagenome (GOLD analysis project Ga0157380, IMG submission 119757) | Switchgrass rhizosphere microbial communities from Kellogg Biological Station, Michigan, USA - S3-5 metaG | ecosystem: Host-associated > Plants > Roots > Rhizosphere > Soil | place: USA... | reverse complement strand
GGCGTCCTTCTATCCATTTAAGAATAAAAAAACCGGGCGATAACCCACTACCCATTCCCGCGCAGCGCCTCCAAATCCACGAAAGCACCCACACGCATCGGCTGTTTAGATTGTTAAAGAGCGACGCCGTTTTTGCGGCGGCCGTTTCCGGCGAAGGGCGCATTATACGGATGGAGAACCGCGGGTCAACAGTTTTTCGGGTTTTCCATAGCAAAAACAGCTTGTTTCTGCATGCTGCCCCCGGATTTATCAAGCAAAGCACTCAGGACAGCATCACGCGAGCGAATTTGCGCTTCCCGACCTGAATGACAAACGGGCCAGGGGCAGACAACTTCAGTGCCTTGTCGCTGACTTTTTCGCCATCAAGCTTGACCCCGCCCTGCTCGATCATGCGCAATGCCTCCGAGGTGCTGGAAGTCAAGTTTGCTTTTTTGAGAACCTGGTAGAAAAGCATCGGTTCGCCACCGGTCGGGATCGTGCACTCCTCAATGTCCTCCGGCACCTGGCCCTGTTTGAATCGCGCCTCGAAATCGGCCAGCGCCTTACCGGCAGAAGCGTGGTCGTGAAAGCGGGTCACGATTTCTTGGGCAAATGCCACCTTGATGTCGCGCGGATTGCGTCCGCCATCGACCTCCTTCTTCCACTTTCGGATCGTCGCGAGCGACTCGAACGAAAGCAATTCGATATAACGCCACATGAGCTCGTCCGAGATCGACATCAGTTTGCCGAAAATCTGTTCGGGACTCTCCGCAATACCGACATAGTTTCCCAGCGACTTCGACATCTTTTCAGTACCCCCTATACCTTCGAGTAACGGCATCGTAAGGATGCATTGAGGGGACTGACCATAATCCTTCTGCAATTCGCGTCCGACCAGAAGATTGAATTTCTGATCTGTGCCGCCGAGTTCCAGATCTGCTTTTAGCGCAACGGAGTCATATCCCTGCACCAGGGGATACAAAAATTCATGGATGGCGATCTGCTGGCCGCTTTTATAGCGCTTTCCGAAATCGTCCCGCTCGAGCATTCGCGCCACGTTGTATTTCGCCGCCAGCCTGATCATGTCCACCGACGTGAGCTTGTCCATCCAGGTCGAATTGAATGCGACTTCGGTCCTGGCTGGATCAAGAATCTTGAAAACCTGGGCTTGATAAGTTTTGGCATTTTCGAGAATCTGCTCGCGCGTCAGCGGCGGCCGTGTGGTATTTTTTCCCGTGGGGTCGCCGATCATTCCGGTGAAATCCCCAATAAGAAAAATCACGTTATGGCCGAGATCCTGAAGTTGCCGCAGTTTATTGATCAGAACCGTATGCCCAAGATGAAGATCAGGTGCCGTCGGATCAAACCCAGCCTTTACCCGAAGCGGGCGGCCTTTTCTGAGTTTCTCGACGAATTCCGCTTCAATGAGGAGCTCGTTGCAACCTCGCTTTGTAATTTCCAGCTGTTCTTCGATTTCCATTTTGTCTGCTGTCCACCGTCGGCCCATCGCCCGCGCTACGGCGAGAGACCAGCTGGAACGCTAGTTGCGAGTACCAGGGTTATATAACGCGGAGATTCTGGTAATCTTCGTCCCAAGAATCCAAGAATAAGAGTGCATGTCGTTGAACAAATACAAAATTCTAGCTCAAAAGCCACCGTCCGAGCGACGATCGTTGTGGCACCATTGGCCTCTGGCCGTCGCGATATTGCCGTTTTTCGGCGTTGTTGCCGCATTCGGCATAGCACCCGATACCGTCCCCGAACCCGTCGACTTGCAGCATGTCGTCGAGGACATCACCATTCCTGCAGCGCCAGCCGCTTCGGCCGAAGAGACCTATTGGCGTGAAGAACGAATCCAGCGCGGCGACACCGTCGGCTCGATTTTATCGAGACTCCATGTCAATGACCCGGAAGCGCTGGGTTATCTGCTGCAGGCGAAGGATGTCCGTTCCCTTTACCAGCTGATACCCGGCCGAACCCTTCGCGTTGTGACATCCAATTCCGGGCGGCTTGAATCTCTCTCCTATGTGAATACGGATGGGCGCCGGCTTCACGTCACTCGCGACGAATCGGGATTCTCCTCCTCCGAGGAATTGCCGCAGACCGAGCAGTGGGTAATGCAAAGCTCGGGGGAAATCGAGACCTCGTTATTTGCAGCAACGGACTCCTCGGGGATTCCGGAGCAAATCGCATTGCAACTGGTGGAGATATTTTCGAGCGACATCGATTTCCATCGTGACTTGCGCCGTGGCGATCGCTTCTCCGTCGTCTACGAAGCATTGGCCGCCGACGGTGAATTCGTGGGCTTCGGCCGCGTACTTTCGGCTGAATTCGTAAACCAGGGTCATGCATTCCGTGCCGTGTTTTTTCGCGACGATCAGGGTCGCAACGGCTATTACACGCCGGATGGTCGCAACATGCGCAGGACCTTTCTGCGTTCCCCAATCGAGTTCTCCCGCGTAACTTCCGGATTTACAAATTCGCGCTTTCACCCGGTACTCAAGGCATGGCGCGCGCATAAAGGGATCGACTACGGCGCGCCCGCTGGGACACGCGTACGGGTCACCGCCGACGGTCACGTAAATTTCGTCGGGCGCAAAGGGGGCTACGGAAACGTCGTAGTTGTGCGGCATCCCAACGGATACGAGACTTTGTATGCCCACTTGTCTGGTTTCGCCCAGGGCATTCGCAAAGGCGTGCGGATCGCGCAGGGAGATATAGTAGGTTCCGTTGGCAGTACGGGACTGGCAACGGGCCCGCATCTGCATTACGAATTCCACGTCAACGGCGTACACAAGGACCCGATGCGTCTGGCCATGCCGCCGGGACCCCCGATAACTTCGCAGTCACGGCCCTCCTTTGACCAAACCGCACAACCTCTCTTCGCGCGGTTGGACATGTTGCGCAATACCAATCTCGCCCGCCTCGATTGAATTTTGGGCGCGGCGTTTGCCGGCCCCGTTCTCCCACTTCCTGGTAGATTTGCGGCCATGGCGAACCCGGATCACTACGTAGGCCTGATGTCCGGAACCAGCCTTGATGGCGTAGATGCTGCCTTGCTCCAGTTCTCGAAGAGCTCTCACCGCATCGTAGGCAAATCCTTCACGCCTTTTGAGGACGGGTTGCGCAAGCGCCTGCTTGCTGTTCACGAGCCCGGCTCCAATGAATTGCACGAGGTTGCGTTGCTCGGCAACGAATTGGCACACATCTATGCCAGGGCTGTTCGTGAATTGCTGGTCGAAGCAAACACGGCATCCGCGCTGGTCCAGGCTATTGGTTGTCATGGCCAGACCATCCGGCATCGTCCGGACGCGGGATATACCGTCCAACTCGGCAACGGCGCACTGCTCGCGGAGCTGACCCGCAACATCGTTGTCTGCGATTTTCGCAGTCGGGATATTGCAGCCGGTGGCGAAGGTGCTCCGCTCGTTCCGGCATTCCACCAGGCAATGTTCGCGCACCCGTCGATACATCGAGTCATCGTCAATATCGGCGGTATTGCGAACCTCACCGATCTGCGCCTCGGCGCAGTTCAAGGGTTTGATACTGGACCGGGCAATATGCTGATGGACGCGTGGATACAGCGCCACCTGGGCAAATCGTTCGACCAGGATGGCGCATGGGCGAGGGACGGAAGCTGCGTCAAGGGGCTCTTGCGAACACTTTTGGACGACGCTTTTTTTTCCCGCAATCCGCCCAAAAGCACCGGCCGTGACCTTTTCAATCTCCCTTGGCTAGACAAACATATTTCCGGAAAAGAGAATCCCAGGGACGTCCAGGCGACTTTGCTTGAGCTAACCGCTTCAAGCATCGCTCGGGCAATCCAAAGATGGTGCACCGGAGTGAAAGAGATCTACGTCTGCGGCGGCGGTGCCGCAAACCCCGTATTAATGTCTCGACTTTCGGCGGAGTTGCCCGGTTTGGCCGTTGCAACAACCAGGGAACTCGGCATCGATCCCGATTGGGTAGAAGCCTGTGCGTTCGCCTGGCTTGCTCGCCAAGCGCTGCTCTTGCAACCTGGAAATCTTGCGTCGGTGACGGGAGCAGCGGGGCCCAGGGTACTGGGCGCGATTTACCCGGCTTAAAAAAATGGGCGGCAATGAATGCCGCCCTGCGTATTCTTGCTGAACGTCTTAAGCGGAAAACGAGGAGCCGCAACCGCAAGTGGAACTTGCGTTCGGATTCTTGATCACGAATTGCGATCCCTCGATACTTTCCTGATAGTCGATTTCCGCACCGACCAGATATTGATAGCTCATTGCATCGATCAGAAGCGTCACGCCGTTTTTTTCCATCGACGCGTCATCTTCATTGGTATCTTCGTCAAAGGTAAATCCATACTGGAAGCCCGAGCAGCCCCCGCCGGTGACGAACACGCGCAGTTTGAGGGCGGGGTTTCCCTCCTCGTCGATCAGTTCCTTCACTTTCTTCGCCGCGTTGTCCGTAAACAGCAGCGGCGAAGGCATTTCAGTAACGGCGTTCATTGCCAACTCCCAAGTCACCTACCGAGATAGTCCATTATCCCATTTATCCTGTTCCGGCGTTGACCCGTCATTCTCCGCCAGACCCTTTGAGCGACACGACTTTTTGAGCCTTGTCATCATCCTGGTGCACCAATCGCCCTTGCACCACCGCACCTAGCTGGATTTCGAGGGTGCGATAATGCACATCCCCTGTGACATTGGACTTTGGCTGCAGTTCGACATATTCGGACCCGTGCACTGGTCCTATTACCGTGCCATTCACGACGGCATGCGAAACCCTTATCTCACCCTCAATTTGGGCCTTTTCGCTTAATACCAAGGTGCTTGGCTGATCATCGGATGTCGATATATTGCCGCGCACCCGCCCGTCTACGCGCAAACCACCGCTGAAGGAAATATTCCCTTCGACGATCGTGCCCGTCCCGATCAAGCTGTCAATGCGATTCTGCGGTTTTGGTGGTTTGGCTCCAAACATTTCAGTACTCCGCTCACGACAGATTCACGGTCTGCGTCGACACCGGTGTGGGATTGCCGGTCTCCAACACGCGCACCTGCACCTTTTTGATGACAGCGCCGGGAGGCATCAGAAATGTCCCCTCGACGCGCTGGTAGAACTTGAAGGCCAAATTATACGCCTGGCTTGCATCACCCCCCTTGGGAAGGCTGACAACCTCTGCTTTTCCACCTTGTTCGAAATCGACAATGAACTGTAGTCGTCCGCGAAAATCTTTGACCCGTTGCTTGGATTGCGCGATTAGAAGACGGTAGCGAAATTCACCAGGCAGCGCGTCCGGCTGGACGCGAAATCGGTTGACGCTGATGCCGCCAGGCTCGCCACCCGATGCCATGAGCGTCTGAAAGAATGCCAGATCCTCCTTGAGAAGCGCGTTTTCGTCGGCAAGATTCTGAATTTGCCCCGAAAGATTTCCGTGTGTGGCCTGCTCGATCTGCAGCTGGCGATCGGCCGCTGCGATTTCGCGCCTCAATGCGGCGTTTTCATCCTGAAGCTTGGCATTCAGAGATTCCAATTGCCCTTTCTCTCGCTGTGCCTCGCTGTTGTCGAACCCGGCGTATTGCCGGCCAAGATCGTAGGTCAACCATGCGACCCCGAGGACTGCTCCGGCGAAGGCGGCTACTGAAAGCCAGCGCCAGTACCAAGGCACATGCGTATGGACCGCGACTCTCGGAGCGGCGATACCGAAGCGGCGTTTTAGGGTTCGAATCAACGTCACGGCAACAAAGAGACGCGCACGACGCCTGTCCTCTCAGCCAGTATCAGGTGCGTATTCTGAACCGTCTTTCCGGGTGCAGGCTTTGGCAAACCGGCGATTGTCAGAAATTGCGTGGCCGTCTCAACTCCATCCGGGCGGAACGCACTGCCTTGAAATTGCGCATATCCGGATGGCTGTTCGCCGGACCGACGTCGACAAAAAGTTCGTCCTCGTAGCGCTTTTCGCAAGGTACGGCGAGTCCAAGCGCGGCGATGAAAACTGGGAAACATTTGGCGGGACCCGGTGTTAGCGCCTGTTGACTCAATGCGATGACGAAGAATTTTTGCTCCAAATGCGTCACAGGATCGACGGCAACTCGATCGCAAGATGGTCTCTGGCTAACGACGATACCGACATTTTCGATTTTCAACAATCACTTAACACATTTTCATAGGGTGGTCGTGCACAAATGAAAAAGCCGCCCGGAGGCGGCTGTCTGTGGTTTCTTACTCAGCGCTTGGAGAACTGCTTGCGGCGCCGAGCCTTGTGCAAACCCACCTTCTTGCGCTCGACTTCTCGCGCGTCCCGGGTAATGAGGCCCGCCTTGCTTAAAATTGGCTTGAGCGACGCGTCGTAGTCGACCAACGCTCGCGAAATGCCGTGTCGTACGGCTCCCGCCTGGCCCGACTCTCCGCCACCATCGACATTGATCAAAATGTCGAACGTATCCAAATGATTGGTCAATACCAGCGGCTGACGTACAACCATACGACCGGTCTCGCGGGAAAAAAACTCATCAACCGGCTTGTCATTGACAACGATCTTGCCTTTACCGGGCTTAATGAAGACTCTCGCCACCGCACTTTTGCGACGTCCCGTTCCATAGTTGTACTGGATTGCCATGAAATTCCCTAAACGTTGAGAGTTTGTGGCTGCTGCGCCGAATGCGGATGATCGGATCCCGCATAGACTTTCAGCTTCTTCAACATCGCGTATCCCAGCGGTCCTTTGGGCAACATGCCTTTGACTGCCTTTTCCAGCACCCGTCCCGGAAAACGGCCATGCAATTTGCCGAAAGTCGCGCTGTAAATACCGCCGGGATAAGTCGAGTGACGGTAGTAGACCTTCTGTTCCGCCTTGTCGCCAGTGACTCGCAATTTTTCAGCGTTGACGACGACGATGTAATCGCCCGTATCCACATGGGGCGTGAAAGTTACCTTGTGTTTACCGCGCAAGCGCTTGGCAATTTCGGACGCGAGGCGCCCCAATACTTTATCGGTGGCGTCGACGACGAACCAGTCGCGCTTTACCTCGTGGGATTTGGCAGAAAACGTCTTCATGGCGGAAGTTCCGCGAGGGCTGATTAACGAAAGCCGCGTAGTGTAGTTGAACGCCGCATCCCTTGTCAAACCAGGGTTCTCAACTCAACCTGAGGATTTCTAAGCAGTTATGGTTGCATTGCGTTGCTTCAACCAGGGAACTCGGCAGGCCTCGGAGATCAAGAATCGCCGGTCAACTTCAAGGCTTCATCGCTTTAATGACAGGGCCATTTAGTGAATAATGCGGTTCCCGCCCCCACCCGTTCCTCCTGTCCGCCTCATTCTATGCGCAAGCTTTGGCTCATATTTGCTCAGGCGGTCACCATCAGCCTCGCAGCGCTCTTCGTGGTCGTGACTTTGCGGCCGGATCTCGTTTCCTGGAGCGGACACAACGGCGTAGTGACTGTGCGCGAAGCCGCAGATGCGCCACGCGACCGCCCGGGCTTTGTTTCCCTGAGTCCCGCTGCAAGAAAGGCCATGCCCTCAGTGGTGAATATTTTCACCAGCAAGGATGTGAAAGTTCCGCGGCACCCTTTCATGGATGATCCACTATTCAGGCGTTTTTTCGGCGATCAACTCGACGGCGAAACCCAGCATAGTTCCAGCCTCGGATCTGGCGTCATAGTCGTCCCTGAAGGTTACATATTGACCAATCACCATGTGGTCGAAACCGCGGACGAAATTGAACTTGCTCTGGCCGATGGTCGAAAAACTCCTGCGAAAGTCGTCGGAACCGACCCGGAAACCGACTTGGCCGTACTCAAAGTTGATCTCGCGGGGCTTCCGGCGGCTACGTTCGGCAATCCGGACAAGCTCTCAATCGGGGATGTCGTCCTTGCCATTGGCAATCCGTTCGGCGTTGGACAGACAGTGACCATGGGTATCGTCAGCGCACTCGGGCGCAGCCATCTGGGCATCAGTACGTTCGAGAATTTCATACAGACGGATGCGGCAATCAATCCGGGCAATTCCGGCGGCGCGCTTGTCGATGCATCCGGCAACCTCGTCGGCATCAACAGTGCCATTTACTCACGCAGCGGAGGCTCGCTTGGAATCGGCTTTGCGATTCCCGCAAATCTTGCCAAGCAGGTAATGGAACAGATTGTTCGCACTGGAACGGTAACGCGCGGCTGGATCGGCGTGGAGGTTCAGGATATCTCCGCCGAACTTGCGGAATCGTTCAAGCTCTCCAACATACGCGGAACATTGATCGCGGGGGTGCTGCGCGGCGGACCGGCGGATCGAGCGGGAATAAAGCCAGGCGATATCCTCGTGGCTGTTGAATCAAGGGACGTCATCGATTCGACCAGCATGTTGAATCTGGTTGCGGCCCTCGAGCCAGGAAAACCCGCCACGCTGAAAATATTGCGCAATCGCAATGAAATGTCCGTCAAGGTCAGCGTTGGCAAACGCCCGAAGTCCAACCGCCGTAACGACCTCGAATAACCTGGCCGGCGTTCAGCGTTTTCACTCAGCCCACCGAACCGGATTTGGATTCTTCCGGACTCGGCTTGGAAACCCACTGCGAAACGAAGATCCCCAGTTCATAGAGGACCCAAAGGGGTACGGCGAGCATGACCTGCGAAACCACATCAGGCGGCGTAAAAATCGCTCCGACCACAAACGCGCCGACGATCATGTAGGGGCGGATTTCCTTCAATGTCTTGACGCTCACCAGCCCCATCCGCACCAGGATGACTACGGCCACCGGCACCTCGAAAGTGACGCCGAACGCCAGGAACAAAGTCAAAACGAAGTCCAGGTACTTGCCAATGTCGGTCATTACCGCAACACCCTCCGGCGCGACCGATATCATGAAGTGGAATACCACAGGAAATACCAGGTAATACGCGAACGCCATGCCGCAGATAAATAACAGCGTGCTGGTGATGATGAGCGGGGCCACGAGTCTTCGTTCGTGGGCATACAGCCCCGGGGCCACGAACGCCCAAATCTGGTAGAGCAAATAAGGCAGCGCGATCACGAATGCTGCCATCATCGTCACCTTCACCGGCACGAAGAATGGCGCAGTCACTTCCGTCGCTATCAAACGCCCGCCTGCCGGCATCGACGCAATCATCGGTTGCGCAAGCAACGCGTACAAATCACGCGCCCAGGGAAACAGGCAAATAAATACCAGCAGCAACGCCAGCACGCATCGCAACAACCGATCGCGTAACTCGATCAGGTGCGACATGAAAGAATCGGGCTCGGCCATCGGCTCTGTGTTTTTTGGTGCGGGAAGAGTGGTCAAACTCCGGCCAAAAATCAGCCTTGTTTATCGTTGGTGGACGGCTTGTCGGCGTCAGGATTTGAAACAGAGACGTCGGGGAGTGCATTTGCTGGTTTCGCAGCTGCAGCATTTTCGGATACGGGGACTGGCGTCGTCGGCTGCATCAACTGTATCCCGGCTATCGGGGCTACCGCCGATTCGACCTGCTTCTGCGCCGACTCGATCTGCTCCTGCATTTGGGCGCCTGCCTGCTTGACCTCGCTGTCGATGTAGTTGACTTGAGACGTGACGGACTCCTGTATTGAGCGAGCCGCGTCCTGCATCGTAGCCTTCAGGTTTCGCAATTCTTCAAGTTCGATTTCGCGGTTGATATCAGACTTGACCTCAGAGACATAGCGCTGCAAGCGCCCAAATAGATGTCCCAAGGTCCTTGCCACGCGCGGCAACCGTTCGGGACCGATCACGATGAGCGCGACAACCCCGATGACGAAGATCTCGGATGCACCGATATCGAACATGACTGCGATCGGAAAGTAAAGTGCTCGATCAGGTTTTGGTTTTGTCCTTTACTTCGCCTTCGAACGTTTGGGCGGCACCCCCGGCGTCCAGTCTTCCCGCCGGTTTGTCGTCATCCGCGGTCTTCATGCCTTCCTTGAACCCCTTCACGGCGCCGCCTAAATCCGAACCCATATTGCGCAGCTTCTTGGTGCCAAATATCAAAAGCACTACCACCAGAACAATTAGCCAATGCCAGATACTGAATGAACCCATCTCTGATACTCCCCAATCAAAGTTTCTACGTTGAGCGCTGAATCATTCCCGGCAGCGGATCCGCGCCGCCGAGCACATGCATGTGGACGTGATACACATCCTGCCTGCCGATCCGTCCGGTATTGACGACGGTTCGGAATCCTTCCGGCGAACCCTGTTCGCGCGCCAACCGGCCCGCCAACAGCATCATTTTCCCGAGCACCAACTGGTGACGCTGCTGAACATGATCCAAGGATTCGACGTGCTCTTTGGGGATCAGCATGAAATGTACTTGCGCCACCGGATTGATGTCGTGGAAAGCGAGTACCTCATCGTCCTCGTAAACCTTGCGGCTCGGAATTTCGCCCCTGACGATTTTGCAGAAGACGCAGTTATCGACCGTCGTTTTCATTCATTGTCTCGGGCAGAAGAACCCTCTCCATCAGGTTTCGCCCATCGAATTACCCGGACGCGACCTCTTTTCGTCCATGCCCGAGATGCCTTCGCGGCGTTTCAGCTCCGCGAGCACGTCGTCCGGTCCGAGCCCATGCCACGCCAGCATGACCAGACAGTGGAACCACAGGTCCGCAGTTTCGCGAACGATCTGAAGTCTATCACCGTCCTTTGCGGCCAGCAGGGTCTCCGCGGCCTCCTCGCCGATCTTCTTCAGAATCGTGTCGTGGCCTTTGGCGAACAAGCTTGCCACATACGAACCGGCCGAACCGGTTGCCTTGCGAGATTCTATGGTCTCACTGAGCCGGCGAAGAATGTCAGAATCTTTCATTGCTTCGTGCCGTATATTCGCCCTGGTTCCTTGAGGACAGGTTCGGTTTCCACCCACCGGCCATCTTCAAGCTTGCGGAAGAAACAGCGGCCGTGACCCGTGTGGCAGGCAATTCCGCCAACCTGCTCGACTTCGACCACTATCGCATCTGCATCACAATCCAGCCGGATCTGCTTGACCAGCTGAACGTGGCCCGATTCTTCGCCCTTGCGCCACAAGCGTTTGCGCGAGCGTGACCAGTATACCGCCCGCCCCGAGCGCACCGTTTCGGCGAGTGCCTGGCGGTTCATCCATGCAAGCGTCAACAATTTCCCGGTGCCGGTCTCCTGCGCAACCGCGGGTATCAAGCCGTCCGCATCAAACATCAACTCATCGAGCCAGGCATCGCTCATAACCGCACCTCGATGTTGTTCTGCGCCATGTACCGTTTGGCCTGTTGCACCGTTAGTTCGCCGTAGTGAAAAACGCTGGCCGCTAGCACTGCGTCGGCCTTGCCGATTAGAACACCGTCGACGAGATCCTGCAGGCCGCCGACCCCTCCGCTTGCAATGATGGGTATTTCCAGCGCTTCGGAAAACGCGCGTGTGATCTCCAGGTCGAAGCCGGCCCTAGTACCGTCCCGATCCATGCTGGTAAGCAGGATTTCGCCGGCCCCCGCAGCTTGCATGCGCTTTCCCCATTCGACGGCGTCCAAGCCGGTAGGACGACGTCCGCCATGGGTAAATACTTCCCACCGGGCAGTAGGCCCGGGCGCTCGTTTGGCGTCGACTGCAACCACGATGCATTGGGATCCGAATCGTCCGGCCGCATCCTCAACCAGTTGTGGATTCTGCACCGCCGCCGTATTGATGCTGACTTTGTCGGCGCCGGCATTGAGCAAACGGCGCACATCGCCCACTTCGCGCACGCCACCGCCAACCGTCAGGGGAATAAAAACCTGCGAGGCCACCTGCTCGACTATGTCAAGCAGCAAACCTCTATTGTCGGAGCTTGCAGTGATATCCAAAAAGGTGATTTCATCGGCGCCCTGCTCATCGTATTTCCGCGCAATTTCGACCGGATCCCCAGCGTCTCGCAAGGCGACGAAATTGACGCCCTTCACGACACGTCCATCAGTGACATCGAGGCAGGGAATAATTCGCTTGGAAAGACCCATGGCGGGCATTTCAGCACTGGCAGAAAGAAGATGGACCGGCTGTCGGATGGCGGGGCCGGTCTGCGCTACGGCTTTGCCTCTGCCGATTTCGTATTGGCGCTCGCCATCTTGTCCGCAAGCTTTTGCGCCTCGGCAAAATCGAGCGTCCCTTCGTAAATTGCGCGACCGGTTATGGCGCCCAAAATCCCCTCGCCTTCCGCCTCGCATAGCGCTTTTACGTCCTTCAGGTCGGAAATACCGCCACTGGCAATGACCGGTACCGACAATTCGCGGGCCAGATCCACCGTGGCTTTGACATTGATGCCGCTCATCATGCCGTCGCGACTGATGTCGGTGTAGATAATCGCTTCGACGCCAAGATCCTGAAATTTTTTCGCCAGATCCAGCACATCGTGACCGGTGACCTTCGACCAGCCATCGACCGCCACCTTGCCGTCCTTTGCATCCAGTCCGACCATAATGTGGCCAGGGAACGCATAGCAAGCGTCGTGCAGGAATCCGGGCGTTTTCACCGCGGCGGTTCCGAGAATGACGTAGGCAATGCCGTCATCGAGGTAACGCTCCACGGTATCGAGATCGCGGATTCCGCCGCCAAGTTGCACCGGGACATCCCCACCAATCGCCTTGACGACCGCCTTCACGGCTTCTTCGTTTTTGGGCTTTCCGGCGAATGCACCATTCAGGTCGACCAGATGCAACCGGCGAGCACCCTTGCTCACCCAGAGTTTGGCCATCGAACCGGGATCCTCGGAAAAAACTGTGGCCTCCGCCATGGAGCCCTGCTTCAAACGGACACAGTGTCCGTCCTTGAGGTCAATTGCCGGGATGATCAACATGATTTGGGAATCGATTCGTCACGCCAACCGGGACGAGTGCTTTGCAATCAGCTGGAGGGGGTGCTCGAATTATGAAATCGCGTCAGACGTTGGCTGCAGGGACGGTACCGGGTTGCACCGAAAGACGTTTCGTCCCGTTCCAGGAAACGAAATTCGATAACAGCCGCAAGCCTGCGGACTGGCTTTTTTCCGGATGGAATTGCACGGCAAAAATGTTATTCCTTGCAACGGCGCAGGTAAAGCGCAACGCATGCCGGCTGGTCCCAGCAACGAGCGCCTGATCGGGAGTTTCCACGTAGTAACTGTGCACAAAATAGAACCGACTGCCTTCCGCGATGCCATCCCACATCGGATGGGACATTGTCTGATAAACCTGGTTCCACCCCATGTGCGGGATCTTGAGTTTTTCACCTTGGCTGTCCACGGCGGATGGAAAGCGCACGACCTTGCCGGGAAGGACTCCCAACCCGGAAGTATCCCCTTCTTCGCTGTGTTCGAACAGCATTTGCAAGCCGATGCAGAGTCCCAGGAATGGCTTGGTCCGCGCGGCCTCAAGCAGGGGCGCGCGGAGCCCGCGGGCGTCCATTTCACGCATGCAATCGGGCATGGCGCCTTGCCCCGGGAAGACAACCCGGCTGGCTGCGCGGATGGCGCCAGGGTCGGCGGTTACCGCAATGACTTTTGCTGGCGCAACATGTTCCAGCGCCTTTGCCACCGAACGCAGATTCCCCATCCCGTAGTCGATCACCGCAATATCAATCATGTAATCGTCTTCGTCGCCTGAAATTTCGACACCGAGGCTACCCGCTCAGAGCTTGCCCTTGGTGGATGGAAGCAGGCCTTCGCCTCGTGGATCAAACTCAGTCGCCATGCGCAGCGCCCGGCCGAATGCCTTGAATATGGTCTCGGACTGATGGTGGGCGTTGCGGCCCTTCAGGTTGTCTATATGCAGCGTCACCAGCGCATGATTGACAAAACCCTGGAAAAACTCATGTATGAGATCGACATCGAATTCGCCGATCAGCCCGCGGGCGTAATCCACGGAATATTCCAACCCCGGCCGGCCCGACAGGTCGATCACGACTCGCGACAGTGCTTCATCCAGGGGGACGTAAGCGTGTCCATACCGGCGGACGCCCTTTTTGTCCCCAATGGCTTTGGCAAAGGCCTGGCCGATTGAAATTCCAACATCTTCGACGGTATGGTGCGCATCGATGTGCAAATCTCCTTTGGCCTCGACCTCCAGATCCATCATTCCATGACGGGCAACCTGATCCAGCATATGGTCGAAAAAACCTATCCCGGTTGCGAGTCTGGATTTGCCGCTGCCGTCGAGATTGATCCGGACCGCAATCTGCGTTTCCAGTGTATTGCGGGTGACTTCGGCTTCGCGCCTGGGAAAACGGTCTGACATCGTGTCTTATCCTAACTCAATTACGATAATGCCGACGACGGTGACGTTGCCGACGTTTTCAGAATTTCGCCCAGTGCCCCGATCAGGATGTCGCATTGCGCATCGGTGCCGATCGTGATGCGCAAATAATTGGCGATTCTCGCCGGATGTTGAAAATTCCTTACGACGATCCCTCGTCCGCGCAATTGTGCAGCGAGATCGGCGCCCCTGCATCGCGCGTGCCGCGCAAAAACGAAATTGGCAGTCGACGGAACAACCTCGAAATCCAGTATCTGCAGCGCAGAGACAAGGCGCTGGCGGCTCGCCACCACCCGGCGCCAGATATCTTCGCAATAGGCTTGGTCCTCCATCGCCGCCACAGCCCCTGCTTGGGCAAAACGATCCAGCGGGTAGGAATTGAAGCTGTCCTTGACCCGGTTCAATGCCTCTATCAAGCCCGGATTTCCGATTGCGTAACCCACCCGAAGCCCTGCCAGAGACCGTGATTTGGAAAGGGTATGCGTCACCAGCAGATTAGGATAGCGCGATACCAGAGGAACTGCGGAAACGCCGCCAAAATTCACGTAGGCCTCATCCACTACGACCACGGACCCGCGGTTTGTCTGCAGCAGCCTTTCGATTTCCGACTGAGCAAGCAGGCGCGCCGTCGGGGCATTGGGGTTGGGAAAGATGATCCCGCCGTTCGCCGCTCGATAGTCATCGACAGCGATCTCGAACGAACTGGTCAGCGGCACCTCCCGATACTCGATTCCGTACAGTCGGCAATACACCGGATAGAAACTATAGGTGACATCCGGAAACAATACCGGCGCGTCATGCTTGAGCAGAGCGTGAAAGGTGTGTGCGAGCACCTCATCAGATCCATTGCCAACAAATACGTTGGCTGCAGTCACTTCATGGCGCATGGCAATAGCCTGCCTCAGGCGTTCGCTCAGCGGATCCGGATAAAGGCGCAGCGACTCCCCAATTTCGGCGCGCAACGCTTCCAGTACCCGGGGACTGGGACCGTAGGGGTTCTCGTTGGTATTGAGTTTGACCAGGTTCGGAAGTTTGGGCTGCTCACCCGGGACATAAGGCGTCAAGCCCTGTACGACCGGGCTCCAGAACGTGCTCATCGATGAATCCGATACTGGGCAGATCGGGCGTGGGC
>Ga0157380_10001493_pt1 | contig 15319 bp, 15 predicted proteins | sample S35metaG_FD_119757 | JGI IMG/M metagenome (GOLD analysis project Ga0157380, IMG submission 119757) | Switchgrass rhizosphere microbial communities from Kellogg Biological Station, Michigan, USA - S3-5 metaG | ecosystem: Host-associated > Plants > Roots > Rhizosphere > Soil | place: USA... | reverse complement strand
TGGTGGAGGGCTTCCGCTGGGCGTTGCTCGGTGATCGCGCCGGGGGCTTGCACTGGTCGACACTCGTGTCGCTTGGCTCGATCCTGTTCCTGACGGTGACCGGCCTGCTTTATTTCCGGGTGCGCGAACCCGCCCTGGCGGATGAGATTTGATGTCTAATGTCGCCATCTCAGTCCAGAATGTGGGCAAGACATTTCTGTTGCAGCGGCATAGCGCGCGGCAGGCGATCGAGAATGCGGTGCGCGGACCGTTCCGCAAGAAAGTGCAGGCGGCCGATCCCTACGCCGAAGGCTTCTGGGCGCTACGGGACGTCAGCTTCGAGATCGGAAAAGGTGAGGTCGTTGGGCTGGTCGGGCGCAATGGCGCCGGCAAGTCCGTTCTGCTCAAGCTGATCTCGCGGGTAATGCGGCCAACCCACGGCCGGATCGAGGTGATCGGGCGGGTGGCGCCCTTGCTGGAAGTCGGCACCGGCTTCCATCCGGAATTGACCGGCCGCGAGAATATCGATCTCAACGGCGTAATCCTTGGCATGCGGCGCAAGGAAGTCCGCCACCATATCGACCAAATCGTCGAGTTCGCCGACATCGGCGGGTTCCTCGATACCCCGATCAAGCGCTATTCGAGCGGGATGCGGATGCGGCTGGCGTTCGCGGTCGCCGCGCATCTCGATCGCGACATCTTCCTGCTCGACGAAATCCTCACTGTCGGGGACTATGAGTTCCAGCAAAAATGCCTCGACCGCCTCCAGACGCTGGCGAGCGAGGGACGGACGGTGCTGATCGTCAACCATGGCGACGGTCATATGGAGCGCTTCTGCTCGCGCGCGATCCTGTTCGATCGCGGCCAGCTCATTGCCTCGGGCACACCGGAAGAGATCACCGAGCGTTATGAGAGGCTGCGGCACGAAACACCCGCGGTTCGTGGCTGACGTCTTCGCCTGGATCGTGGGACTACTGCTCGGCGCGTTCACGCTACGCCGCGCGCTCTGCTGGATCGCCAGCCTGCTGCCCTGGCGAGCATGTAGCGAGGATCGATCGCGCTCGGTCTCCGTGCTGGTAGCGGCGCGCAACGAAGCAGCCGGGCTACCTCGCCTGCTCACCGCGCTTGAGCGGATCGACTATCCAGCCGAACTACTGAATGTCGTCCTGGTCAGCGATGGCTCGACCGACCAGACCAGCGAGATCATGAGCCGCTGGGCCGAGGCGGGGCTCAACAGAAAGGCGACCCTACTGCAAAAAAATCGCGGCAAGGCGGCAGCGTTACAGGTTGCACTCGAAGCGGCACCTCGCGCCGAGCTGATCATCGTGCTGGATGCTGACGCGGTGCCCGAACCTCCGGCGATCGCGCGCATTGTGGGAGCATTTCGGGATCCCAGGGTGGGGGCAGCCTGCGGTTATCCCGATCCCGGCAAGAACCATGCTTCGACTGCGGCGAAATATGCGGCGTTGGAGCGCTGGGTGTCGCATCTCGTCACCTTCGCGGCCAAGGATCGGCTGAACTCGCAGCCGCCGGTGATCGGCGCCTTCTGTTGCATTCGCGCCGAGGCATTGCAGGGCATTGGCGGCTTCCCGCAAGGAACGATGGTCGAGGATATCCATGTGTCGCTTGCGCTTTCCCGTGCCGGTTGGAAGACGCGCTGGATCGGTAGTGCGGTTGCGCGCGAGGACGTGCCGGCCGATCTCAATGGCTTCCGGCTACAGCGCCTGCGCTGGAGCCGGGGCATGATGGCGATTGGACACAAGGCGCGCGGGATCGAGGAGCTATTCGTGGTGGCCGGCTATCTTGACCGGCTTGTCCTGGTGGCCGCGCTAGCGTTGACCCTGCTCGGCCTGTTGCCGTGGTGGCTGCTCGCGACCTCGGTGGCGGTGCCGGCTGTGATCATCCTGACGGCTCTGGCGAAGGCCGGCATGCTCGGCCACCCAGCCTATCTCTGGTCGATCGTGCCGATGACGCTGGCCGATCTTGGCGTTACCGCCGAGGCGGCTCTGGCACAGATTGCGCGGCGACCATTGCGGTGGGCACAGCGATGACGCGCCTTGATCGATCGATTGCGATCCGGACGCTGGTCTGGACAATCCTGCTCGCCTGGCCACTGATGCTGTTCGGAAGGCCTGCTTATTATCCCGATTCCGCCAGCTATTATCAGAGCGGCGCGACGATCGCCGCCTTCATAGAACGGAAGGTCACTGCGCCGTTTCAACACGCGCCTGCGCCTTCTCCTGCAAAGCCTCCGACGGCTGGCGTCACCGTCGATGAACAGGTCACACAATCACCGGATGCATCAGACGATGGCGTCAAAATCACGCGTTCGATATCCTATGGCCTCTTTACCTATCTGCTGAATTGGCCGGGCGGATCGCTCCTTCTGCTGGCGCTGGCGCAGGCGCTGATGACGGGCTTCGTGATTGTTGTCCTGCTTGATGCTTCGGGTGTGCGCGGGGTGTTGGCGAATACGCTCTGGGCTGTCGCGGTGGTGTTCCTGACGCCGGTGGCGGTGATCGCCAGCTTTGCAATGCCCGATATCTTCGCGGGGTTGCTGATCGCCATCATCGCTCTGCTGGCGGCTAGGCCGAACCGGTTGTCGCGCCCGACCATGATCGCGCTGACGCTGATCGCCGCCTTCGCCATCAGCGCGCACAGCAGCGATATCGCGATCGCGTTGTCGATGGCGGTGGTCGGGATCATCGGCGCGCTGCTGATCGGCTGGCGCAACGGCGATCGATTGGCGATCACGCGCCTTCGATGGGGAGCGGCCGCCCTTCTGCTCGGCGGGCTTGCGGTGCTGATATCGGGCTATGCCGGTTTCAAGGAGTTCAGCCTCGTTCCGAAGCGTCCGCCGCTGATGCTTGCCCGATCGTTGGAGGATGGCCCGGCGCGTTGGTATCTGAAGGAAGCGTGTCCGCGGAAACAATATGTTATCTGCAGGATTTACCGGAACAAACTGCCGGACAATGCGGGAAAATTTCTATGGGGAGAAAAGGGCGTCATCCAGCGCGCCACACCCGAGCAGATGGACCAGATCCGGGCCGAGGAAGGCGAAATCCTGTGGGAGACGATAAAGCGTTATCCGCTTGAACAGGCAAACAGCGCGCTGACCAATCTGATGATTCAGCTGGGAAGCTACAGCCTGGAGGATATTCGCTACGATCAGATCATGGCGGCCGATCCCGGCTTCGCTCGCCATCTTGAAGATCGGCCGGTCGCACATCAGGAGCTGCTGCCCTTTATCACCAAGGCGACGGCCATCGTGGCGCTGCTCAGCCTGCTCGTGATTGCCTTTACCTATCGCAGGATGCCGGGCAGCTGGCGGGCCACCGTCATGCTTGTCCTGGCGGGAATAGTGATCAATGCGGCGGTGTGCGCGATGCTTTCTGCGGTCGCGAACCGTTACGAAGCGCGCGTGATCTGGCTCTTGCCCATCTTGGCGGTCGCGTCCGTTGCCGTGGCGAGGCGCCCCCGCCGACCACGCAGACGCACCGCGAGCGTCACGATCGCGAAGGTCGCCGTCGAATAGATATGATAGCACCAGTGGAGCAGCATGGCGCCCAGGAAGCGGTGCAACGGAAGCGTGCGGCGGAGCAGACCAAAAAAGGCGAGATTGATCCAAACATATCCGATCGCCGCTGCAACGGCGCCCAAAATTGCCTTGGGCCAAAACAGGCTGAGGATCATGGCAAACGGTATTGAACATGCCAGGATCGCGGCCATCTGCTCCTGCCGTCGCAGATTGAGGTTGGCGCCGGCGGACCCTCCGCTTGCGATCAGGCGGGTCCACGGCGCCGCGCGGCGGAAAATGTCCGTGTGCCAAAGCACCTTAAGGGACCAATCTTTGCAATGCGTGCCCTGAGCGTCCGGCACCAGCCTGATTCGCTCGCCGCTTTGGTGGAGGCGGATGCCGAGCTCGATATCCTCGATGCTTGGTTTGGTGAAGCTCTCGTCAAACCCCCCCATCGACAGGAATATACGTCGTTCGATCATACCGATGCCCGACCAGAAGGTGGTCGCATCGCGATCGCCACGCTGATGGACGAAGTAATGCCGGAGATTGGCATAGAAACCAGACGCACGCGTCGCGCGCGGCCGGTCATTGTAGGACCCGAAGGCGGCAGCTGCATTTGTTATGTCCAGCTCGGCGGCAAGTTTCGCAATCGTGTCTTCCTCGATCACGACATCGGTGTCCACGAACATCAGCAGATCGCCATTTGCCCCTTGTGCCGCCCGGTTACGGCCCCGGCCTGGCCCGATCGGAGCGCCATCATTAATCAGCACCTTCGCACCTCGGGCGATCGCCATCGCGCGGGTGTTGTCGGTCGATCCATCATCGAACAGGATGATCTCAATCGGCTTGAGGGTCGATGCGGCGATCGCCTCCAGGCAATCGCCCAGAGTTTCCTCCGCATTATAGGCAGGAACGATGACGGTGACCGTGCGGGCCATCGCTAGACCCGAACCCGCTGCCGTTTCTCGACTAGCGAGCGGGTAAGATCGGGCGCGGACTCGATGTTCTCGTGATAGGTCTCTTCGACGTTCACGCTCCACAAGTCGTTGTTTCCGCCAAGAATATTGTCGACGGCGAGCAGCGCAGTCATCATCGAATGATCCTGATTGTTGTAACGGTGCATCCCGTTGCGGCCCATCACCTGAAGGTTCGAGAACCGGGCCAGCCAACCCCGGATAAGGTCAAGCGCCTCCCGATATTCGCTGTCATAGACCGGATAGGCCTTGGGCTGCCGGATGACCGCACCATCGACCACGTCGGCAGCAGTGGCAAGTCCCAGCTGCTCCAGTTCGGCGGCCGCGAGCAGGATAAGTTCACTGTCCGCCATCGACCAGATGTTGTCGCCCTCCTGGCAGAAATATTCCATGCCGATGCTGGACTTGGTCGGGTCCGGGACCATCTCTTCCGACCAGGACCGGAAGTTCTGGATGCGGCCGACTTTGACCTTCGGGCTGTGGATGTAGATCCAGTTGTCCGGAAACGGATCGGCCTTATCGAGGATCAGGGTGACGATCAGGAAGTCGCGATATTTGAGCCGACGCGCGGCGGCGAGGATCTGCGGTGACGCTGGCGGGTCCATCGCCTCGACCAGTTCGGCCAACGGCGCGGACGATAGGAACTGATCAGCTTCGAACCGATAGCTGCCATGTTCGCCCTCGCCGGTACGCGTCACCTCGATCGAGCGGACGGTTTCGCCGTCATGATTAACCTTGGTGATGGTCGATTGCATGCGGACCTCGCCCTTCCGCTCACGAATGCGATCGCGGAAGGCTTCCCACATCATGCCCGGCCCAAGGCGCGGATAATCGAAGGCCTCGATCAGGCTGGTGGTATCGTTCCGGCCGGTTAGTGCATTGATCACCGCCTTACGCAACGACAGATTTTTGATCCGCTGCGCCGCCCAGTCGGCCTGGATCTCGTCGCACGGCATTCCCCACACCTTCTCGGTGTAAGTCTTGAAGAAATGCAGGAAGAGCCGGCCGCCGAACCGGTTGGTGACCCATTGCTCGAAGGTCTGGACCTCCGGATGCGGTTTCATCCGCCACTTCATATAGCTAAGCAGGATCCGCACGGTCTCATAAAGACCGAGATTATAGAGCGCATTCAAAGCCTTGAGCGGATAGGCGTAATATTTCCCGCGATAGAAGATACGGCTGAGCCGCGGCCGACGCAGGAAATTATCCTGCAGCACCTCGCGCCAGAGATCGGACACCCGCGTCACCCGCGTGAAGAAGCGGTGGCCGCCGATATCGAAGCGATAGCCCTTATATTCCTCGGTCCGGGCAATGCCCCCGACCAGCTTCAGCGCTTCGAAGATCACGACATGGAATCGGCTGCTCCGCTTCAGCATCTCGTAGCCAGCCGTCAGTCCGGCGGGGCCGCCGCCGATGATGGCCAGTGTCGCGCCGGGTTGAAAATGCCCGTTCGTATCCGGCGTCGGCGCGCGATGGCCGACCGTTTTCGGCAAGCGCTCCCGGTGCCACAGGATGGTCTCACGCAGGCCGGTATCGAGATCAACCTTGGGCTGCCATCCGAGCACCGTGTGCGCCTTGGCGATGTCCGGCCGGCGAACCTTTGGGTCATCCTCAGGCAGCGGCAGATATGTGAGCGCAGAGCGCGAACGGGTCAGCGCGATGATCCGATGGGCAAGATCGCGCACGCTCAACTCGGCCGGGTTGCCGAGGTTGATCGGGCCGATCCGGTCCCCGGGTGCGTTCATCAACGCGATCAGCGCGTCGACCATGTCGGATACGAAGCAGAAAGACCGCGTCTGTGATCCGGCACCGTAGAGCGTCAACGCCTCGCCAAGCTGCGCCTGCGTCACGAAGTTGGGCACGACCCGCCCGTCACCGGCCCGCATGCCCGGCCCATAGGTGTTGAACAGGCGCGGCACGCGAATTTCGACCGCATATTGGCGATGATAGTCGTAGCACAGCGTCTCAGCGGCACGCTTGCCCTCATCATAGCAGGCGCGCGGGCCGGTGAAATTCACCGCGCCAAGATAGCTCTCCGGCTGCGGATGCACATCCGGATCGCCATAGACCTCGCTGGTCGAGGCCTGGAGGATGCGCGCGCCATGCTCGCGGCCATATTCGAGGACGTGCAATGCGCCGAGGATGTTGGTGCGCATGATGCCGACCGGATCGCGCTGGTAATTGGGCGGCGATGCGGGGCAGGCAAGATTGTAGATCTCATCGACCGCTAGATCGGGCAGGCCTTCCCGGATATCCGCCTTGATCAACCGGAAATTGGCGTAACCGACCGCCCTTTCCAGATTGTCCATGCTACCGGTTTCAAAATTATCGAGGCACCAGACCATGCTCCCCGCCGCAAGCAGGCGCGTGCAAAGATGACCACCGATAAAGCCGGCGCCTCCCGTAACTAGAATCCGGGTCGGCTCCACTGGTCACAGTCCCCTCAAAGTCAATCGCGACAAAAAACAACAAAATACTGGTCAACTCATAGAATGGATTGGATAATGATACGTTAACTGGTGATTCCCAACTGCGCCGTGATTTCTTCGTTGCGCGGACTGCACGACACCAATCGTTCGTCGAGATACCGCCGTACCTCTCCGTCGGTGATTTTTCCGTCGGCCAGGGACCGCTCGTCGCGGAAGATTCGCCCATCTAAACCCATATTGGTTAAGAATTCGGACGGGGGTGGCACCATCATTCGCTCGCTGGCGCCGTGGGAAACGCGCTCAAATTGAGGTCGGTCAGCTTGCTTCGCCCGCTCGGGTTGGGGCCTTGCAGTGCCATTGCGAGCAGAATGCCGGTCGATATGGCAATGCCATAGGGGATCGGCCCGCGCGTCTTCAGGCCCGGCCATCCGAGCCTTTCCCGCGCCGCCGCCGGGATCATCCTCCTCCCGAACACCAACAAGAGGCTGAGCAGCCCGCCGCACAGGCTCATGTAGATGAAGAGCGAAAGCCCGCCGCGAACGTCGAACCACAATGCTCCGGCCGCGAGCAGCTTGACGTCGCCTCCGCCCAACCAGCCGGCGGCGAACAACGCGATGCCGAGCGCGGCAATCGCCAGAAAGACCAATCCATTCTGCCACAGATTGGCCGGGATGCCGTTGGCGAACAGCCAGACTCCGAAGAGCAGTATCAGGGCGATCGGGAACAGGTTGGAGATTCTGAGCGCCGCGATATCCTGCAAAGCGGCTCCGGCCAGCAGGATATAGACGATGATGAGGATCGTCTCGTTCATGGCGTCGCCCCCGCCGCGCCCGACACATCCCCGAGATTGGCTTCTGCGGTCCTGAATTCGAACGGGTTGACCTTGATCGCCTCCGCGAAATAGCGGGTCGCCGCGCCCTCGTCGCCAGTCAGCAACGCCATATAGCCGGCATTGTTCAGCCGTTCCGCACGGCGCTGGCTGTCGTCCTCGGCATTGAAGGATGGCCGTTCGCCGTTTGCGACACGCGCGATGTCGAGATTGTTTTTCGCACGCTCGTTCGCCGGATCGAGCAACAGCGCCTGCCGGAACGTGCGCGCCGCGTCCGCATATCGGCGTTGGGCGAGCAGCGACACACCGGCATTGTTGAGCAGAGCGGGATCATCCGGCGTGAGCGCGATCGCCCGTCCATAGGCGTCGGCGCTGCGGTCCCAGTTTGCGGCTTTGTCCTCCAGCATGGCGAGCCCCCCCCATGCCTTCGCATCGTCCGCGCAGGCGGCCGTCGCCGCGCGCAGCCTTGGCCCGGCGTCGCCCACGCGACCGAGCCGCAGCGCGGCGATCCCCGCGCCGGCCTGGAGACGGCAATCGTCCGGCTGCGTGGCCAGCAACGCCTCGAACCGCGTGAACGCTTCGGCATCGCGACGCTGCGCGAGCAGCAACGATGCCGCCAGGCGGGCACGGTCCGGTCCCGGCAGGACGATGTCCTTCCGGCCGAGCATCGCCTCTGCCTGGATCAGCCGATCCGCCGCGATGGCGCGATCGATCGCTGGGGTATAATCCGGGGCAACGGGTTCGGTCCCCTGCGCGACCACCGCGGACAGGCCGAGTAGTGCGGCAAGCGGAAGGAACGCACGCTTGCGCATCAGCTCTGCTTCGGCGCGCGCAGCCCATTGTCGAACGGCAGCGAATCCCGTCCGAGCATCAGGAACAGGGCGGGTGCACCGCGCGACGGCTGCAGGCGCGGCTTGAACGGCAGCGCGCTCGCCAGCGCGCGGGCTACTTCGGCATCCTTCGCCCCGAACAGGATGCGCGAGCGCTGGAGCTTGCTGCGGCTGTCGCCGATCGAGGCACCGAGCCAGCCATTGTCGGCCAGATAGGAGCGCATGCGGGCCGCCTGGCGCTTGCGGCCTACCGCATTCATGATGTGGAGCCGTGCCGGCTTCCCGGTCGATGCTTCCTTTCGCGGCCCGGCCCTGACGGGCGGATCGAGCGCGACGCTGACTTCGCTCTCCAGAGCCGCGGCCGACGGCAGGATCGTCGCCGCGATCCGCTGGAACAGCGACGGCGCGGGTGACGTCGATTCGGGCGCCAGCGCGACGGTCACTGCGCCAAGGCCGGCTTCATACGGCATTTCATCCGCAGCCGCTTGTGCCGCCTGTACGGATTTGGCCGCCTTCGAAGCGTCGAGCGCGGCGGCCTCCGCAATCAGCTTGCGTGCCGCCAGTTGGTTGCCCTGGCGCAGCATCGATCGCGCGAAGTTACGGAGCACCTTGCCGTCCTCCGGTGCCTGGGCGAGCGCCAACTCATAGTAGCGGCGGCTGAGATCATAGCGGCCAAGCTGGTCGTAGCTCGCCGCGAGGCCATTATAGGCGTCGGCGCTGTTGGGATCCTGTCGTACCGCGCGGCGGAAGGCGTCCGCCGCCAGCGCGAACTCGCCGCGCTCGAACAGCATGCGCCCCTTCGACATTCCCTCGCTGTCGGCGACCTGCATCGTCTCCGGCACCGGCATCGCCTTTATCGCGATCTTGTTACTGCTGCAGCTGCTGAATGCCAACGGCAGCAGCAGTGCGCCGATCAGTTTCTTCCTGTTCATGCCCCTCTCTTTGCCCCTTTATCGCGTCAGCGCCGGAACCAGATCGCGCACCACCCGGATCGCCGCCGGCAGCATCAGCACTCCGATCATCACCGGCAACATGCAGGTGACCAGCGGGATGGAGAGCAGCACCGGCAGCCGATGCGCCTTCTCCTCGGCGCGCAGCCGCCGCTTCTCGCGCATCTCGGCGGCGTAAATCCGCAGCGTCTGGCCGATGCTCGATCCGAGCTTGTCGGACTGGATGAGCAGCGTCGCGAACGAACGGATCTCGTCCACCTCGGTGCGGTTGGCCATGCCGCGCAGTGCCTCTTCGCGGGCGCGCCCGGCCCGCAGTTCCAGCACCACCCCGCCCATCATCTGGGCGACCAGCGGATGCGACAGGCTCATCTCCCGCCCGACCCGGTCGAACGCCGCCTCAAGGCCAAGCCCCGCCTCGACGCACACCAGCATCAGATCAAGCGCGTCGGGAAAACCGTTGACCAGCTCGGCCTTGCGGCGATCGGCCTTCGCGGTGACGTAGAGATTGGGCAGATACAGTCCCATCAGCGCCAGCACGCAGCCGATCAGATAGAGCTTGAACAGCGAAGGCGCGTTGCCCGTGAAATAATTGAGCGCCAGATACAATGCCGGCAGCGCCAGTGTAAGCACCAGGCGCAGGAAGGTGAACACACGTGGCGCCTCGGGCGCGGTATAGCCAGCCGCGACCATCTTCTTGCGCAGCGCATCGCCCTTGGTGTCCGCCAGCGAAAGGCCGCTCTTCTCGATCGTATCGACCAGCTTGGTCCAGGCGGTGCGCGCCGAATGCTGGCGCAGCGTCGTACGGCCCGCCTCCACGGCCTGGAGGCCGCCTGCGGTCTCGTCGAGCCGGCTGCGCACCGCAATGCGGCGATCGAAAGCGCGGCTGACATAGTAGGCAAGCCCGGTCACGGCGAGGAACAGCGCCGCCATCAGCAGGCCGCGATACAAGGGCTGGGCAAAAATCTCCGCCATATCGCTAAACCTTCAGATCGATCATGCGCCGGATCACATAGAAGCCGACGAGGTACATGCAGAGGAGAATGGTATAGCCGATCATGAACGCCGGCTCCTGCGCCACATCCAGATAGAAGCTGGGATTGGTCACGAATAACCCGACGAAAGCGAACACGGGCAAACCAGTCAGGATCAGCGCGGTCATCCGTCCTTCCGAGCTCAACGCCCGCACCTTCATCATCATCGAAGCGCGCTCGCGGATCACCTGCGCCAGATTTTCGAGAATTTCGGCGAGATTGCCGCCGGTCTCGGACTGGATCGAGAGCGACACCACGAACATGTGGATATCCTCAAGGCCCCAGCGGTCGGCCAGACTCTGGAGCGCATCGCGCAGATCGGCGCCGTAAGTCACCTCGTCGACGACAAGGCCAAATTCGCTGCCGATCGGATCGCTCATCTCCTCGGTCAGCAGCTGGAGGGCGGACGATACCGGATGGCCGGCGCGCAGGCCGCGCACGAAGATATCGAGCGCGACCGGGAACTGCTCCTGCATTTTCTTGCGCCGGCGGTCGGCCAGCCGCGACAGCACCATCATCGGAATGCCGAACCCGACCGCGAAGGCGAATGTGAGCAGCATCACCACCATGCCGCCCGTCAGCACGAACCCGCCCGCCATCGTCAGCAGCAGGCCGATCGCAACAATGCCGAAAACCGCGATCACCATCAGCGTCATCACCGTGCGCGCCGACCAGGCGAGGCCCGTCGCGTTCAGCGTCTTTTCGATGCCGCCGCCAACCCGTCCGAGAAGGCCCGGCAGATTACCGAGCCCCTCGCCGGTCTTGCGGCGCAGGCGCGAATAAACCACTTCGCGGGTAGCGCCCTCGCCGATCATCTGCAGCCGCTTGTTGACACGGCCGGTTCGGGCGCGCTGGCCCTGGACCAGCCCGACGATCCCTTCGACCGCCAGCAGCACCGACGCGAAGATCAGGATCAGCAGCAGGAGACGAAGCCAGGCCCCTTCCATCAGTCGATCCTCAACTCGGGACGGAACAGGTCGGGCGGCAGCGTGATGCCGCGATCGGCCAGCTCATTCATGAACTTGGGCCGGATGCCGGTCGCTTCGAAATGGCCTAGCACGCGGCCCTTGTCGTCGCGACCCGCCTGCTTGAAGCGGAAGATCTCCTGCATGGTGATCACATCGCTTTCCATACCGGTCAGCTCGGATAGGCTCATCAGCCGGCGGCGGCCATCGGACATGCGGCTGACCTGGATCACCACGTTGATCGCCGAGGCGATCTGGGCGCGCGCCGACCGCATCGGGATTTCGATGCCGCTCATCCCGATCATCTGCTCGATACGGGAAAGCGCATCGCGCGGCGAATTGGCGTGGACCGTGGTCATCGAACCGTCATGGCCGGTGTTCATCGCCTGGAGCATGTCGAATGCCTCGCCGGCGCGCACCTCGCCGACGATGATGCGATCGGGCCGCATGCGCAGCGCGTTCTTGACGAGATCGCGCTGGGTGACCTCACCCTTGCCCTCGATATTGGCTGGCCGCGTCTCCAGCCGCGCGACGTGGCGCTGCTGGAGCTGAAGCTCCGCCGAATCCTCGATCGTGACGATGCGCTCGTCATGATCGATATAGGCCGACATCGCGTTGAGCAGCGTCGTCTTGCCGGAACCGGTGCCGCCCGAGATCAGCACGTTGCGCCGCGCGGCCACGATCGCCTTCAGCACCTCGGCCACCGGCGCGGGGATGCTGCCGAACTCGATCAGCTTGGCCATGTTGATCGGGATCCTGGCGAATTTGCGGATCGAGAGCAGCGCGCCGTCCACCGCCAGCGGCGGGACGATCGCGTTGACGCGGGAACCGTCGGCGAGCCGCGCGTCCACATAAGGCGAGGATTCGTCGATCCGCCGCCCGACCGCAGCGACGATCTTCTGGATGATCCGCAGCAGGTGCTTCTCATCCTTGAAGCGGACCTTCGATTCCTCGAGCCGTCCGAACCGCTCGACGAAGACGAGGTTGTAGCCATTGACGAGGATGTCGGTGATCGTCTCGTCCTTGAGCAGCGGCTCCAGCGGCCCGAGGCCGAGCAGTTCGTCGAGAATATCCTCGACCAGCTGCATCCGCTCCTTCTGGTTGAGCGCATGCTTCTGCTGGGCCAGCTGCTCGTGGACGATGTCGCCGATTTCGGACTGGACCTGCGCGCGCGACATGCTGTCCAGCGCGGAGAGGTTGATCAGGTCGAGCAGCTTCTTGTGCAGCTCCACCTTGAGATCGGTGTGCCGGTCGACATCTTCATGAGCCAAAGCGGCCGGGCTGTCGATCCGCAGATCGGCGGTCCCGACGCTGTCGAGGAAACTGGTGGCGGTCCCCGATTTCTTGATCTGCCACATCACACGCTACTCCGCTCGAACAACAGCTCACATCCATCCACGATCGCGCCGATATCCCTGGCGACCTTGCCGCCCGGCTTGAGATCGCTGACCAGCACGCCCTGGTCGAGCGCGGTGCTGACCAGGTTGAAATCATTGGCGATCGAATGGCTGACCGCATGGCCCAGCGTGCGCTCGACATCGGCAAGGCTGATCGGCCGGAAAAGCTTCTTTTCGACGCGGTTGACGACCACCTGGATCGGCGCGTCCTTGATGCCCTGATTGTGCATCAGCGCCAGCTGACGCTTGGCCTGGCGTAGGCTGGCGATCGTGGTCTCGACCACCAGCAGCACCGCATCCGATCGCGCCACCAGCGACAGCGACCAGTTGGTCCAGTTGCCGGGCAGGTCGAGATAGACGGTGTCGAACTCATGGGCGGCCAGCTCGACGATGTTGAGGATCTGGTCGGCGCTGACCGATTCCAGCGGCACGATATCCGTCGGCGCGGCGATCACATTGAGGCCGCCGGCGGTCTGCACGCAGGCCGATTTAAGCAACTCGCCGTCAACGCGCGAGCCCGCTTCGAGCAGGTCCTGCAGCGTCAGCCTGGGATGCACGCCGAGATAGGTGCCGGCATTGCCGAACTGGAGATCGAGATCGAACAGGCAGGTCTTGCGGCCCTGCTCGGCGTCGCGCAGCGTATGCGCGCTGGCGGCCTGGGTCGCGATCGTCGTTGCGCCGACGCCGCCGACGCTGCGCACCACCGACACGATCTTGCCGACCTTGGCATCGAGCCGCGCACTGCGCTGCATGTCGGCGCGCAGCTGCTCCAGCACGCCGCGCAGTTCCTCGACGCGGAGCGGCAGGCTGACGACATCGTTGACGCCAGCCTTCAAGAGCGCCCGCACCACCTGCACCGAAGGCTCGCGCACCGCCGCCACGATCGGCAGATGCGGATGCGCCGCCCGCAGCGCCGCCAGCCGCGCCAGCGATTCCGAGGAGCTGGGCACCGCCTCGATCACCACCGCGCGGGCCGGATTGATCAGTTCCTCGGTGATCGGAGCGCCGGCCGGAACCGCGTTGACCGTGACCCCGAACCCGGCGATCTCCCCCGCCGGGATCTCCCCCGCCACGATCTCCGACTGGGACAGGATGAGCTGCACACTCGCCTCGCCCACGCGAAGCGTCCATGTGCTGCCCATCTCTGTCTCCGGACTGTTCACTACGCCCACGACCTCATGTCCTTTTAGTTCGGTGTTGTTGTGCCGGAGCCATCTTCCAGCGTTGCCTCCGCCGAAGAGGCGGGCATCGTAATCGCGAGCCCCGGCAGAAAACCCGGACTGAACGTCACATTGCGCAGGCTGACCTTCACCAGCGGCGCAACATCGATGCCGTTCGGATCACCAGCGTAACCCAGCCCCGAAAAGGCATAGTCGACGTTGACCTGATTGGCCTTCAGCTCCGGCATGAACTGCCGCATGCGGGTCAAGATATTGTTAAATGCGGAGACGCTCGCCGTGCCGAGGCTGGGGCAGGTGCCGCCTGTCACGCAGCTGCAGGTCACGGCAGCCGCCGTGGTCGCGTTGGTGCTTGAGGAGCAAGTAGCGCCCCCGAAGGAACTCTCGGGGATCGGATCGCCCTGTGGGATGCCCCCACTGACGGCAAAGCTGTAACCGGTCAGCCCGGCCGGAACCAGATCGGTCACGACCGCGAACCGCGCGCCCATCTGTGTCGCCTTTTCGGCGCGGTTGTAGGTCCACATGAACCGCCCGGCATCGATCAGGCCGAACAGCAGTATAAGCAACAACGGAAGCACCATCGCAAACTCGGCGGCGGTCGAGCCCGTATTGTCGCTCGATATCTTGCGGAGGCGGCTCATATGCCCATCACCGGGGCCTGCGCCCGAGCGTTCAGCGTGATGCTGTTGAAGCTCAGGCTTGGCGAACTGAAGCCAATGACCCCGAATAGCGAATGATAAGGAACTGACGCAGCTACTGTCACTACAGGTGCGCCGGACGTCATGTCGTCATAGATTCCGGTAAACCCCGAGCTATTGTTTCCTGTCGTGTTGCACGCAACTGAGACAGTGATGGTAGTCGGATCGGTCCAACCGGGTAGTCGGGCTGTCCCACCAGTCAGCTGGCCGGTGCGGATCAGGTTGCGAGTCTTGTCGATCACATCGCTCGTGATTGTAGAGCAGGTATATTCGGCAAAACTGCGACGTGAAGCATAACGTGCGCCATCCCGCACGGCCTTAGCAACCACATGATTGTCTAGGAAATAATTACCCATTTCAAACGAACCGAACATCAGCGTCAGCAGCAATGGCGTCACAAGCGCCATCTCCACTGCAGCGGAACCGTTTCGGCACGACAACAGAGAAAAGAAATTTCTGTTCATCGCGCTACTCAATCAGATAGGGGACATCACGCCGGACTGTCCCTCCGGTAGTTGCGTTAGATCCCACGTCCCTTT
>Ga0157380_10001491_pt1 | contig 15326 bp, 12 predicted proteins | sample S35metaG_FD_119757 | JGI IMG/M metagenome (GOLD analysis project Ga0157380, IMG submission 119757) | Switchgrass rhizosphere microbial communities from Kellogg Biological Station, Michigan, USA - S3-5 metaG | ecosystem: Host-associated > Plants > Roots > Rhizosphere > Soil | place: USA... | reverse complement strand
CTGGTTTTGTCGGCCAACCAATTTTGTGCAACACTGCCATGGACTATGGACTTTCTGCACTAAATTGCGGCCCAATTTGTACTCGTAAACGCTGAAATGACTCATTCTGATATATTAAGAGCCCTTTCCACAGTGGAAGACCCAGACCTCAAACGGGACCTGGTGAGCCTGAACATGGTTAAGGACATCAAAATTGAACCCGACAAGGTAAGTTTTACTGTTGTGCTTACAACGCCAGCCTGTCCTTTGAAGGAAAAAATCCGTCAGGATTGCGAAAACGCAGTGCGCATGGTTGTCGGAGAGAAAACTGCGATCGAAATCTTTATAACTTCCTCTGTTACAACACTCCGTGATAATGCGCCGCTGCTCCCGAAAGTAAAAAACATCGTCGCTATTGCTTCTGGAAAGGGCGGCGTGGGGAAATCGACTGTGACCACTAATTTGGCGGTTGCCCTCGCAATGGCTGGCGCCAAAGTAGGGTTGATTGACGCCGATATTTATGGCCCGTCCATCCCCACGATGTTTAACTGTGAATTTGAACAGCCGGCAGTCAAACAGGTCAATGGAAAAAATATTATTATTCCCGTTGAACAATACGGTGTAAAGCTGATCTCAATTGGTTTCCTCACTCCTCCCGACAGCGCAGTTGTGTGGCGGGGACCAATGGCCAGCTCGGCCTTAAAGCAGTTTTTTGCAGACGCCGATTGGGGAGAACTGGATTATCTTTTAATCGACCTGCCTCCCGGCACCAGCGATATTCATTTGACTATGGTTCAAACCGTGCCGGTGACTGGTGCAGTGATCGTAACGACGCCGCAGAAAGTTGCCCTTGCCGATGCTAATAAGGGTCTCACTATGTTTAAGCAACCTCAAATCAATGTACCCGTTCTGGGTGTCATTGAAAACATGGCCTGGTTTACGCCTGAAGAATTGCCGGATAATAAATACTATATCTTTGGAAAGGATGGTGGCAAGAACTTATCGGAAAAGCATGGTGTTCCTTTGCTTGGCCAGATACCGCTGGTTCAAAGTATTCGCGAAAGCGGCGACAGCGGACTTCCGGCAGTAATGAAGGAAGGCATAACAGCAGATGCTTTTACAGATTTAGCTGAAAGTTTAGCAAGACAAATTGCAATAAGAAATGCTAACTTTACACAAACAAAAAAGGTTGAATTAAAAGTCTAATGAGCACCGTAGAAGAACTTGCCAAAAAAATTGAATCTTCGTTGAATTCAATTCGACCTTACCTCAAGGCTGACGGAGGCGATGTAAAAGTCAATCACATTAGTGAAGATAATGTTGTGCAATTGGAATTTGTCGGTGCCTGCGGAAACTGCAGTATGTCAACGATGACATTTAAGGCTGGGGTCGAAGCGGCCATTAAACGCGACGTGCCTGAAATAAAATCGATTGAAGTTATCAATTTGATTCCTTTTGGTTAATCGCACGCTGCTATCTCTAACCGTCCCTTTATTCGTTTATTAGAACACAGTAAAGTCAACTCTTCTGTTAAGTTGACGTGCCTCTTCGGTATTGTTGCTGGTTTTATTAAGTTCTTCGCCATATCCCACCACGGAAATCCGGTCGTCGGGCACCCCCATGTCAAGCATCAGTTGCCTGATCTTTTGAACGCGCTTTATGGAAAGTTTAACATTGTAGGAATCCTGCCCGTGACTGTCGGTATGGCCTTCAATCAAAACCGTTCTCCCTTGCAGAGCATATTCAGCAGCAATTAAAAATGGTTCCATATCAACAATTGAAAATTCGTCCTGGTCAAAAGTGAAATACAGCGGAGGAAGATTAAGCGGGAAGATGTCCTTCTTGCTGGCCAGTTTGTCGTAAACCAGTTTTCTTACCTCCTCGTGTTGGGCTGATGTGGGCTTAGGAAAATTGTTTTTTTCCAACACAGCATCTTCATTCTTGTGCAATTCAGTTAGTTGCTCAGGACTGATTTGTTCGATCCTGGGTTTGATTGGTAAAGGTTTGGCAACTGGCCTTGCTTGCGGCTGACTGTCTCCAGCCTTTGCTGTCACAGTGCTGGGATCGATTGACAAGACAGATTTCGTATTCGACCGGTAGCTCTTGGCAATATTTACCTTGCGTGGTTTTTTATTCCTTTTCCGCTCGAGCAAATTACAAGCATGCACGTACCGTGACGTTTGCTTGCGATAGTAGATCTTGTTGACCTTTCTATTGGTCTTTTGATAATCCTGAGCTTTCAGGGACAAGGTTAAAATCATTGAAATGAAAGTCAGCAATAACCACGTGATGATAAAAGCTATTGGACTGTTTCGAGTGTCGCGATTCTTGAGGGTACGCATAATCGAAGAGGTTTTTTGATTTATTGATTACCAAAAACATACCCATCCGATCCGTGGCGTTCAAAGGCCTTAAAAGCCATTAAACGTTGATTTGTTCATTTCGAAGGTGGCGTTGCGGTTATGGCATTCCAACTTTGAGACCAATCATACACATCCTTAGTTAAAATTGGAATTTACACGAGCCCCGCGTCATGCTTCTATTCACTAAGAATGCATTTACTCTTCTTATATTTGGCATATTCATCGCTGATCATCCGACTTTTTGTGCGTCTGATAATTTTTATTCTTAGATCGACCTTTCTACTGGTACTTGCCACCATCCCCGCATTAACCATTGCTCAAGAGCGATGCGGCACCGTCGAGTATATGAAGAACTTGCAGTCGGAGAATTTTCAACAAAATAAGCTGCAGTTCGAAAAATGGATACAGAATAAAACGCGCCTCAGAAAGCAAGGTCGCCTCGAGCGTCAGCAGGCAATATTCGAAATCCCTATAGTCGTGCATGTGATTCACAAGGGTGAAGCAGTCGGTTCAGGAACAAATATCCCTGATGAACAAATCCTCTCGCAGATTTCAGTCCTGAACGAGGATTACAGAAGGATGAACAACGATGCATCCAACACACCTCCGGAATTTCAGACAGTGGCCGGTAGCCTGGATGTGGAGTTTGTGCTGGCCAGGCAAGACCCCGAGGGCCTCGCTACCACAGGAATCGTACGGGTTCAAGGCACGCAAACTTCCTGGTCTATTAATGACAATTATGAATTGAAATCGCTCAGTTACTGGCCTGCTGAAGACTATCTGAATATTTGGGTGTGCGATCTTACGGGAGTATTGGGCTATTCACAATTCCCGGTCTCAGGCCTCCCGGGTCTCGAAAACTCTTCCGACAATCGACTAACTGATGGCGTGGTGATTGCCCACGATGCATTTGGTTCGAACGACGACGGACCTTTTAACTTGCTTAACAAATACGGAAAAGGTAGAACGACAACCCATGAGGTGGGACATTTTTTTGGTTTGCGTCACATCTGGGGCGATGATGACGGTCAATGTGATGGAACGGACTATGTCAGCGATACGCCCAATCAAAGCGGAGAATCAACAGGGTGTCCCACTATGCCTCTAGCCTCTTGTGGCGTCACTTCCATGTATCAGAATTTTTTAGATTATACAGACGACGCGTGTATGAATCTGTTTACTGTTGAGCAGGTTGGTAGGATGATTACCGTATTGGAAAATAGTCCGAGACGGGCCAGTTTATTGTCTTCTCATGGACTTTCAAATCCAGTGCCACTGGCTAACGACCTTGGTATACGGGAAGTGATTTCACCACTTGACGGTGAATGCACTTCGCTGGTAACGCCCATCATAGAAGTGAGGAACTATGGAAGTAATTCGGTGTCATCTACTCGGATAACTTTGAACATTGATGGCGTTTTAATCGAGACAAAAGATTTTGCATTCACGCCCCTGTCCGCCCTTCAATCAACAACACTGAGTTTTTCACCCACACCATTTGCAAGTGGTACGCATGCTGCCGCATTTGAGATTACACTTACGAACGGCGTCGCCGATCCTGGTGCATCGAATAACGAATTGAGTCAATCGGTAATAGTTCCTGAAACAACTTCCCTGCCTATCATAGAGCCTTTTACTTCTGTACCTGCCCTATGGGAAATTATCAACCCGGATCTTAAAACTACCTGGGAATTAGCCTCCGTGCCCAACGCAGATCCATCCAACACGGCCATGAAAATGGATTTCTTCGATTATGAAGATAATTTTGGAGAAATCGATCTGCTGGTTACACCGGTATTTGACCTTTCAACAGCGCCCGTAGCCTCGTTGTTGTTTGACGTCGCCTATGCGCGTTTCCAAGATGACCACGACGGACTCAAAGTTATTGTGTTATCCGATTGTAATGCGGATGTCAATCAAGGCACGGTGGTCTATGATAAATCTGGTGCTGCGCTCCAAACGCGTTCACCAACAACGGATGAATTCATACCATCGAATGAATCACAGTGGAGAACTGAATTCCTTGATCTCAGCGCCTTCGCAGGCCAAAGCAATCTTCAGCTTGCTTTTGTTGGCGTCAATGATTGGGGCAACAATTTGTATCTGGACAATATCAAAGTTGTAACGACACCGCTGGACGATGTGAGATTAGTGGAAGTAATTTCACCCAGTGCCGTTCTTTGTTCAAACCAAATCGTCCCAAAAATACGGATTCGAAATTCCGGAACACTCGTCAACGTTGTGAAGGTCAGGGTTACAGTGAACGGGCAACAATCGACGACACAGACTTTTACTGGTTTAAGTTTATTTGGAGGTTCCGAACTTGAACTCGAACTTTCCCCAATAACTTTGTTGAATGACGAGAATACTATTTACGTGGAATTGCTTGAACCAAACGGATTGCCCGATGTAAATCCTTCCGACAATACGATTACCACCTACAGCGCCGTTAATACAGCCAGCGAAGAAATTCCAATCCGACAAAATTTCGAAAGCGAATTTGAAGATGAATGGACCATCATCAATCCATTAGGAGGAATGGATTGGGAACTAAAATCGATGGGCGCAAATCATGTTTTATTCTTAAATGCTTACAACAACACGGACATAGGCGACCAAAGCTGGCTTGCCAGTCCGACTTTAGATTTTTCCGCTGCTACCGAAGCAAGTCTTACTTTTGATCTCTCGTACGCATTTCGAGGAAGCAATGTTGATCAACTTCTCGTCCTCGCTTCAACAGACTGTGGCATTTCCTATACCGACACCGTGTTCAATGAATCGAGAGTTGAGCTCGCGAATGGCGAATCGTCTTCGTCGACCTGGGTACCAGAAGACTCCGAATGGCAACGAGGCCTAACCATCAATTTGAATGCGTATGCTGGTGAGAATTCAGTCCGAATAGCGTTTGTTTTCGTCAATGCCAACGGAAATAATATTTACCTGGACAACATTGAATTCTTTGTGTCGGACGTGCCCATCATCGTGACCAACTCAATGTCTGTCTACCCTAATCCTTTCCATTTGAGCGAGCAAGACGAGAATCCCTTAAGCGTCACGTTCAGTTTACCAGACAAAGGGCCCGTAGTGATTGAAGTGATTGATTTGGTGGGACGCGTACTAATTAGTGAAACGCCACCAAATGTCTTGAATCAAACTTACACGATCGTTGCACCTGACCTACCCGCCGGGGCGTATGTTGTACGGGCGAAAACAGGCTCAGGAACTTTCAGTAAAAGAGTAATTATTGTAAAATGATTACGTTGTTTTGGCACAAGGTGAGAATGAGTTTATCTTTCGGATTAAATATTTTTTAATGTCTAAGAAAAAGAAAGTAGCGATTTTATATGGTGGACGATCCGTTGAGCACGCGGTGTCCGTAAATTCTGCGCGCAACATTTATGAGTATCTCGACAAAAATCAATTCGAACCGATTCCTATGGGGATCAGTAAAAGTGGTCAATGGTTTTTGACGAATGGTGTCAGCAAAGACATGGAACAAGGAAAAGCCCTCGGCCTTATGCTTGATCCAGGAAGTCCCGGATTTGTTTTGCTTTCCAGTGGGGATCGATTCAAAGTAGACATCGTATTTCCAGTGCTTCATGGTACTGACGGTGAAGACGGGAGCATCCAGGGATTAATTAAGGCAATGGATATGCCGATGGTCGGTACTGGCGTTCTTGGCTCAGCGCTATCAATGAATAAGATCGTTGCCAAGCGCCTGATGCGACAAGCTGGATTGCCCGTAACTGATTTCCTCACCTTTCGATACGCTGAAAAAGATAAGATCACATTTACTTCGATATCAAAAAAATTAGGCACTCCGTTTATGGTTAAGTCAGCAAGCCTGGGGTCGTCCGTAGGGGTAACAAAAGTGAAGAACAAAGCAGATTTTAAAAAAGCTGTGGAAGAAGCCTTCAAATATGACGATGAAATGCTGGCGGAGGAATTTGTGACCGGACGCGAAATCGAATGTGCCATTTTAGGTAATGCCCCCGCCGAAGCTTCTTACCCGGGCGAAATTGTCATCAGTAAAAACTATGAGTTCTATACCTTCGACGCAAAATACGTAGATCCTGAAGCCGTGCAGATTCACGTGCCGGCAAAGCTCTCAAAGGCCATCGCCGAAAAAATTCGGGCTGTGTCGGTAAAAGCTTACGAAACTTTGCATTGTCAGGATTTTTCAAGAATCGATCTCTTCCTGGATAAAAAAGGTAAGATTTATATCAATGAAATCAACACCATTCCTGGGTTCACGAACTCCAGCATGTACCCCATGATGTGGAAAGAACGAGGCATTAGTTTTTCTGACCTGATCACACGACTGCTTAACCTCGCTCAGGAACGTTATAACCGGGGTAAACGGATTGAGCGCGACTTTCAGTCTGCGTTAAAATTCTGATCTTGTATATTTGCTACAATCGACTGAATCCATGAAGTTTAGCATCTTAAAATTTAAGCGAAATACGTTAGGCGGCGTGATTATTCATTTGCTGCTGGCTGGCGCCACCCTGGCAGTGCTTTGTATTGTCTATTTCTTTGCTTACCTGCCTAACACTACCAACCACGGACAGAGTATAACGGTACCCAACATTGAAGGTATGCAGTTAGGTCAGCTGGAAGATTTTCTTATCAAAAGGAATCTTCGTTATGAAATTAATGATTCATCTTATTCGGAAGAATATCCGCCGCTTACGGTATTGAAACAATACCCGCACGCAGGTGCAAAAGTAAAAGAAGGACGAAATATTTTCATTTCTATCAATAGGCTGGAACCCCCTACCGTACCCGTACCGAACCTTGTAGATGGTTCTGTAGTTAACGCTGAGGCTGTTTTGAAAAGCAATGAATTAAGGCGTGGCAAGATAGAACTCGTTTCTGGTCCATTCAATGTGGTAAAAGAAATGAAGTACAAGGGACATGTGATTAATGCTTCCGAACGTGTACCGAAAGGGTCGACGATAGATCTAGTGGTGATGGATGGCGGAAGTCAGGATTTTCAGGCCCCCGATTACACAGGTCGGAGTCTGGAGGACGCGAAGGTTATCATTTTCGGTTCTAATCTTAATCTCGGAAATGTTGTTATCGTTGGCGACACAACAGGCGGTGGGGTTGTGATAAGGCAAAAGCCGGAGGCCAATGAAAATATTAAGGTGGGTGACGTCGTTGACTTGTGGATAGGTAAATCCGATAGTACAGTTCCAGATGACGAACCAAGCGAAAATTAACGTCATTATTAGTCAGCCTGCGACCAGAGTAAAGGTGTGGAGGCCTACGTCATCTTATGCCTTTTTGTTAATAGTATTTGTCCTGTTGGCTTCAACGGGGCTTGCACAACTCAAAGTGTACCCGCTTCCACGAAATACTGAACACCATTCAACTAAATCGAAGTCAAAAAAAAATGTTGCCAGAACGCAAGAGCTGACACCAAGATCCCTGCCTTTTTGGGATGATTTTTCCTGGACTTCGTTAGATACAACAGATGTCAATTCAAACTATCCAGTCGATTCGTTGTGGGTCAATAACTATAAAGTGTGGATCAACAATGGCCTGGGATTAAATCCTCCGTCACTGAACGTTGCCACGCTTAATGGATTAGATTCAGCGGACAATACGCCCTATTCAAATCAAGCAATTGCTACGGGATTCAGAGATACATTGGTATCTCAACCGATAAAGTTAAACGAGGTAATATCGGCCGAGCGTAATTCAGTGTATCTGAGTTTTTTCTATCAATGGTCTGGGAACGGTGAGCCACCCGATCCAAGCGACTATCTGAGAGTGGATTTTAGAAATGATCAGGGTGTTTGGGAAAGCGTGATGACCATTCGGACAATCTCTTCGTTTCAGAAAAATGAATTCTACGACACGCTTTTAAAAGTGGATGGCGACCGGTTTTTCCATGAAAATTTTCAATTTCGATTCATGAACTTTGGGCGTCTATCCGGGCCGTATGATACCTGGAACATTGATTATGTTTATCTCAATAAAAATCGAACAGCCAACGATCGTTACCTGCCTGATAGAACCATTATCTCATCGTTAACAAAGTTATTCAACGACTATAGAGCCGTGCCGTATGATCACTTTCTCCTTGGGAAATCGATTTCCCATCCCACTTTTGACGTCTTCAATGTAAAGAACGATACATCAACGCTGTCGTATTCAACCGGCGGAACGTTCATCAACTACAAGGATAACGTCGCAATCCCCACCGAAATTGATACCCTTGGTAATTCAGGTACCAGTCCCATTGATGGACTGACCGGAATTATTTACGCGCGTGAGCGGAAGACTGTGACGCTGGAACACGTTCCAGACGGAAACGATATTTCACAATTTGATCCCGACGCTGACTCGGTATTCGTTAGCTTGAAAGTAAAGTTGTTCACAGGTGATACTTTTAATCCGAAAACAAACAATTTCGCCAGCGATTATGACCCTGCAAAATATCAGCCTTTGGACTTTAGGAGTAACGATACACTACGGGCCGACTATTGGCTCAAAGATTATTATGCTTATGATGATGGTCTCGCGGACTACTCAGTTGGATTAACAGCATTTGGAAACAGGGCAGCTTATTTATTTGAAATGCTTACGGAAGAACCTGATACGTTGGTAGGCTTTTATATCTATTATCCTGACTATGGTGTACCCAGTAATCTCATTGTCGACTTCGCGGTCTATAACGATATAAATGGACTTCCAGGAATCCCGATTTATACGTTGTCCAGTTATACCATAACCAGAAACGGTAGTAAATTTAAGAGGATTAAATTTGGAGAACCGTTTCTCGTAAAGGATAAATTCTACATCGGTTGGAAGGCACCTGTTGGGGGAACGTTCAAAATAGGCCTCGACACCAATAATGATTCCGGCTCGAAGCTCTTTGTTAATACGAATGGATTTTGGTTTCAAAGCACTGATGTTATCGGCAGTGTTATGATCCGACCGTTATTTGGAACGGCTGACAACATTACTACGGGAATTCCTGAAGAAGAACTGCAATCACAAATTTTTCCAAATCCCAATGACGGCGACTTTTTTGTTCCTCGTGAATTTAAGATTATTCAAATCAGTAACCTTGCTGGACAGGCAGTCACCTACTCCGTAGAAGAGCATGGCGAAAACCAAAAAGTTAATTTATCAAACGCCTCCGCTGGGTTATACATTCTCCGCTTGCAAAAGGGTGAACAACTTTTCAGTTCCAAGATTGTTATCCGCTGAGTTCCCAACCTTCGACGTTTGTGACGTGAAAGGCAGGGTCACAATGACCACAAAGAAACGCACAACGATCACTACGTGAAGCTCTCAAATGCGTTGTGTGCTTCGTGCTTCTTGGTGACCTTTGTGACCTGAAATCCAGGATTCACTACGACCATTACGACCGCACAACGATCACCACGTAAAGCTTTAAAAATGAATCGCTCTTCTGTGGGTAGCGTCGAATTAGCGTTTCCTGGAGAATGTTCAAGGAGCTCAAAAGAATTTCTCATACGACACATACTGCACCAAGGAATTCAAGTTATTTTTAATTCTGAAAATTGAATCGCTTTTACACCTTGTCAGATATGCCCTTAGACAGACCCTTAATTCTCGCTTCCAGCTCTCCCCGACGACAATACCTAATGAAAGAAGCAGGTTTTAACTTCACGATTGAAAAACCTGATGCTGATGAATCCTTTCCTCCCGACCTGCCGGTAGACCAGGTTGCGAAATATCTGGCGGAAAAAAAGGCTGAATACTTTCGGTTGACGATGAAAAACGAAGTTGTCGTTACCGCTGACACCGTTGTTATCCTGCAAAATAAAATCTTAAACAAACCTGCAGATCGGCTTGAAGCCATTGATATGCTGAGCAGCCTTTCAGGACATACCCATAACGTGATGACTGGTGTTTGTATCCTGTCCAAGGAAAGAGAAATTAGTTTTGACGATACTACCCAAGTGACTTTCGTATCGCTAACACAGGAAGAAATCAAGTTCTATGTTGACCAATTCAAACCTTATGATAAAGCTGGGGCGTATGGCGCACAAGACTGGATTGGCATGGTTGCCATTGAAAAAATTGTCGGATCTTATTTTAACGTGATGGGCTTGCCTATCCACAAAGTTTATCAGCACCTCATCCGTTGGTAATGAAGAAGATCTGGCAGTATCTCGTTCGGCACGTTAAAGAGGATTTTGATGCAAGGCAATACATCCCCGTACTCCTTTTTTTAGTGGTCGCACTTTTCATCAATTACAAATTCAACTTTGATGATCTCGTTTTAAAAAGTCAGCGCGGATTTACGAAATGGTTCTATTACTTTCTTTTCTTTGCAACCGCCTACTATGGAACGTTGATTCCCCTTTCCCTCTATTCAAAAAATCGCTTTTTCAGAGAAAAAACCTTTTGGATAAAAAGCACATTTGGCCTTTTGGCATTGAGTCTGGACAGCAGTGCACCATACCTGCGTGAGTTGGTAGGGTTTCTGTTTCAAGCGGATTTACAGCTTTGGGCCTACAAAGTGATCATCAACTGGGTGGGTGTCTGCACGGTATTACTTCCCCTAAGCCTGGTGTATTTCGCATATGACAGGCAACAAAATCATTACTATGGATTCCTCCCAAAACGATTTGACGCACGGCCCTATTTCCAGATGCTTTTGATCATGTTGCCATTCATGATTGCCGCCTCTTTTCTACCCAGCTTTTTGAAGCAATATCCAATGTACCGGGTGTCAACTGCGCATGAACTATTAAATATCCCTGAATGGTTAACCGTTTTGATCTATGAATTCGCGTATGGGTTTGATTTCATCACCGTCGAATTTCTCTTCAGAGGATTTATGGTGATTGGAATGATGCAAATTCTGGGACGGCATGCTGTACTGGCCATGGCTGTTACCTATTGCTTTCTCCACACAGGAAAACCGTTGGGAGAAGCAATCAGCTCCATCTTTGGCGGATATCTGCTCGGTATTATTGCTTATGAAACCAAAAGTATATGGGGCGGTGTCATTGTTCATGTGGGAATTGCCTGGATGATGGAAGTGATTGGTTTCTCACAGAAACTTAACAATATGTAAGAGCTGACACAACCAGTTCTATTTTTGATATATACCGGACAACTTCCCGGCAATCGCTTTCGGCTGAAACTGTTCAATATAGTTCTTTCCGCTTGCAATCATCTGTGTCCGAAGCTCGCCATCCGTTAAAACCTTTTTAAGTTGTTCCGCCAATTCACCTTCATCGGAAGGATTGACATAAATTGAGCCGGGTCCCCCGGCTTCGCTTAGACATGAACCTGAGGCGGCAATAACAGGCACTGACGACTCCAACGCCTCGACTATGGGAATTCCAAACCCTTCGAAGATGGAGGGATAGACGAAGACTTGCGCCCCTTGATATATTGCAGGTAAATCGGCGAACGAAACATTGTGCAAAAAAATAATCCTATCCCCTATGCCCGATCGCTGTGCCTCTTCCAAAATCCGGGTCTTGTATTTTGTCTGCCGCCCAACAATTACCAAATAACTTTGCTTATCGGTGGGTAATAATGAAAGTGCTTTGATGACGAGCAACACATTTTTTCTTTCCTCAACAGTACCAACATTCAAAATGTAGCTTGCCGGCAATTCATATTTTGTTTTTACTTTTTCGATTTCAGCTGCTGAATATTTTCTTTTAAAGCTCGGATGACACCCTTGGTAGACCACATCGATCTTCTCATGATCAACATGTAAAAAATCAACGATGTCACTTTTCGTTTGAATGCTAGTAGCCAAAATCTTATCAGCCTGCCGGCATGCCGCCCTCACCTTGGCTTTGTAAATAAAAACATCCAGAGGATTATACAATTCTGGATAACGGATGAAAATCAAATCGTGGACAGTTACTATCTTTTTAACCCGTGCAGGCAAATTGACAGGCAACTCCTGGCTCAGGCCGTGGAACACATCCAATTCCTTAACGCTTTCCTCCCTGCTGATGCCCCACGTCCGCCACAAACTAGTAGCTTTTAGATTGCTGTAGATGCTTGGGGCTTTTACGATTCTAATGTTAGGTCGGTCTAGAATCGCGTTGAGTTCTGCGTGATTTTTTACCTTCGGAGAGTAAAGGAAATATTCATTTTCAGGAATATTTTCGCTCAGTGCACCGATTACAAATCTGCTGTAGTTACCGAGTCCAGTAAAATTGTTGAAGAAACGTTTAGCGTCAAAACCGACTTTCACTTGGGGAAAGTCTTCTTGTATAACTCGATGCTTTGAACGATGATTTCCATCGCTTTTTCTTTCGATTGAAATTCATCTACCACAACTTTTTTATTTTCAAGCACTTTATAGTTTTCAAAAAAGTGCTTTAGCTCCACACGAAAATATTCCGGTAAATGATCTACATCTTCAATGTGACTTACGCTTGCGTCTTGTTCAGCGACAGCAATAATTTTATCATCTGCTTCTCCCCGGTCGATCATGCGCATCACGCCAATTACTTTGGAGGGAATCAGACAACCGGGTATTACAGTCACCTGCGTTAACACGACAATGTCAAGAGGGTCGTGATCTTCTCCCAGCGTTTGTGGAATAAAACCATAGTTTAACGGATAGTACATCGACGCGTACAATACACGGTCAAGCTTTATTAGACCGCTATCTTTATCGATCTCATATTTTGCCCGTGATCCTTTGGGAATTTCAATGATGCCATTCACCTGCGTAGGTGGGTTAATTCCTACTGCTACCTCATGCCAAGGATGTTTTACCATTGCATTTTTTTGGCAATATTAAACAAAAAAGCCCTCCGATTGCATCGAAGGGCTTTGGTATTAATTCTCAACCTTTTTTTCCGGCTCCTTTTTTTCTGCTTGCCGCACCTTATCACCGTCCTTCAATCGTTTGGATACGGCCGTGAAGGGGCCTGTAATTATTTCCGCACCGTCTGCGATACCGGACACGATTTCGATGTTGTCATAATCGCTAATGCCTGTTTTTACCTCCACCATCTTTGCAACACCTTTGTCGTTTACAAAAATCACGGTCTTATCCTCAACTTTCTTTTGGGGCTTACTTTGATCGCTGGTTTGCCGCGCATTTGAATTGGGGCCTCCGCCCTGATTTTCAGCTTCCTTTTTTTCTTGTTCAGGATTACGCGTAGTCACCGAAGCCAACGGGACAGAGAGTGCATTGCTTTTTGTAGTCGTTAAGATGTCAACGCTGGCAGTCATTCCAGGTCTGAATGGAAACTTGTTGCCAACCTTGACTAAATCCAGATAAGAGGTAGGCAGCATCAAAATCCGGACTTCGAATTCTGTAATGGCATCGGTGGACACTTTATCCTTCGCCGTATTGGCTATCAATGTGACGACGCCTCTGAACTCTTTTTTATCAGCCGAATATGCATCCACGTCGATGATAGCCGTGTCGCCTAAATGTACTCTTACGATATCGTTCTCATTCACATTAACACGAACCTCCATCTTATTTAAGTCGGCAATGCGCAGCATCTCAGTACCAGTCATCGTCGCTGTACCCACGACGCGTTCACCATTCTTAACGAGAAGCTTGGATACGATTCCATTCATTGGAGCTACGACGGACGTCTTCCGATAATTTTCCCGGGCTTCGCGTAAAGATGCTTCAGTGCTTCTTATCACATATCGCGATGCTTCCACGGACTGTTCTGCAGACTCAACGTCATTTTTAGCAATTTCATAATTCTGTTTTGCCAATTGCCAATCCGCTTCAGAAATTACCTTTTCTGCCCAGAGTTTTTCCTGTCTTTTGTATTCGGACTCTGCCCGCGTGAATGTTGCCTGAGTCCGAAGTAGGTTCGACTTTGACTGTTCAAGATTCGCACGTTGCTGGCTTAGTCCTGCCTCGGCTCTCTCCAGCTGGCTTTGCCAGGTGTCAGGCCGTATCTTCACCAGTGTTTCTCCCTGTTTGACAGAATCTCCCTCTTCGATCAACAAATCAATGATTTCCCCTGACACTTCCGGAGCAATTTTAACTTCTGTTACCGGCTGAACGGTTCCGGAGGCACTCACTTTTTCTATGATAGTCACCCGCTTTGCCTTGGCAAGTTCGACCTCCAGTTCTTTAGGTTTGCCAATCCATCCAGCTGACCTTCCAACCATTATAAAAATTAACAGGACAACTACAGCTCCAATGAGCCAATAAATCAACTTGTTTGACTTTTGTCTTTGTTTTGCCATTTGCGTGGTTTATTAATATTCGAGGGGTTTTCCTTGATAAAAATCGAGCACTTTTGTCTTAAAGATGAAATCATATTTTGCTCGCGTAAGATCTGACTTTGCTCTATATAAATCATTCTGGGAAACCTGATATTCAAAGGAAGTAGCCGCGCCAGCGTTGTATCGTTGTTCCATCATACGAAAGGCTTCTTCGCGGGCTTGCACCTGGCGCAACGATGAGTTGTAGGTTTTTGATGATGCCAACGCTTCATTATATGCTGTTTCGACATTTTGTCGCAACGTCTGCGAAGTTTGCGCAGCGTCAATTTTGGCTTGTTGGTTTTGAATGATTGAACGTTGCAATCCAGCGCGTGCATTGAGATTGTTAAGGATGGGTATGCTTAACTGGAGGCCTAATGTACGATAGATGTTATTTTTGAATTGATCATCCCATAAATTAGTGTTTCTGAAAGCGCCCGTCGGCTCGATCGCATAAACACCTTCGGTCAGGTTCTTATTTACATATGCCAACGGTGGTCTTTCGCCATTGTCTGGAAATCTAAAACCACCATCTGGATAAAACTGTGATTCTTGCAAGCTGGAATAATTTGTATTGACACCGGCTGTAACGTTTAACCGTGGATACAAACTTCCGCGGGCAGCTTTAACAGCATAACTTGAGCCTTGAATTTTCATCTCCGCACTCTTCATCTCAGGAAGGGTCTCTTTTGCAATTTCAAAAATTTCATCGCGGGTCTGATCGATAACCAAATCTTCTGGGTCAAGTTGAGGAACTTCAATGTCGAATCCCTG
>Ga0157380_10001490_pt1 | contig 15328 bp, 13 predicted proteins | sample S35metaG_FD_119757 | JGI IMG/M metagenome (GOLD analysis project Ga0157380, IMG submission 119757) | Switchgrass rhizosphere microbial communities from Kellogg Biological Station, Michigan, USA - S3-5 metaG | ecosystem: Host-associated > Plants > Roots > Rhizosphere > Soil | place: USA... | reverse complement strand
GCACCACGACGTTGGCCAGCAGCACCAGGTTCGCGACCACGCCGAACAGGTGGTAGTAGATGATCATGAAGGCGAACAGCGCGGCCATGCCGATGACCAGCGCCTTCACGCCCTTCTCGATGTTTTCCTTGCCGAGCGTGCCGGTGATGGTGCGCTCGTTGGCGATGGCGATCGGCGCGGACAAGGCGCCGCCCCGCAGCAGCAGCGCGGTCTCGTGCGCCTGCGCCTGCGTGAGACCGGTGGTCATGAAGCGGTTGCTGAAGATGCCATTGATGGTCGCGACGCTGATGACCTTCTCTTCCTTGATCTTGCGGATCACCGGTTTGCCGTCGACGTTGACCTGTTCATTGCGCTGCTCGATGAACACCACGGCCATGGGCTTGCCCACATTGGCGCGCGTGGTGCGCAACATGTTGTCACCGCCGGCGCTGTCCAGAGTCACGTCCACCTGCGGTCCGTTCTGGCCGACGCTGTTGCTGGCGTTCACCAGCTGGTTGCCCGTGACGATGATTTCGCGCTTGAGCATGACCTTGCCGACGAACTGGCCACTCTCGTAGTGGTCGTAGATCTTGGCGCCGAGCGGCGCACGGCCGTTGGCCGGGATGGGACGCGGATCCACGAGGCGATACTCGAGCGTCGCCACCTTGCCGAGCATGTCTTTCACTTCGGCGGAGTTCTGCACGCCGGCGAGCTGCACGACGATGCGGTTGATGCCCTGGCGTTGCACGATGGGCTCGGAGACACCCAGCGCGTTCACGCGGTTGCGCAGCGTGGTGATGTTGGCGGTGATCGCGGAGTCGCGGCGTTCGCGCACCTGCTGCGGTGTCATCAGGCAGTCGACCGCGGAACCACCGGCGACGGTGGCGTCGCGGCAGGCCAGGTCCGGCTGCACCTTCTGGAGCGCGGAGCGCACGGTGCCCAGGTTGGCGTTGGCCGGCAGCAGCACGCGCAGTCCGTTGTTTACATCCGAATCGACCTTCAGCACGTTGATGTCGGTGAACGGGATGTTGGCTTCGCGCAGGGCGCGGCGGAAATCCTGCTCATAACTCTGCACCACCTGCTCGACCGCGGCGTCGATGTCCACTTCATAAAGCAGGTAGAGGCCACCGCGAAGGTCCAGGCCGAGCGGCATGGCGCGCAGGTGCATGGCCTGCATCCAGCGCGGCGCACGCGAGGCATACATCATCGCGTTGACGTAATCCTTGCTGATTCCGTACTTCTCGTCCTTGGCGATGTCGCGCGCGTGCAGCTGCTCAGTATCTTCCTCGAACCGCAGCAGGATGCTGTTGTTCTCGATTTCGATGCTCTTGTAGACCGCGCCGGCGTCCTTGAACACCTTCTCGACCTGGGCGAGTTGTGCGGTGGTGACCGGCTCGCGATCCTTGCGCGAAATCTGCAGCGCGCGGTCGTCGCCGAACACGTTCGGCAACGCCAGGATCAGCGCGACCAGCAGGACCAGCGAGACGAGGATGTACTTCCAGCGCGGGTACTCCAACACGATCTTCAGGCTCCCTTGATCGTGCCTTTCGGCACCAGTGAGGTGACCTGGAAGCGCTGGACTTTGACGCGCACGTTTTCGGCGATCTCGATGGTCAGGTACTGCTCACCGAGTTCGACGATGCGGCCGAGGATGCCGCCCGCGAGGACGACTTCGTCGCCCGCCGACAGCTGTTTCAGCATGGCCTGGTGTTCTTTCTGCTTCTTCTGCTGGGGACGGATCAGCAGGAAGTAAAAGATCACGACGAACAGGCCCATCATCACGAGCATGGACATGCCGGACGCCTGCTGGGCGCCGCCGGCGGTCTGCGCCATGGCCTCGGGGATCAATGAATTCATGGTGTTATCTCATCCGTAACGAAGAAACCGGCCCCTCGACGGGGCGGCAGGGCCGCGTATTTTGGCCGAAAAACAAATTTATGCCACAGAGACTTGCGAACCCTCCGTGGGTTCCTGCGCGTACTCCCGCAGCACCGCATCCAGCGACCCGGCCTCGATCCCGGCGCGCAGCTTGCGCATGAGGGTGAGGTAGTAGTGAAGGTTGTGAATGGTGTTGAGCCGGCTGCCCAGGATTTCGTTGCAGCGGTCGAGGTGGCGCAGGTAGGCGCGGGAGAAATTGCGGCAGGTGTAACAGGCACAGGCCGGGTCCAGCGGCCGCACATCCGACTGGTGAGCGGCATTGCGGATATTGACCACGCCTTCGGAAGTGAACAGGTGCCCGTTGCGTGCGTGTCGCGTCGGCATCACGCAATCGAACATGTCGATGCCTCGAAGCACGGCCGCAATGATGTCGCGCGGCCGGCCGACACCCATGAGGTAGCGCGGCCGGTCGACCGGCATGTGCGGCACCAGGCCTTCCAGCACCCGCAGCCGTTCTTCCTCGGATTCACCGACGGCCAGTCCGCCCACCGCGAGCCCCTTCCAGGGTAGTTTGCCGAGCGCCTCGAGCGAGGCGAGACGCAGCGGCAGGTACATGCCGCCCTGCACGATGCCGAACAATTCCCCGGGTGGCGCGTCCAGGCCGACGTCGGCGCAGCCCTTGCCGTAATAATGCGCATGACTCCGCGTCGCCCAGCGCATCGAACGTTCCATCGATTCGCGTGCCTGCATCTCGGTGGCGGGATGCGGCGTGCAGTCGTCGAGCGCCATGGCGATGTCCGAGCCCAGTGCGAGCTGCACGTCCATGGAGTCTTCCGGCGTGAGCCGCACCGCGCCGCCATCGATGGGCGAGCGGAAGTTCACGCCCTCCTCGGTGATCTTGCGCAGCGATTCGAGGCTGAACACCTGGAAGCCGCCCGAGTCGGTGAGGATGGGACGGTTCCAGTTCATGAAGCCATGCAGGCCGCCATGCGCGCGCAGGATCTCCTTGCCCGGCCGCAGCATCAGGTGGAAGGTGTTGCCGAGCACGATGTCCGCGCCGAGGCCCTCGAGTTCCTCGGGCGTCATCGCCTTGACGGTGCCGTAGGTGCCCACCGGCATGAAGGCCGGCGTCTCGACCACGCCGTGTGCGAGCTGCAGCCGGCCGCGGCGTGCGGCGCCGGCGGTCCCTAACAAGGTGAATTCGGCTGTCATCGGGATCAGGCGTGGGCGCCGGGGCGCGGAGTGACGAACATGGCGTCACCATAACTGAAAAAGCGGTACTGGCCCGCGACCGCGTGCCGGTATGCGGCCAGCACCTCTTCGCGGCCGGCGAAGGCGCTGACCAGCATCAGCAACGTCGACTCCGGCAGGTGGAAGTTGGTCAACATGGCGTCCACCACGCGGAAGCGGAATCCCGGCACGATGAACAGCGACGAATCGCCGATGTACGGTGCGAGCGTGCCGCCGCCCGCCGCGCTTTCGAGCGCACGGACCACCGTGGTGCCGATGGCGATCACGCGTGCGCCGCGCGCACGTGCGCCCGCAATGGCGGAACAGGCCGCGGCGTCCACCTCGACGAACTCGGCATGCATGACGTGTGCGCCGACGGCGTCGGTGCGCACCGGCTGGAACGTGCCCGCACCCACGTGCAACGTGACGAAGGCGCGATGGACACCGCGCGCCTCCAGGTCCGCCAGCAATTCCGCGTCGAAGTGCAGGCTGGCGGTGGGCGCGGCCACGGCGCCCTGCCGGCGCGCGAACACGCTCTGGTAACGGCTGACGTCGCCGGCATCCGGCTCGCGGCGGATGTACGGCGGCAGCGGCATCTGGCCGTAGGTCTCGAAGTAACCGAGCGCAGGTTCGGGGAAGTCCACCACCCACAGATCGCCGCGGCGCTCCACCACGCGGATCGGCCCGCCCCGGCTTTGCAGCAGCATCGAGGGCCGCAGCGGCTTGCTGGCGCGAGCATGCACCAGCGCCTGGCTGCCCTCGAGAGGACGCTCGAGCAACAGTTCCACCTTGCCGCCGGTGTCCTTGATCGCGTACAGGCGCGCCGGGATCACGCGCGTGTCGTTGAACACCAGCAAGTCGCCGGCGTTCACCAGCCCGGGCAGGTCGCGCATGCGCCGATCGGCGAGCGCGCCGCTGGCGCCATCAAGCGTCAGCAGCCGGCTCGCGGATCGCTCCGCGAGCGGTTGCTGGGCGATGAGTTCTTCGGGGAGTTCGTAGGTGAAGTCACTGCGGCGCACGGCGGAGAGTTTACCGCCATGGCCGCAGCAAACTGTTCAGGCGCCCGGTGGCGGGGATCCCGGCGCCGCAGGCGTGGCCGGGATGGGAGGCAGCGGAGGAACGGGCGGCATGGGAGCCATGAAATCACCGTCGAACTCGGGGCGTTCGGGCATGGTGACGGCGAGCGTCAGTGACTTGCGCTGTCGCAGCACGGAGAGGTTGAGTTTCTCGCCGGCCTTGTACGAACGCAGGATGCGCATGGCATGCGCGCCGTCTTCGGGCTTGCGGCCATCGATGGCCTGGATCACATCGCCATCCTCGAGCTTGAAGGCCGCATCCTGCGGAGCCTGCACGACCAGCACGCCCTCGCTGGCGCCGAAGTAGGAACCCAGCTTCGGCGTGATGCTGGCCAGTTCCATGCCAACGAATTCACCAGGCCAGAAGTGGCGGAACTCGCGGATCTGCGGAATCGGGCCGGGGCCCGGCCCCACCATCACCGAACCCATCGCACCCCCTGGCGGAACTGCAATGTTGAAAGTCTGCGGCCCCATGCCCATCGCCATCATCGGCCGCGTCGACACCACGAAGTCCTTGTTCTTGCCGGCGCGCAGCACGCGCACCTTCACCTTCTGCTCCGGCTTCACGGTGCGCATGTAATCGACCACGGCGCGATTCGGATTGGCAGCGCCGGCAATGGTCTTGCCATCGAGCGAGACGATCACGTCGCCCTTGAGCAGGCCGGCTTCCTCCGCCGCGCTGCCGGGGCTGACGCTCAACAGGCGCGCGCCCTCCTTGCCGCTGGCCGGATCGATCTGCACGCCCAGCATCGCGCGCCGTGGACCGCCTTCGTTGACGAAGAAGAAGTTCTGGCCGTCACCACGCCCGAGCTGCATGGACAGTTCGGCCACGCGCTGCGCTGCCTTGTCGAGTTCGGCACGCGCCTTGGCGAGTTCCTCGCGCGTCTTCGCCTCGTCGGCCTCCTGCCTGGCCGCATCGGCCTCCATCTTCGCGGTCGCCTTGGCTTCCGACTGGGCCACCAGCAGTTCGGCCTGGGCCGATGCCACGCCGGCGAAACCCAACAACCCGATCAACATCAACTTCTTCATGGACGCTCTCCGGATCTCTCAGAAATTCGCGCTCACCATTTCGGCGTAGCGCACCTGTTGGTAGGAAGCGATCAGTTCGGCGCGCGTGCGCTCCAGGCGCGCGACATCGTCGGTGCCTCCGCGCAGCCGCGCGTCGTTGAGCAAGTCGTCGACGCTGGCAATGTGGTCCTCGAGCGCCGCCACCGCGAAGTAAGTGTCCGCGCGCACGATGCGCGGCTGCGGAGCGGACGGCCTGACCTCGGCGATCTCCTCGTTGGGAACCACGCGGCGCTCGTCGAGCCGCCAGAGACTGGCAGCCACCAGCGCAACCACCAGGCCCACGGCGGTGACACGGGCCAGCGCCGCATGGCGGCGTGCACGTGTGATGCCATTCGCATGGCGCGCCAGCATGGCGTCGTAATCGAAGCCGGGCGCCGGCGCACCGGCGCCTGCGTCGAGTCGCTTGAGCCGCGCGACCAGCTCGGCGTCGCGGGTATCGTCACTGTCCATCGCGATCATTTTTCAGGGCTCCTCAGCGGGATCACCAGTGCCGACGCGCTCACGGGCGCCTGCAACTCGGTCCGCAGCCGCGCGTGCCCGCGCGCCAGCTGCGACTTGGAAAAACTCACGCTGCGCTCGAAGGCGCGCGCGATCTCGTCGTGTGACCAGCCCTCCACGTCGTACAGCCACACGACCGTGCGTGTCACCGGCGACAACCTCGCCAGTGCACGATCGAGATCGATGAGATCGGAGGTGCGCCCTGCGGATTCGCCCAGCGCCTGGCTGTCCTCGGTCCACGCCTCGAACGTCACGCGAGCGCGATGCCAGGGCGAACGGAAGGCCATGAGGCAGCGGCTCACCGCGATGCTGCGCACCCAGACGCCAAACGGCGCCTCGCCGCGAAAGTCACCGAGATGTTCGAACATGGCGATCAGGGTGTCCTGCAGCAGGTCCTCGGCCATGGATCGCTGCGCCACCAGCCGCCGGATGATGCCGAGCGCCGCCGGCGCCACCCGCTCGAACAATGCCCGGCGCGCCTCGCGGTCGCCGGCACGCGCCGCCGCGAGTTCTTCGGCCGTCACTTCGATTTCAGCGAGTCTCTGCATTTATGTAGGCCTAGATGCGCCTGGTTGGCCAAAGGTCGCAAGAATTTCCAAGGATCACTTCGGCTTGTCTATACTTCGCCCCCCGCGCCGGGATGGCGGAACTGGTAGACGCGGCGGACTCAAAATCCGTTGCCCTAAAAAGGCGTGTGGGTTCGATTCCCTCTCCCGGCACCATTTATCGAATGAATTTCTGCAGCAACTGTGGCTCCCGCGTCCTCCTCAAAGTTCCGGAGGGCGATTTCCTGCCTCGCCACGTCTGCGACAACTGCCGGACCATCCACTACCTGAACCCAAAGCTCGTGGTCGGCAGCGTGCCGGAGTACGAGGGCCGCATCCTGCTCTGCAAGCGCGGCATCGAGCCGCGCCTGGGTTACTGGACGATCCCTGCCGGGTTCATGGAAAACGACGAGACCCTGGAAGCCGGCGCGGCCCGCGAGGCCGCCGAGGAAGCCCGCATCCAGGTCGAGATCGGCAGCCTGCTGCTGCTCGCCAATGTCACCAGCGCCCGCCAGGTCCACGTGTTCTTCCGCTCGCGCATGCTGACGCCCGACTTCGGCGTCACCCACGAGAGCCTCGAAGTGCGGCTCATGGACGAGAAAGAGATTCCCTGGTCGGATCTGGCCTTTCCCAGCACCGAGTACGCGCTGCGGCGCTTCGTCGAGGACCGGGCTGCCGGCGTGGAACGGCACCACGTGGCCGAAATGCACCGAAGATTCGGCTGATCAGGCAAAATACCGCCCCCGCGTTACCCTGGTTCGAGAGAGGATTTGAGCGATGACGTTCGTGGTCACGGAAGCGTGCATCAAGTGCAAGTACACCGACTGCGTGGAAGTGTGTCCGGTGGACTGCTTTCACGAGGGACCTAACTTCCTCGTCATCGATCCGGACGAGTGCATCGACTGCACCCTGTGCGAGCCCGAATGCCCGGTCGAAGCCATCTTCTCCGAGGACGAGGTGCCCACGGGCCAGGAAGAATACAAGAAGCTCAACGCCGAGCTCGCCAGGAAATGGCCGGTGATCACCGAGAAGAAACCCGCCCCGCCCGATGCCAAGCAGTGGGAAGGCGTGCAGGAAAAGCGCAAGTTGCTGGAGACCTGAGTCTCCTGCCGACTACATCTTCCCGGTCTTGAGATATTTCGCCAGCTGCGCAGGCGGCGCGTAACCGCCGAGCATCTCACCGCTCGGTAGCACGATGGACGGCGTGCCCTCGACGGCCAGCTTGTGTCCCAGTTCCCAGTCCCGTGCGATGACATCCGCCGGGCACTTCGGCGCGTTGATGGGTTCATCCCGCTTGGCGCGCGTCAGCGCCTCGTTGCGATTCGCCGAACACCACACCTGCTCGGCCTTGTGCCAGGACTCGGTATCCGGACCGCTGCGAGGGTAGAAAAGGTAACGCACGCGGATGCCGAGCTTGTTGTATTCGGCGATCTGCGAGTGCAGGCGGCGGCAGTAGCCGCAGTCGATGTCCGTGAACACCGTGATGGTGTACTTCGGATCCTTGGGCGAGAACACGATCATCTCGCTTTCGGGAATGGCGCCCAGCATGCCATTACGAAGGCCGCGCCGGCGGTTCTCGGTGAGATTCGTGTCGGTGTCGATGTCGTACATGTCGGCATCGGCGCCCATGATGACGTAGCGGCCGTCGCTCGAGACGTAGCTGATCGCGGCGCCGCGCGTGATTTCGAACACGCCGTTGATCGGCGTCAGCCGCACGTCTTCGAGCTTGAGACCGTCGATCTTCTTCACGATGGCGGCGCGCGGATCGTCCTTCTTGCTGGTGGACGTGGACGCAGGCGTCGTCGCAGGCGCAGTGGCGGCCGTGGACTGTGCCAGGACGGCGGCGCTGGCCAGGGAACCGAGCAGGACGGTAATGAGCAGGCGGGGCTTCAGAGGCATGGAACGCTCGCGCAAAGGGTACCGATTCGACCGGGCCAGGGCGGCGAAGTTCGCGCGCCTGACAGCGCGCCAGAGTCTATCAGGGAAGGCCCGCCCATCGGGCGGCGCCCGGTCAACCGCGCGGGTGATGCGTCCCGTGCATCTCTTTCATGCGCTCGCGGGCGACGTGTGTGTAGATCTGCGTGGTCGAGAGGTCCGAGTGACCCAGCAGCATCTGCACCACGCGCAGGTCGGCGCCATGGTTGAGAAGATGCGTGGCAAAGGCGTGACGCAGCGTGTGCGGCGACAGTTCCTTGTCGATGACGGCCTTGCGGGCGTAACGCTTGATGATGTGCCAGAAGGCCTGGCGCGTCATGCGATCGCCGCGGCGCGTCGGGAACAGGTAGTCGGTGGTGCGGTCCAGCAGGATCTCGCTGCGCGGCGCGCGGACGAAGTCCGTCAGCCAGCGTACGGCTTCCTCGCCGAGCGGAATCAGGCGTTCGCGGTTGCCCTTGCCCATGATCCGGATGACACCCTGGTTGGTGTTGATCTGGTTGTACTTGAGGTTCACCAGCTCGGAAACACGCAGGCCCGTGGCGTACAGCACTTCGAGCATGGTGCGATCGCGATGGCCCAGCGGGTCGGCGATCGCGGGAGCGGCAAGCAGAGATTCGACCTCTTCCTCGGTGAGCGACTTCGGCAGCGAGCGGCCGATTTTCGGCATCGCAATCTGGGCGGTCGGATCATCCTTGATCACGCCTTCGCGGACGAAGTAGCGGAAGAAACGACGGAAAGACGACAACTGGCGGGCGGTGGAGCGCGGACGCGCACCGGCCTCGACGCGGTAAGCGATGAATCCAAGCAGATCCGCGCGCGTGGTCTTGATGATCGGGGTGTCGCGCTCGGCCAGCCAGCGGGCGAGCGCGGTCAGGTCGGCGCGATATGCGGCGAGCGTATTGGCCGACAGGCCGCGTTCCATCCAGACCGCATCGAGAAACTTCGAAACGGTGGCGTCGGCGGAGTCAGCGGCATGCGTCTCGCTGGATGCTGTAGCTGGTTTGACCAAGACGTGGTTGCCTTAAATACGTATGCGGATTAACGCTTCACGGCAGTATGGGGACGGGGAGCGGACCGCAGGCGTGACGACCTTCACAGCTTCCGGAAACCATTAACATAAAGAGAACCAGTTCACATGAATCGGCCCAGAGGTCGAGCAAAACCCCGCGCATGACCCCGTCTTCAAGCCCAACGGCTGCACGCTGGCCAGCGGTGATTTCCGTCCCCCTGCGATTGGTGTACGGCCTGTACGCGGCCCTGCTGTTCCTGGCTGTCGTCGTGTTCGCCCTGGTGGGCGTCCTCCTCATGCCTACATTGAACCTGCGCCGTGGGACGGCTCGCATTGCAGCAAGAGTGTTCTTCGCCGGCGCCGGCATGCCAGTGCTGATCCGCGGCTGCGAGAACCTCCCCGCCGGCCAATGCGTGGTGGTGGCCAACCACGCCAGCTACCTGGACGGCGTGGTCATGACCGCCGCCCTGCCGCCGCGCTTCGGCTTCGTGATCAAGCGCGAGATGAACGAGGTGCCCTTCGCGGGCCTGCTGCTGCGGCGGCTGGGCTCGGAATTCGTGGAGCGCTTCGACCGGCACAAGGGCGCGACCGACGCGCGACGCGTGTTGCGCACCGCGGCCAGCGGCCATTCGCTGGTGTTCTTTCCCGAGGGCACCTTCAAACGCGAAGTGGGACTCGGCAAATTCCACACCGGCGCCTTTGCCATCGCGGCGCGCGCCGACTGCCCGGTGGTGCCGGCGGTGATCCTCGGTACGCGCCGGAACATGCCTGCCACGCGCGTCCTGCCGCGACCGGGGCCGATCGAAGTGCGTTACGGGACGCCCATCGTTCCCGTCGCCGGCAGCGGTGAAGATCCCGCCCTGAAACTGCGCGAAGCGTCGCGCGCCGCCATCCTCTCGCAGCTCGGTGAGCCCGATCTCGCCGACCGCGCCACCGGCACCGGCGGCTGACTACATGCTCCTGCGGTACTGGCCGCCGACTTCGTACAGCGCGTGACTGATCTGGCCGAGTGAACACACCTGCACGGTGTCGAGCAGCTCGGCGAATACGTTGCCGCCGCTGGCCGCCACCGACTGCAGCCGGCGCATGGCTTCGGCCGCTTCGCCCTCGTGTCGTGACTGGAAGTCCTTCACCGCCGCCACCTGTGCCTGCTGTTCTTCGTCACTGGCCCGGAACAACGGCGCGGCCGCGTGTTCGTCGTGCGCGTCACGCTCATTGAGGAAGGTATTCACGCCGACGATGGGCAATGTGCCATCGTGCTTGCGCGTCTCGTAGTGCAATGACTCTTCCTGGATCTTGCCGCGCTGATACATGGTCTCCATGGCGCCGAGCACGCCGCCACGTTCGGCCAGCGACTCGAACTCCTTGTAAACCGCTTCCTCGACGAGGTCGGTGAGCGCCTCGATGGCATACGAACCCGCCCACGGGTTCTGGATCTTGTTGAGCCCCAGTTCGCGATTGATGATGAGCTGGATCGCGACCGCACGGCGCACACTCTCCTCCGTCGGCGTGGTCAGCGCCTCGTCGTAGGCGTTGGTGTGCAGCGAATTGCAGTTGTCGAACAACGCGTACATGGCCTGCAGCGTGGTGCGGATGTCGTTGAACTGGATTTCCCGCGCGTGCAGGCTGCGGCCCGAGGTCTGGATGTGGTACTTCAACATCTGGCTGCGCGGCCCAGCCTTGTAGATGTCCTTCATGGCGCGCGCCCAGATGCGGCGCGCCACGCGGCCGATGACCGCGTACTCGGCGTCCATGCCATTGGAGAAGAAGAAGGAGAGATTCGGCGCGAAGTCGTCGATCTTCATGCCGCGCGCCAGGTAGTACTCGACGATGGTGAAACCATTGGCCAGCGTGAACGCCAGCTGCGTCACCGGGTTCGCGCCGGCCTCGGCGATGTGGTAGCCGGAGATCGACACCGAGTAGAAATTGCGTACCGCGTTGTCGCTGAAGAACTGCTGCACGTCGCCCATCATGCGCAGCGCGAATTCGGTGGAGAAAATGCAGGTGTTCTGCGCCTGGTCCTCTTTCAGGATGTCGGCCTGCACGGTGCCGCGCACGCTCGACAATGCTTCGGCGCGCAGGCGTGAATGGTCCGCGGCGGTGAGCACGCCGAGCTCCACCAGCTTGCGCGAGCTCACTCCCAACAGCCCGAGGCCGCTGCCGTCGTGCCCCGGCGGCAGTTCACCGCGGTATTCCGGGTGCCGGATCCCGGCCTTCGCAAGGGCAGCCTCGACTTCCGGCCAGCGGCCGTCATTACGCAGGTGCCGTTCGACCCGCTGGTCGATGGCCGTGTTCATGAACATGGCGAGGATCATCGGCGCCGGACCGTTGATGGTCATGGACACCGAGGTCGACGGCTTGCAGAGGTCGAAGCCGGAATACAGCTTCTTCATGTCGTCGAGCGTCGCGATGGACACGCCCGAATTGCCGGTGCGGCCGAAGATGTCGGGGCGCGTGTCCGGATCCTCGCCGTACAAGGTGGTCGAATCGAAGGCCGTGGAGAGGCGCGTCGCTTCGTGTCCCGAGGCCAGGTAGTGGAAGCGGCGGTTGGTGCGCTCGGGCGCACCTTCGCCGGCGAACATGCGCGTGGGATCTTCTTCTTCGCGGCGATACGGATAGACGCCGCCGGTGTAGGGATAGGCCCCCGGCAGGTTTTCATTCTGCAGGAAGCGCAGGATCTCGCCCCAGCTTTCCAGCCGCGGCGCCACCAGCTTCGGAATCGGGTTGTGGCCCAGCGATTCGGAGTAGTTCGCGCCGCGCACCTCGCGGCCGCGCACCGTGTACGAGTACTCGGGTGTGCTGATGCCCTCGCGCCGCTGCGCCCAGCCGCGTAATGCCGCCAGTCCGCTGGCGCCGATATCGGTGAGCGCGCGGTTATAGGCCACGCGGATGGTGTCGAGACCGTCGCCGGTTTTTTCCTCGGGAGCCGGCGAGAACGCCGCGGGCAGATTCTTGTCGCCGAGTTGCCCGAGCGTGAGATAGAGGCCATGCGCACGCTGCGCCGCGGCCGCGCGTGAGTCGTCGACGCGCCGCGCCTCGCGGCCCTGCCCCGCGATTTCCGCGAGGTACCGCACGCGTGCCGCCGGTATCAGCGGATCGCGCGAACGGAATTCCGTGGGAGCATCCGCGAGCGGCGTGCCCTGTTGCGCGGACCAGCGTCCGCTCTTGCCGCTCTCGCGATCCAGTGCATCCCCCAGCGCGAAGAACAGGCGATTGACGCCCGGATCGTTGAAACGACTGGCGATGGTCGGGAATACCGGGATCTGCTCATCCGGCAGCTTCGACCGGTCGGGATGGTTGCGCCGCCACTGCTTGCGTACGTCACGCAAGGCATCTTCGGCGCCGCGCTTCTCGAACTTGTTCAGCACCACCATGTCGGCGAAGTCGAGCATGTCGATCTTCTCGAGCTGGCTCGCGGCGCCGTATTCGGCGGTCATGACGTACAGCGAAATGTCAACGACATCGACGATCTCGGTGTCGCTCTGCCCGATGCCCGCGGTCTCCACCACGACGAGGTCGAAGCCCACCGCGCGATACAGCGCGATGACGTCGCCCAGCACCGCGCTGGTTGCCAGGTGCTGGCGGCGGGTCGCCAGCGAACGCATGAACACCTGCGAAGCCGACAGCGAGTTCATGCGGATGCGATCGCCCAGCAGCGCACCGCCCGATCGGCGACGCGTGGGATCGATGGCCACCACCGCGATCCGGCGGTCGGGGAACTGGCGCTGGAACCGCTGCAGCAACTCGTCGGTCAGCGAGCTCTTGCCGGCGCCGCCGGTACCCGTGAGCCCGATGACCGGCGCCGGCTGCGGACCGGCGACGGCCTCGCTCAACAGCCGGCGCAGATCGTCAGCGTCGCTGCCATCCGCCGCCCCGCCGCCTTCGAGCAGCGTGATCGCGCGCGCGATGCCACCGTGATCGTCGACGTGCGGCAGGCTGGTGATGCGAGGCGTGGTGCGCCGCTCGATGCGCGCGAATACGTCCTGGATCATGCCGTTGAGGCCGAGACGCCGGCCGTCCTCGGGCGTGTAGATCTTGGCGACGCCGTAGGCCTCCAGGTCGGCGATTTCCGCCGGTGAAATCGTGCCGCCGCCGCCCACCACCACGCGGATGTGGTCGGCGCCCAGTTCGCGCAGCATGTCGACCATGTAGCGGAAGTACTCGTTGTGGCCGCCCTGGTAGCTGCTCACGGCAATGGCGTCGGCATCCTCGGCAATCGCGGCGCGCACGATGTCGGCCACGCTGCGGTTGTGGCCCAGGTGCACCACCTCGGCGCCCCCCGACTGCAACAGTCGGCGAATCATGTTGATGGCGGCATCGTGGCCGTCGAACAGCGACGCCGCGGAGACGAATCTCGGCGGCCTTCCGGGCTCTGGTGGCTTCATGTTACTGGCTGGTAAGATGTGTTACCCAAGAGTAACACGAGCCCGTCCCGGGCTGGAGTCCCCTGACCGCCATGCCTGCTGCGCCCGCCAGATCCAAAGCCCGCCGCGCCGCGAATACCGCGCCCTCGCCCTGGGAGTTGCGCCGCGGCGCACCAGGCGACCGTGCGCTGAAGCGCGATGCGGTAATCCTTGCTGCGGCGCGGGCATTCCGCGAGCGCGGCTACCACAACACCTCGCTCGACGACCTGGCCGGCAGCCTCAAGGTCACCAAGCCCACGCTCTACTTATATATGCCGAACAAGGAGGCCATCCTGTTCGAATGTTTCCGTGCCGGGCTCGCCCAGATCCAGGCCACGCTCGACGACATCGAGGGCGCGAGCGGGCCGGCGCGTGAAAAACTGTTCGCCTTCATCCGCGGCTACGCCACCGCCATCGTGGGCGACTTCGGGTGGTGCATGCTGCGCGCCGAGGACCAGCACCTGGGCGCCGCCATGAGCCGCCGCATCAAACTGCTCAAGGCGGGCATCGACCGGCGCATGCGCGCGCTCATCGAGGCCGGTGTCGCCGACGGTTCGATCCGCGCCTGCGACACGCGCATGACTGCCTTCGCGCTCGCCGTCGCGCTCAACTGGATGGGGCACTGGTATCGCGAGGACGCCTCGCTCAAGCCCCACGAAATCGCCGACAGATTCATCGACGTGTTCAACCGCGGCCTCGCGGGCCGCGACTGATCACCCACGGAGTACCTTCATGGAAAAGTCCCAAGTCGTCATCATTTCCGCCACCCGCACGCCCATCGGCGCCTTCCAGGGCGTGCTCTCCCCGGTCACCGCGCCGCAGCTCGGCGCGGCCGCCATCGCCGGCGCCGTCGCCAGGGCCGGCATCGATCCCGCCGACGTGCAGGAAGTGGTGATGGGCTGCGTGTTGCCTGCCGGCCTCGGCCAGGCGCCGGCGCGCCAGGCGGCGCTCGGCGCCGCCATCCCCAAGGGCGTGCCCACCACCACCATCAACAAGATGTGCGGCTCCGGCATGAAGGCCATCATGATGGCCGCCGACCAGGTCCGCACCGGCGACGTGTCGGTCGCGGTGGCGGGCGGGCTCGAGTCGATGAGCAACGCGCCCTATCTACTTCCCAAGGCGCGCGGCGGCATGCGCATGGGCCACGGCGAAGTGCTCGACCACATGTTCTACGACGGCCTGCAGAGCCCGTTCGACGGGCAGCTCATGGGTGTGTTCGCGGAGAACACCGCGCAGAAGTACGGCTTCACGCGCGCCGACCAGGACGCCTTCGCCACCGAATCCACGCAGCGCGCCCTCAAGGCGGTGAACTCGGGCGCCTTCGCCGCGGAGATCACGCCGGTCACGGTCAAGGGTCGCAAGGGCGAGACCATCGTCGACCGCGACGAAACGCCATTCACGGTCGATCTCGCCAAGATCCCGACGCTGAAGCCCGCCTTCCGCAAGGACGGCACGGTGACCGCGGCTTCCTCGTCGTCCATTTCCGACGGTGCATCGGCAACGGTCCTGATGTCGGTCGGGGAAGCTGCGCGCCGCGGCATCAAGCCGCTCGCGAGGATCCTGGGCTACGCCAGTTTCGCGCGGGAACCCGAGTGGTTCACCACCGCACCCGCCGGCGCCATCCAGAAGCTGCTCGCGCAGCTCGGCTGGAAGCCGACCGAGGCCGCGCTGTACGAGGTCAACGAGGCCTTCGCGACGGTGGCCATG
>Ga0157380_10001488_pt1 | contig 15333 bp, 11 predicted proteins | sample S35metaG_FD_119757 | JGI IMG/M metagenome (GOLD analysis project Ga0157380, IMG submission 119757) | Switchgrass rhizosphere microbial communities from Kellogg Biological Station, Michigan, USA - S3-5 metaG | ecosystem: Host-associated > Plants > Roots > Rhizosphere > Soil | place: USA... | reverse complement strand
TGTCGGCATGACTTGACGAGTGCAGCGAAATTTCATCGAGCTGCGGGTTTCGTCCTGCCCGGTAGCACGCAGCATCGGGATTGACCGGTCCATGCCGCGCTGCTAGGGTCGCCGATCCCTTCTCCCGAAGGACGCGCAACGAGACCACCTGTCGTTCGTGTGGCAGCCGAGGTCGATGGCGATCGGGATGTCGTTCGCTAGGCAGGCGTCACGGCCGATTCCCCGTCCATGAGCGCATTGTCTCGAGCATGACAGCTGCCGCCGTTCCGGCTTGAGCGGGTTACCGTCCGCAACCGTTGCAAATCGGGCCTTCGTCGATCCTTCGGCTGGCTGCACGGGTTAGGGGCGGAATTGCTTGCTGCGTTCGCACCGACGCACTGATAGACCGTCAGCGCCGCCGTCTTGCGGCTCGCCGACCCTCTCGTTCGGTGACGCCGAACAATCGGCAACAATCGATCGCGTGGGAATAGAGGAACTCCACTGGCTCGAGATCGGCCAGCTGTCCCGGCTGCTCGCCGCGCGCAAGGTCTCGCCTGTCGAGTTGACCGAAGAGATGCTGCGCCGGATCGATCGCGTTGACCCGGCCTTGAAGTCCTACGCGCTCGTCACGCCGGAGCTGGCCCTGGCGCAGGCGCGGGTTGCCGAGCAGATGATCGGCAGGCGCCAGATCCTCTCGCAGTTGCACGGCGTTCCCGTTGCCGTGAAGGACCTGTGCTGGACCGAAGGCATCGCGACCGCCGCCGGCATGCCGCTCCACCGCGACTTCATCCCTGCGGTCGACGCGACGGTGGTGCGCAAGCTGCGCGAGGCTGGCGCCGTGTTGCTTGGCAAGCTCCAGCTCACCGAGGGAGCCTTCGCCGATCACCATCCGGAAGTTCCGCCGCCCACCAACCCTTGGGGTCGCGATCATTGGTCCGGCGCTTCGTCGAGTGGCTCGGGTGTTGCGACCGCCGCCGGCTTGTGCTTCGGCTCCCTCGGTTCCGACACCGGCGGCTCTATCCGCTTTCCGTCGGCAGCGAACGGCGTCACAGGATTGAAACCGACCTGGGGCCGCGTCTCGCGCTTTGGGTGCTTCGAGCTTGCTGCATCTCTCGACCATATCGGGCCGATGTGCCGCAGCGCGACCGACGTTGGCATCGTGTTGCAGGCGATCGCCGGCAGCGACCCACGCGACCCGACCGCCTTGCTCGCCGAGGTGCCCGACTACCTTGCTGGCGACGATGGCACGCTGCATGGCGTTCGGATCGGCTTCGACGAGCACTACGCGCTCGACGACGTTGATATAGAAGTTCGCCGCGCTGTCGAAGCGACGCTCTCGACGGTGCGCTCGCTAGGCGCCGATATTGTCTCGCTGCGCTTCCCCGACGTCGTCGCGATGACCGACGACTGGGGTCTGCACTGCGCGGTCGAGACCGCCGTCGCCCACGCGAAGACCTTCCCGTCCCAGCGTGGTCGCTACGGCCCCGGCCTCGCGGGGTTGATCGACGCCGGGCGGGCGCTAAGCGGGGTCCAGTATCAGCAGATCCTGCTGCGCCGCCGAGACTTCGCCGGCCGGGTCCTCGCCGCCCTGGCACCCGTCGATACGATGTTGATCCCGGCGCAGCCGATCGCGGCGCCGACAGTCGCCCGCATGATGATGCTCGGCGAGGTACCTGCGGAGCTCGCGGCGCTGATCCGCTACACGGCGCCGTTCGACATGTCTGGCAATCCGACCTTGACGCTTCCGGTCGCGTTCACTGGAGCGGGCCTGCCGATCGCCGCGCAGTTCGTTGGCAAGCCTCTCGGCGAGGCGGTCATCGTTCGCACCGGCCGAGCCTTCCAGCGCGTCACCGACTTTCACCGCCGCCACCCGCGCGTTTGAAGCGCGCGGAATTGGATCCGGTCAGGCGGAAAGCCGCTCTGCGGTGTCGATGAGCGTCGTCAGCAGGCGCTCGAGCTGCTTCGCGTTGCGATCGCCGAGGAGGGCCTGCAAGGCCGCATGGTGCTGATCGACCTTGCCTTGTAGCTCCTCGAGCAGCGAGAGGCCAGCATCGGTGGCATAGACGAGGACGCGCCGGCTGTCCTCGAGATCGGCGGCACGCTGGACGAGCGACTTGCTCACCATGCGGTCGATCAGCTTGGTGAGCGTGGGCGGGTTCATCTGCAGCCGCTCTGCGAGCTCGCCCATGGAGTGACCTTCGGCGTCGGCGAGTCGGCGCAGCACGCGCCAGTGGTCCGCCGTCACGCCATCGAGGCCGATCGCGCGTTCGAGCCGCTCGCCGACGACGCGGCTGGCGCGCTCGAGGAGCAGGCCGAGGTGGTGGTCGGTGCGCTTCATGTGCTGTGCTATTGTAGAAGTTGCTTTCTCGGGAAAGCAAAACGAGGGGTTGAAAGGCCCTTGCGCGGCGCGAGTCCACACTGGAGTCACGATGCCTCAGGCGGCGATCGGTAATTGCGCCATCGCGAAGAGCGTGCCGTCGGTGCGCCGAGCGAGCCGGCAGCGCGAGCATCGCGAATCGGCCGACCTCGGTGCCGATTTCGTCGTCGGCCTGCTCGTTCCTATCAACGGCTCGGCCGGCATTTGGGGCCCGTCGTCGATCGCTTGCGCACAGCTCGCGCAGGCCGAGATCAACGCCGAGGGGGGGCTGCTCGAGCGGCGCCTGCGCCTGTGCGTGATCGACTCCTCCGACGAAGCCACCGAGGTCGGCAGCGTCACCGCGCACCTCATGAATACGGGTGCGATCGACGCCATCGTCGGAATGCACACGAGCCAAGTGCGCGAACGCGTGCTGAAAGAGGTCGCGCGCCAGATTCCGTACGTGTACACGCCGCTCTACGAAGGCGGCGAGCGCACGCCGGGCGTGTTCGCCCTGGGCGAGACGCCGGGGCAGCAGCTGCGCCCTGCGATCGAGCATCTCACCACCCGCTACCGCGCGCGGCGCTGGATGTTCGTCGGCAACGACTACGTCTGGCCGCGCGTCTCCCACCTGCGCGCGGCCCGCTATGTCGCCGAGCAAGGCGGAGAGGTCGTCGCTGACCGCTATCTGCCCTTCAACGTCGACGACTTTACGGAGTTGCTTGACGAGATCACGAAGCTGAAGCCGCACGCGATCCTCCTCTCGCTCGTCGGTCAGGACGCGGTGCAGTTCAATCGGGCGTTTGGCCGCTGCGGCCTGTCGCGCGACATGTTCCGCCTGTCGTGCGCGATCGAGGAGAACGGCCTTTTGGCGATCGGCGCCGAGAACACCGACGGCCTGTTCGTTTCGTCGGGCTATTTCGCCTCACTCGACAACGATGCGAACATGGCGTTCAAGGAGCGCTACCACAACCACTTCGGCCATCGCGCGCCGACCCTCAACGCGCTCGGCCAGTCGACGTACGAGGGGGTCCATTTCATGGCCGCGCTCGCGCGCCGCGCTGCCGACGAGGATGCGCGGCTGCTTGGCGATCTTGCGGCTCCGCTCGCCTTCCGCTCGGTGCGCGGCATCTCGTACTTCAGCAACGAGCGCTGCAAGCACCCGACCTATCTCGCCGAGGCTGGCGGCCACTTCTTCCAGCGTCCCGTCGCCCTCTGAAGCGAAATCGCGGATCGGTCCACCGGCGGCAACCGTTTCGGGAAGCGCACCAAGCTGCTATAGTTTCCTCGGAAAGCATTTGCGACCTGCCGCGCTCGCCGCGTTGGCGGACGACGAGGAGCAAAGCCCATGACGCTGCTGGCTTGGTTGTTCGGCCTGATCGTCCTGATCGTCGCGATCGCGGTCGGCGTCGCGTTCCTGAACCGCTTCTACCGCAAGACCTCGCGCGATGTCGCGCTGATCCGGACCGGCTTCGGCGGCCAGAAGATCGTCCTGACGGGGGGCACGCTTGCGCTGCCGTTACTGCACAAGGTCGACGAGATCAACATGCGGACGATGCGGATCGAGGTGAGCCGCGCCGGGGCCAAGTCGCTGATCACCGAAGACCGAATGCGCGTCGACGTCGAGCTCGAGTTCTACCTGCGTGTTCAGCCCGCGGTCGAAGGCGTCGCGACCGCGGCCCAGGCGATCGGCTCGAAATCGCTCAGCCCCGACGGCGTCCGCAATCTCCTCGAAGGCCGCTTCATCGACGCCATCCAGGCGACTGCAGCGACCTTCACGATGGACTCCCTGCACGACAAGCGCGCCGAATTCGTGCGCGTGATCCGCGAGATGGTGCGCGAGAACCTCGCGCACAGCGGCCTGCAGCTCGAGTCAGTGTCGTTGACACGGATGGACCAGGCGGCGTTCGCGGCGCTCGACGACAACAACGCCTTCAACGCGGTCGGCCTGCGCAAGCTCGCCGAGATCATCGCGACGAGCAAAAAGAAGCGTGCGGAGATCGAGGCGGACGCCGACGTGTCGGTGCGCCAGACGCAGCTCGAGGCAATCAAGCAGCGCCTCAGTCTGTCGCGGCAAGAGGAAGAAGCGCAGATCGGTCAGCGGCTCGAGATCGAGAAGCTCAAGGCGGCGAGCGACGCCGACACGGCGCGCGCGCGTGAGCAGTCGACCGTCGCGTCTGAAGCGGCGCGCATCGACCGTGAGCAGCAGACGCGGGTCGCCGAGATCCAGAAGAGCCGCGAGCTGCGCAAGCTCGAGATCGAGGCGCAGCTCAACTTCGAGGCGAGGAAGATCGACAGCTCGATCGCCCTTGCGCAGAAGCACGCCGAGGAGGCGCGGGCGCAGGCGCAGGCCGAGCTCGCGCGCACCGAGATCGTGCTGGCGCAGGAGCAACTCCAGACCGAGCGCGAGCGCGCCGTCGCCGACCGCTCGCGCGAGATCGCTCTCAAGCGCGAGCAGGAACGCGGCGAGGTCGAGACGTCGAAAGCAGAGAGCGAGACCGCGGTGCTGCTCATGACGGCGCGCGCCGAAGCGTCGGCGACGACGACGCGGGCGGAGGCCGAGCGGATCCGTCTGACCGCTGAATCCGAAGGCACCCGCGCATCGATCGCGGCCGAAAACTCGCGCACCCGCGAGCTCATGCATATGCAGCTCGAGCGACACCGCCTCGACCGACTGCCCGAGATCATCGCTCAGATGATGAAGCCGGCCGAGAAGATCGACAGCATCCGCATCCACCAGGTGACCGGTTTCGGCGGCTCGAGCACGCCGGGCGGCGGCAGCGGCGGCGGCGAAGCCAGCGGGAAGGCGCCGGTGACGCAGGTCATGGACAGCATCCTCGGCATGGCGCTGCAGCTGCCGGCCCTGAAGAGCATCGGCGAGTCGATCGGCGTGGACCTGTCCGCGGCGGTCGGCCCCTCGAGCGGCGGAAGCCCGGCGTTGGACGGGCCCGCGTCTTCCCCGGGCGACAAGCCCAAGGCGAAAGGCTGACGCCGCTTCGTCGTCCCGCAGAAGCCACCCGGCGCAACCCATCAGGAGCCAGACATCATGTCCTTTTCACGTCGTCGTTTCATCGCCTCCACCTCAGGTGCCGCCGCCGGCATTGCGCTTCCGTTCCATGCCTTCGGGCAGGGCGCAGCGATCAAGCTCGGCTCGGTGCTCGACAACTCCGGCAACCTCGACGCCTACGGCAAGCCAATGGTGCAGGCGACGACCATGGCGGCCGAGGAGATCAACGCCGCCGGCGGCCTGCTCGGACGGAAGATCCAGGTCGTCCAGTACGACACCCAGTCCGACATCGCCCTCTACACGAAGTACGCGCAGCAGCTCGCGCGCGACGACAAGGTCGACGTCGTCCACGGCGGCATTACGTCGGCGTCGCGCGAGGCCATCCGGCAGACCTTCCGGCGCGCAAACATCCTCTACTTCTACAACGTGCTCTACGAGGGCGGTGTCTGCGACCGCAACTGCTTCGTCACCGGCACGACGCCCGCGCAGGCGGTCGAGCCGATCGTCGAGATCTCGCAGAAGCAGTGGGGCAAGAAAGTCTATGTCCTGGCCGCCGACTACAACTACGGCCAGATCACGGCCAAGTGGGTGGCGCACTACGTCAAGCAGCGAGGCGGCTCGGTGCTGCAGACCGACTTCTTCCCGCTCGACGTGGCCGACTTCGGCTCGACCATCGCCAAGATCCAGTCCGCCAAGCCGGATTCGGTCTGCGCGGCGCTGGTCGGCGGCGCGCACCTCTCCTTCTTCCGCCAGTGGGCTGCGTCCGGCATGAACAAGAAGATTCCGCTTTACTCGACCACTTTCGGGGTCGGCAACGAACACCTCGCGCTCTCGCCGGCCGAAGGCGATGGGATCCTGATCGCCGGCAACTACAGCCAGGAGGAGACGACGCCTTCGAACAAGGACTTTCTCGCGCGCTGGGGCAAGCGCTTCGGCGACACCAAGATCGTCCACGAGATCGCCGTCTCGCAGTACCAGGGAATCATGCTCTGGGCCGAAGCGGTCAGGAAGGCGGGCTCGCTCGACCGCGAGAAGCTGATGAAGGTGCTCGAGTCCGGCATCGGCGTCCAGGGGCCGGCCGGCCTCGTCAAGATGGATCCGGCCACTCACCATGCCTCGCTTGACATCAAGGTGATGGAGGTGAAGGGCCAGAAGCTGACGATCAAGCAGGCGTTCAACCAGCGCCCGCCGAGCGACACCGCGGCATCGTGCAACCTGGCAAAAAACCCGAACGAGAACAAGCAGTTCGAAGTGACGATCTGAGCTGGCCGCAGTCGACGGCACGACGAGCTCGCCCTTGGACTACGCCGGCGTTGTCTTTCTCGAGATCCTCTACATGATCGCCTTCCTCGCGCTGATCAGCGCGGGGCTGGCGGTCGTGTTCGGGATGATGCGCGTCATCAACCTCGCGCACGGCGAGTTCGTGATGATCGGCGGCTACACGACCATCTTCTGCAACCGCGCCGGCATCGACATCTGGTTCGCGATGCTGGTGCTGGCGCCGCTCGTCGTCGGGATCCTCGGCCTCCTCGTCGAGCGGATCGTCATCCGCCATCTCTACGGACGCATGATCGATACCATGCTTGCCACCTGGGGCCTCAGCCTCTTGATGGTCGGCCTCGTGACGCTGATCTTCGGCAACACCGCGGTGAGCGTGCAGGCGCCGATCCAGTCGTACCAAGTGGGTGCGTATCAGATGGGCGGGTACAACCTGTTCATCATCGCCATCTCTACGCTGCTCATGCTAGTCCTGTGGCTGGTGCTGCGCTACACCCGCTTCGGCTTGATCGCGCGCGGCGCGATGCAGAACGCCGACGTCGCTTCGTCGCTCGGCTACAACCCGCAGCGGATCTACATGTGGACGTTCACCGCGGGTGCCGCGCTCTCGGGCCTGGCCGGCGGCGTGATGGCGCCGCTCACCGGACTCCTGCCGTCGTCGGGATCGCTCTACATCGCGAAGGCCTTCATCACGGTCATTACGGGCGGTGCAGCGGTCATCTCCGGGACACTGGCGAGCTCGATCATCTTCGGCGCCGTGAACCAGGTCGTCTCGTTCGGCTCGACGCCGGTCATCGGCGAGATTGCGATGCTGGCGCTGGCGATCATCCTGCTGCGCCTCATGCCGCAGGGCATCACCGGGCGCTTCTTCAGGAATTCCACGTGACCGGCGGCCCGAGCTTCGGCATCGGTCGTGTCCGCTGGGCCTGGTTCATCGTCGCGGCGGTGATCGCGCTGCTCCTGCCGGCGGTGACGAACACCAACACGCCGGCGCTGCTCCTCATCTGGGCGCTCTTCGCCCTCTCGCTCGGGTTGATGTGGGGCTTTGCCGGCATCCTCAGCTTCGGCCACGCCGCCTACTTCGGCCTCGGCGCGTACACGTATGCCATCGCGGCGATGACCGTGGGCGAGAGCACCGGGCCCCTCCTGCTCGCAATCGTGCTGCCGGCCGCGGTGGCCGCGGTGATCGGCGCGATGATGTTCTACGGGCGGATCAGTGACGTCTACATGGGCGTGATCACGCTCGTGGTGACGCTGATCCTGTTCAAGTTCATGAACGCCACGGCGGGCGACGCGTACCGCATCGGCTCGGTGCGGCTCGGCGGCTTCAACGGCATCCCGGCGTTCCCGATCCTTAACCTGCCAGGCGATCCGAACGTCACCGCGTTCGGCACGCCCTTCTATTACGTGGTCTGCGTTGCACTCCTGCTCTGCTACCTGCTCTGTCGCTGGATCCTCGGCTCGTTCTTCGGCAAGGTGCTGATCGGGATCCGCGAGAACGAATCGCGTGTCGAACTGCTCGGCTACAGCGCGCCGCTCTACAAGACTGCGATCTTCACGATCAGCGCCGGCATGGCCGGACTCGCAGGCTGCCTGTTCGCGAACTGGGCCGAGATCGTGACGCCCGGCGTGTTCAGCCTCGGCCAATCTGCCGAGGTGATCATCTGGACCATCGTCGGTGGCCTCGGCACGCTCGTCGGCCCGATCATCGGCGCGATCGTGCTTGGCTTCCTCAAGCTCCTGCTCGGCCAGCAGACGGTGATCGACAACTCGCTCGTGCTCGGCCTGATCCTGGTGCTCGTCGTGCTGCTGCTTCCGAGCGGCATGCTGCCCGCGTTCAGCCGCTGGCGCGTGCGCCGCGAGCGCGCGGTCGTCAGCCGGCGCCAAGCGAGCAGCACACGCCGGCGCCGCGGCGTGCGCGGAGAATCGGGCCCGTGAGCGAGACGGTGCTGGACACCCGGGACCTGTCGATGCGCTTCGGCGGCGTGCAGGCGGTCAACAACGTCAACTTCTCGCTCGCCGACCGCGAGCTGCGATGCCTGATCGGCCCGAACGGCGCTGGCAAGAGCACCTTCTTCAAGTGCCTCACCGGCCAGATCCGTCTCGACCACAGCCACGGCCGCGTCTTCATCCGCGGTCACGACGTCACCGGCTGGCGCGCCTACGAGATCGTCCGCCTCGGCGTTGGCATCAAGACGCAGGTGCCATCGGTGATGAACGGCCTGACGGTGGAAGAGAACCTGTGGCTCTCGGCGCGCCGCGTCGGCGGCCGCGAGCAGACGCAGGCGACGGTCGCCGACGTGCTGCAGCGGATGTCGCTCGAGCCGATCGCACGGCGCCTCGTCGGCGAGCTCGCGCACGGGCAGCGCCAGCTGGTCGAGATCGGCCTCGTCCTCGCGCAAGGCCCGTGGCTGTTGCTGCTCGACGAGCCCGCAGCCGGCATCACCGGCGCCGAGGCCGACCAGCTGGTCAGCATCATCCACGAGGTGAACCGGAAGGCGACGGTCGTCGTCGTCGACCACGACATGCAGTTCGTGCGCATGCTCGGTGGCAAGGTCACCGTGATGCACCAGGGCGCCGTGCTGCGGGAAGGTCCGGTCGACGAGGTGCTCGCCGATGCGAAGGTGCGCGAGGTCTACATCGGGAGCCGCGCCAGATGAGCGAGCCGACGGCGCACGCGCCAGGCGCGGTCCCTGCCGCGGACGACGACGCTGCCGATGCACGCCCGGCGGGCGACCTGGTCCTCGACGTCGCGGGCCTGCGCGCCGGCTACGGCCATGTGCCGGTGCTGCACGGGGTCACGCTGTCACTTCGCTCAGGCGAGGCGGTCGGCATCGTCGGCCACAACGGGGTGGGCAAGACGACGCTGATGAAATCGCTGATTGGCCTGGTGCGCGCGACCGCGGGCCGGATCTCGATCGACGGCATCGACGTCACCCGCATGAAGGCGCACGAGCGCAGCCGGCTCGGCGTCGGCTACGTGCCGCAGGGTCGCGGTATCCTGCCGGGCCTCACCGCGCTCGAGAACCTCCGCCTCGCCTGGACCGCCGACTCGGGCGACACCGAGCCGGCGGCGATCGAACGCGTCGTCGACACGCTGCCGCGCCTGGCGTCGATCCTCGACCGCAAGGGCGGGGCGCTCTCGGGGGGCGAGCAGCAGATCCTAGCCCTCGGCCGCGCGCTCATCGCCGCGCCGTGGCTGCTCCTCCTCGACGAGCCCTCGGAAGGGATCCAGCCGTCGATCGTGCAGGAGATCGGCGAGATCCTCGTCGGCCTGCGCAAGCGCGACCGGCTCTCGCTCGTCGTCGTCGAGCAGAACCTTGATCTCGTGCTCGACGTCGCCGATCGCATTGTCGTGATGGAGCGCGGCCGCATCGAGCGCGAGGTCGATGCCCGCACCGCGCAGGCGGGCGGTCTCGCCGAGCTGCTCGGCATGGGGGCGATGCGCATGTCGCGCCCGGCCGCGGACGGCCCCGGCGCGCCGCCGCGCCCGACCGCGGCGAGCGGATCGTCGGTGCGCCCGGCGATGCGAACGACGCCGCCACCCTCGCCGCCAGCGCGCGCGACCTACGCGGCGCTGATCCCGTCGAACACGACGCCCCTACGTTCCCTGCCGCCGGCATCGCCGTCGGCCACTCCCCGAGGTGATTCCATGACGATGGTCAAGCGCCCCACGCTCGAGCAGATGAGGAAGATCGTCGGCTCGCTGCACATGAGCATGTCGGACCATGAGATCGGCGAGTACCTCGAGGTCCTCGAAGGAACGATGCAGGCTTACGATCGCGTCGACGCGATGTCCGACTACCTGCCCGAGGTGCGCTACCCGCGCACGCCCGGCATGCGGCCGCCCGCGTCGGATAACCCGCTCGGCGCGTGGTACGTGAAGTCCGAGATCAGGGGCGCGCCGTACGGCCCGCTCGCCGGCAAGCGCGTCGTGCTGAAGGACAACATCTGCCTCGCCGGCGTGCCGATGATGAATGGCGCGTCGACGCTCGAGGGCTACGTTCCCGACGTCGACGCGACGGTCGCGGCGCGCATCCTGGATGCCGGCGGCACGATCGCGGGCAAGGCGCACTGCGAGTACTTCTGCCTCTCCGGGGGCAGCCACACGTCGGCGGCGGGCCCGGTTCACAACCCGTACAAGCTCGGCTATTCGGCGGGCGGCTCGTCGAGCGGCTGCGCTGCGCTCGTCGGTGCGGGCGAGATCGAGATGGCGATCGGCGGCGACCAGGGCGGCTCGATCCGCATGCCGGGTTCGTTCTGCGGCGTCTACGGCATGAAGCCGACGCACGGGCTGGTGCCGTACACCGGCGCGATGCCGATCGAGGCGACGATCGACCACGTCGGGCCGATGACGAGCACCGTCGCCGACAACGCGCTTTTGCTCGAGGTGATCGCCGGGCCCGACGGCCTTGACCCGCGCCAGTACAACGTCCGTGTCGACAAGTACACGACGGCGCTCGGTCGCGGCGTCGCCGGGTTGCGAATCGGCGTTCTCACCGAAGGGTTCCAGTTCGACTCGTGCGAGCCCGATGTCAACCAGAAGGTGCGCCAGGCCGTCGAGCGGCTGCGCAGCCTCGGCGCGATCGTCGAGGAGATCTCGATCCCGATGCACGCCGACGGCCTCGCGATCTGGACGCCGATCGCCCTCGAGGGCCTGGAGGCGCAGATGATGCACGGCAACGGCATGGGCTTCAACTGGGAAGGCTTGTACACCACGAGCCTGCTTGATGCGCACGCCAACTGGCGCGCACGCGCGAACCAGCTCTCGCGTACGCTGAAGATCTCGATGATGGCCGGCGAGTACTTCATCCGCCAGTACCGCGGCCACTATTACGCCAAGGCACAGAACCTCGGCAGACTGCTGAGAAAGACCTACAACGACGCGCTGTCGCGCCACGACCTCCTGCTGACGCCAACCACGCCGATGAAGGCGACGCCGATTCCGCCGCAGGACGCGCCGCTTGCGCTCTACTGCCAGCGGGCGTTCGAGATGCTGCCCAACACCGCGCCGTTCGACGTCAGCGGCCACCCGGCGATGAACGTGCCGTGCGGCATGTCGGCCGGGCTGCCGGTCGGCATGCAGCTGATCGGCGCGCACTACAACGAGTCGACGATCTACCGTGCCGCGCACGCATTCGAGCAGCTCGGCGACTGGCGCAACTTCTGAGCGGCGCGCGCGCTTCGGGACGGGCGGGGATCGGCATGGTGGCGGCGAACCCATTCCGCTCCGACTGGCTCGACGGTGACCGCAAAGACGGGCTCAGACCTCAGGGCACGCTCTCTTACGTCTCGGGCTCGACCGACGAGCCGCTCCGCTTTCTCACCTTGCCGCAGCTGCTCGAGAAGACCGTCCGCCGTCACGGCGCGCGCGACGCCGCGATCTTCGACGCCGAGGGCCTGCGCCTGTCGTGGTACGACGTGCAGCGCCGCGCCGACGACATGGCCGCTGGCCTGCTTGCGCTTGGCCTTCGCCGCGGCAACCGCGTCGGCATCTGGGCGCCGAACCGCCACGAGTGGCTGATCACGCAATTCGCGACCGCGCGCATCGGCCTCGTTCTCGTCAACATCAACCCCTCGTACCGGACGACCGAGCTGGAGTACGCGTTGAACAAGGTCGGCTGCCGTGCGCTCGTCATGGCGCGCCGCTTTAGGACGAGCGACTATCTCGGCATGCTCGGCGAGATCGCTCCCGAGATTCACTTTAGGGGCGCCAGCGAGGTGCTCGATAGCGTTCGCCTGCCCGATCTCAAGCACGTGGTCTTGCTCGGTGACGAGCCGGCGCCGCCGAGGACCTTCTCGTACCGGCAGCTGCTCGCCCTCGGCGGCCCGGCGCAGCGCGCCCGGCTCAATGCGCTCTCGGCGGCGCTCGACCCCGACGACGCGATCAACATCCAGTTCACCAGTGGCACGACCGGATCGCCGAAGGGGGCAACGCTGTCGCACTTCAACATCGTCAACAACGCGCGCTACTGCGCCAAGGCGATGGCGCTCAGCCCGGCCGACAAGCTGTGTATTCCGGTGCCGCTCTACCACTGCTTCGGCATGGTGCTCGGCGTGCTATGCGCGACCGCGTCGGGTGCGACGATGGTCTTCCCCGGCGAGGGATTCGATGCGGGCGATACTCTGCGCTCGGTGGCGAAGCACCGCTGCACCGTGCTGCACGGCGTGCCGACGATGTTCGGCGCGATGCTGGAGCATCCCGACTTCGAGCGCCATGACGTCTCGGGTCTTCGCACCGGCATCATGGCCGGCGCGCCGTGCCCGATCGAGACGATGCGCAAGGTAATCGCGAAGATGCACATGCACCAGGTGACGATCGCCTACGGCATGACCGAGACGTCGCCGATCTCGTTTCAGTCGAGCCTCGACGATCCGCTCGAGCGACGCGTGTCGACGGTCGGCCGGGTTCAGCCGCATCTCGAGGTGAAGATCGTCGACGGGGAAGGGCGCATCGTTCCGGTCGGCACCGCCGGCGAGCTGTGCACGCGCGGCTACGCCGTCATGCGCGGCTACTGGAAGGACGATGCGCGCACGGCCGAGTCGATCGACGCCGCCGGCTGGATGCACAGCGGCGACCTGGCGACAATCGACGCCGAGGGCTACGCCAACATCGTCGGCCGGGTCAAGGACATGCTGATCCGCGGCGGCGAGAACGTCTACCCGCGCGAGATCGAGGAATACCTGCTACGCCACCCCGGCATCCAGGACGCGCAGGTGTTCGGAGTTCCCGACCCGAAGTACGGCGAGGAGGTCTGCGCCTGGGTGATCCCGCGGCGAGGTCACGCCATCAGTGCCGACGTTGTGCGCGATTTTTGCAAAGGACAGATCGCTCATTACAAGGTGCCTCGCTACGTGCGCATCGTTGAGCAGTTCCCGCTAACCGCGACAGGGAAGGCGCAGAAGTTCGAGATGAGGAAGGCGATGATGGCGGAGTTGGGCGTCCAGGACGAGCGTACGGCCTGAGCGCGAGGTACCGCCTGGGAGCCGTCGCCGATGCGAAGGCTGCCCTATGGCATTACCTGTGCGGGGCAAGCGCGGGTTCGTGGCGGGGATCGCTCCCAACCATGCCGCTGCAGTTGGAGCAACGGCTTTACGGAGGGAAGGTGACGCTTTGACGGGCGGCAAACGGCCAAGCCGCCATTCGCGCCTTCGCGGCGTACGTCGGCTTCAGACTAATCTGAGACATTCGCTGACGGGGTCCAAATGACCGCTGATGGCAACACCGGTCGTTCGCGTCTCGTTGGCTCGACCGACGTCAGCACTCGGAGAGCGGACACCCGATCGCTTAGCCACAAGGTAGACCCCTGAACGGCTGCTCTTCCTGAGCTTGACGAACTCAAGTTGACCCTAAGCGGAAGCAGCTTCCCCGGGTTCGACCGCCCGAAAACCGACGGTCAAACCAACTTTCAACATGAGGCGCAACCAAAGCGCGCGAAACGGAAGGTTGTCCCTCCTTCCGTTGATCAGCGGCGCACGCGCGTAGTTGGTTAGCACGAACACCAGGACGTGATAGACAGGATTCTCGCCCCACCAACCCCGCCATCTCTCATCTCTTCCTCCATTGAAACTAGCGGCGATCCGGGTCTTCGAGCCGATACCCCTCGCCCCAACGCCGGATCCTTCCGACCGACGGAGACGGGAAGTGGGCCGTGCAGCACAGCGTCGACGTATCGCAATAGCGCTCGAGGAATGCCTCGCGCGTGATCGCAGCGAGCGCGGGATCCTTGTCAAAGGCGAACGAGAGTTCGGGATACCTCGTCTGCAGCGGCACGTGGATCAGGTCGCCGGTCATCACAACCTCGTCCCGCCTCGAGCCGAAGCACAACGATACGTGACCTTCGGTGTGGCCCGGCGTCGACAGGATGCGAACGTGGTCGCCGAGCTGGAAGTCGTCGTCGACGAGGTCAGCCCGGCCCGCGCGAACGATCGGCAGGACGCTGTCCTCATACGCCGCGTCGGCGGTCCGCGCGTTCGCGGCTTGGGTGGCCGCATGCTCGCGCCGGCTGAACACGTAGCGTGCGTTTGGGAACGTGGGCACCCATTCGCCGTCGACGAGCCTCGTGTTCCAGCCGACGTGATCGAGGTGCAGGTGCGTGCACATGACGAAGTCGATGTCGCCGACGGTCAGACCTGCCGCCCCCAGCGCCCGCATGTAGGTGTCGTCGGACTTCATGTGCCATTCCGGCCGCGGGCGCTGCTTGTCGTTGCCCAGGCAGCTGTCGACGAGGATCGTGTGATGCGGGGTCCGGACGACGTACGACTGGTAGCAAAGTCTGAAGACATCGTCTGCGTCGAGCGAGTGCGGCCGCAGCCAGCTCCTGTTCTCGTCGAGCCGTTCGGGGGTCAGTGCAGGAAGCATCGCGAGCGCCGGCAGGAACGGGGCGTCGAGCTCGACGATGCGGTCGATCGTCATGTCGCCGACGGAGAACGTCACGCTCATTGCTTGGCTCCTTCTTTACGTGTCCGAAAGAGGCACTTCGATTGTGCCCGACACGATCGGTCGGGGCGTGCGAAGTCCACTCGACGGGCTTTTGACGGCGGCGACGAGCGGCCCGAAAGCAGTCGGTCGTGAACGACGGCTCATGGCGGCGGATTCAACCGGTCGACCCAACGGTATGGCTGAACATCTCAGCGGGCGTCTGGTAGCCAAGCGTCTTTCTTGGCCTCTCATTCAATTGTCTCGCTACGGCGTTGAGCTTGGCTTGTGAGT
>Ga0157380_10001487_pt1 | contig 15337 bp, 13 predicted proteins | sample S35metaG_FD_119757 | JGI IMG/M metagenome (GOLD analysis project Ga0157380, IMG submission 119757) | Switchgrass rhizosphere microbial communities from Kellogg Biological Station, Michigan, USA - S3-5 metaG | ecosystem: Host-associated > Plants > Roots > Rhizosphere > Soil | place: USA... | reverse complement strand
GAGCGCTCAAAATTATTTCTAAAGTAAACCCATTTTCCCTGACGGATGCCTTGAGCATCTTCATTTCCAATGGCTTCAATTCTGTTGTTGCTGTAGTACCACGCTTGGGTAGGCTTGTCAAATCCAAGGCTTGGCATTGTGATCTCTACGCGTTTCTTCTTGAGCTCAATGTTGGTCACATTGTAAAATCCTTCCAGTTTTTTGGAATTTTTTTGATGCCATTTCTTCACTAAATCAATGTTAGCCGAATGCAGAATATGAAATATAAACGGCTCTATCATTTCACTAGCCTTAAGTGCTTTATAGATCGGTAGATAATAGGTGCTCCAACGATCATCCACCCCGGTTGAGGCTGTTTCCAGCTGATCGAAAAACATTTGATACTGTCTCACGATCGCTGCATCAATATCAATTTTTGATTTATAGTTCTTATCCATAGCAATTTTTGCGCGGATAATTTGATCGAGTTTGTCGAATGCGTTGGCTTCGGTAGAAGGGAGCAATCCTTCTTCAGCAAATTGATTAGCCAAATACTTTTCCATGAATACCAGCCGCTCGTTATCGCCGTTGCTCAATCCCAAATACATTCCGAATGATAACATGGCGTGGGTTTTTTTTCCCTGGCCAGCTGATAGCCTTCCGAGATTTAGATGGCTACCCGGATGAAACGGATTCACGGACAAAACTTTAAAAAAACAATCCACAGCTTTTTCGTAAGCCTTGTGGTTGTAGTGCGTGATGCCAAGATTGTAAAGTAAAATAAAGTCGGCAGGATACGCTTCGATCGCACTCGTAAAAAGGATTACAGCTTTGTCGTAATCGCCTTTCCTATCTGTGGCGATTGCCTGTGAACGGAGAAAGTGTGGGCGGAAGGGAGAGGCCTTCTTCAAACCTTCCTCACAGCTGGCCAAGGCTTTGTCGTACTCTTCATTTGCGATATAGGATAATGCAAGTTCCGCCAACATATTGACGTATCCCGTGTCCCTTTTTGGAATAACAAGGTATTGCGCAATGGATTCTTTGTACTTTCCCGAATCATACAATTCCTTTCCTTTTGTGATAATTTCGGAAGCGTTGATGAATCTTGGATTTTGGGAAAAGCATGTTGCGGAAATCACGAAAGCCGCAGCCAATAGCCAAAAACGAATCATATTAGTTGAAAAAATATCCTCGGCTAAGGAAAAAAAAATACTACTACGCTACCGTTTGAAAATGAAAAAATAAACCCCTCTGTAAGAAAAGAGGGGTTTTAGTCAAAAAAGAAATTTTGCTATTTAAACGCGTGCTTCGGTCTTGTTCATCACCTTAGTTTGAATCTGAATAGACTCCTGGTGAATAAGTTTAAGCAAATCACTGGTAAAGTCAGCATTCAGCCCCATCGCCTTACCCAGGGTAATGCGGGTTTGAATGATTTCTTCCCAACGCGCGACCTGAAGAATCGTAACACCATTCTCCTTTTTGTATTGACCAATCTTTTCAGAGATCTTCATGCGCGCCGCAAGTTTAGACATGATTTCGTCATCCAATTGATCGATTTCGTCCCGCAAAATGCTCAGCGTATCCTTGAACGTTTTGTTGTCGGACGATACCGAACGCACAACCAGGCTATCGATGATTTTTGCCAATGTCGCTGGCGTCACCTGTTGTTTTGCATCACTCCATGCCGCATCCGGATTGATGTGAGCCTCGATCATTAAGCCAGCCATGTCAAGATCCAGGGCTTTTTGGGAAATGAATGATATCAATTCACGATTGCCTGCGATATGGCTGGGATCGCAGAGAATATCCAACTCAGGAATTCGGGTCTTAAGTTCAATGGCCATATCCCACATAGGCGCATTTCTGAATGGACCTTTTTCGAATGCAGAAAAGCCGCGATGTATTGCCGCCATTTTAGTAATGCCAGCCTTATTTAAACGTTCCAGCGCGCCGATCCAAAGTTCAAGATCAGGGTTGATCGGATTTTTAACCATTACGGGAATATCAACGCCTTTCAACGCATCGGCTACCTCTTGTACTGAAAATGGATTAACAGTAGTCCGCGCTCCAACCCATAGGATATCCACTCCAGCTTTTAAGCAAGCGTCAACATGCGCGGCATTTGCAACTTCGGTAGTAACTGGTAAACCGGTTTCCTTTTTTGCCTGGATCAGCCATTTCAGGCCCTCGACACCCGAGCCTTCATACTGCCCTGGTCTGGTACGCGGCTTCCAGATACCGGCGCGTAATGCGTGTACTTTCCCCGTTGCAGCCAATTGTTTTGCTGTAGCGACGGTTTGTTCTTCTGTTTCTGCGCTGCAAGGGCCACTGATTATAATGGGTTTGCTCGCGGTGGGTAACCATTTCGAAATGGATTCAAGCTGCAATGGCTTTTTCATATGTGTCAATTTTTATTTTTCTTGTACTTGTTTGATCTGTTTATATTCTATTCCATTTAAAATTTCTCTGATTCGATTTGCATCCTTCATAATCCGGTGAAGCTCCTTGCCATCACGCTTCATCAGCAGGTATTGAAACTTTTGCAAATGCATAATGTATTCCGCCAACGCCTGGCTTAAAAATTCTGCATTCTGCTCGAAGATGGGCGCCCACATGTCTGGTGAACTTTTAGCCAAGCGAACGGTCGAAGCGAAGCCACTCCCGGCGAGCGCGAAAATATTTTTCTCATCACGTTCGATATCCAATACAGTCTGTCCCAATAGGAAAGAGCTGACGTGCGATAAGTGCGATACATACGCCACATGCTTGTCATGTTCTTCCGCGTCCATATGAATCGTTTCGAGACCGAGCACGGTAAAGACCCTGTTCGCCACCATCAATGCCTCCTTGGAAGATTTTTCCTGTTCGCAAATGATATTGGTCTTACCACGGAACAATCCTTCAAATGCTGCATCAGGTCCTGAATTTTCGGTACCTGCAATGGGGTGTGATGCCACAAACTGACCCCGGTTAGGGTGATGATCGACTGCACGACAAATCATCCTCTTGGTAGAGCCTGTGTCAATCACCGCTGCTTTTTTCTTAATTGAATCCAGAACCGATGGCAACAATTGGCTTAACGCGTTTACTGGAATTGCCAGCACTACCAGATCCGCCGTCGAGATCGCCGTTCCCTCATTGTCAATTTTGTCAACAAGACCAAGCTCAACTGCCCGCGATGCATTCACAGGGTTCAAATCAATACCCACGAGTTCAGTTGCCAGGCCTGAACTTCTAAGATCAAGCGCAATCGATCCTCCAATTAATCCCAATCCGATAACGGTTGTCTTCATGTTATACGTGTGTCTTAAGGCCTGCTTGTGGCTTTCGCTCAACGGAAGCCGAATTCAAAAATTTATCAATCCGTGTTAACGCTTCGTGCAGCATTTGTTCTGTGCAACACAAAGAAACACGGATGTATCGCTTGCCAGCGTCGCCGAAAATAAATCCTGGCGTGATAAAAACTTTAGTTCCGTAAAGAATTTCATCAATCCATTTTTCAACATCAGCAATATTGTCTGGAGCCTTTGCCCAAACGAATAATCCCGATTGTTTTTCCGAATACGTACAGCCCAAGCGTTTTAACAGCTCGCAAGCCGCATCCTTTCGCCGGGCGTATATTTTGTTTAACTCGTGAAACCAGGTATCGCCACTTTTCAGGGCTTCAACGGCCGCATGCTGCAATCCCAGAAACATACCGGAGTCCATATTGCTCTTAACTTTAAGGACAGATTCAATATATTCTTTTCTGCCCGCAACCCACCCGATACGCCAACCTGCCATATTGTGGGATTTGCTGAGAGAATTCAATTCCAAGGCAACGTCTTCAGCGCCTTCAATGGAAAGAAGACTTATAGGCTCATCGTTGAGGATTAAACTGTAGGGATTGTCATTCACAATTAAGAAACTATTCTCACGAGCAAGGTCTATCAATTCTTTTAATTCTTTGCGTGAGGCCGTTCTTCCAGTCGGCATGTGCGGGAAATTAACCCACATCAATTTTACTTTGGAGAGATCGCTCTTTCGGAGTGCGGCGATGTCGATACCCCAATTTAATTCTTCACTCAGTGCGTACGGCCTCAGTGTCGCTCCTACAAGATTGGCAACCGAGGAGTACGTCGGATACCCTGGATTTGGAATCAGTACTTCATCGCCCTCATCAACAAAAGCCATCGAAATATGCATGATACCTTCCTTGGACCCCATCAAAGGAAGAATCATGCTCTCCGGATCAAGGGTTACATGATAGATTCTTTGGTACAGTTCGGCAATACCTTTGCGCAACAGTGGAATACCCTTGTAATTCTGGTATCCATGGTTCGCCGGATTTTTAGCAGATGTCATCAGGGCATCAACGGTGGAAGTCGAAGGTGCCATATCCGGACTGCCAATGCCAAGGTTGATGACTCTTAGGTCTGCAGAATCCAGGCCTCGCACCTCAGCCAGTTTCCTGCTGAAATAGTACTCCTCCACATTTGCTATTCTCTTCGCCGTTTGTATCATAATCCCATTTTATTGGTAATTGGTATTTTCACCTCTCAGTTCACTTATATTCGATCTTGGCCTTTTTATATTCTCCAAGCACATTCAGATTTTTTACTTGACGCAACACTTGTTGAATCGCTTCATCGTAATTTTTCCGCTTACGCCATTCCACGTCGATGTGAATGGAATACTCGCTTGGACGTCCGATGATCGGAATGGACTGTATCTTCGTCAAGTTGATGCTGTTGTTTTTTAAAGTCATCAGGGCATCAGCCAAACTTCCTACCTCGTTGGCAACCTCAAAAGAAATGGAAGCCTTATTTGATTCAGCCTTGCCGTTGCTTCGCTTCGTTAAAACCAAAAACCTTGTGAAGTTTTTCTTATGGGTTTCAATTCGCTTATCGAGAATTTCGAGACCAAATTTCCTGGCCGCATACTCGTTAGCGATAGCTGCGGTATCCTTCAGCTTTAATTCGCTCACACGCTTGGCCGATAAGGCGGTATCATCACTCTCCCGGATCTCAACATTTTTTAAATCATGTAAATATTCGGCACATTGGCGAATGGCCATCGGGTGAGATTCAATCGTTTTTATATCGCTCAAGGCGACTCCCGGAAGCGCCAACAGGTGCATGTGAATCGGCAGGTACAATTCTCCTATGATGCTGAAATGATACTCCTGTAAAAGAAAGTAGTTTGGCAAAATGCTGCCCGCAATGGAATTCTCTATTGCCATGACGGCACGGTCGGCCGCACCATTTTTCAGGCTTTCGCAAAGTTGATGAAACGTAAGGCATTCCACGGTTTCAACGGGCTCATCGAAATACGTCATGGCAGCCACCTCATGAAAGCTGGTGGCTATCCCTTGAATTGCAATCCTTAATTTCTTCTTCTTTGCCATAATTCTTTCTCCCTATTCTCGCCTTTAGGGAAGTCTTGTCATTACCAAAAAGGCCATAAAAAAAAAGTCCCGGCTTTCCGGGACCTTTTTGAGTTTTTTGTTATCGCTAAGTCAACAACACAGTACTCTTAAAGTCCCGCCGGGGCACTAAAAAAGTAATAAAAATAAAAAGATGTGTTGTTAGCTTTCATTTCTCTCTTGATGGCTCAAAGATAAAATTTTTTTTTCCGCAGTTGCAAGCCCGTTGTGATCTTTAAGGAGAAATTTTAAATAAACTAATGGTTGTTAGTATTCTATGATCACCCTAAGCTGTGTCGTTGGAGTCTTAGTCATTTAGACACTACCTTTGCATGGACTAACTTCAACACCCCGAACCTGCCTGCAGTGGGCAGACCTGAACACGCCAACACCATAAAAGTATGAAAACAATCCTTCCGGTTTTATCATTCGTTGTCCTTAGCCTTGTTTGGAGCTGTGGCGAAAAAAAGCAGGATAATCAGGCACTATATGACGAAGTGATGAAAGTGCACGACGAAGTCATGCCGAAAATGGACGATATCTACAAGCTCAAGCAAAAACTAAAAAAACAAATCTCCGATACGCCAGACCTCGTCGATGAAAAGAGGAGAACAATTGAAGCGACGATTATCAAACTTGATTCTGCCAGCGAGGCCATGATGGTCTGGATGCGGAATTTCAATCCGCTTCCCGACAGCTTGGGAGAGGAGAAAGCGCGTGAATATCTCGAAGATCAACAGGAAAAAATAAAAAAGGTAAAAGACGAGATGCTTGATGCGATCAACAAAGCAACGGAATTAAATTAAAGGTAATTGATAATCCCTGCAGGTCCCTTGCCGGGTAATCGGTTCTCGACAGTCATTAGGCTTGCCTATTTTTGAATTTGCGTACGATCGCTATAATATCTAGGCTTAACGTTAATTTAAGACCTATGCAAAAACCGCGTGGCAAACTATTTATATTTTTTTGGCTGCCATGGCTTTGGATAGTCCCAGAGATTTCCGTTGCCTCCCACATGATTGCCGTTGAGATCCGAGCCAAGCCACTGAATTGCAAGTCACGCACATATGAAGTTACACTTATCGGGTATGTTAATACGGCATCCCTGGTGATGTTTGGTGGCGAAGAAGATGTCTTATCATTTGGTGATGGTAGTACCGTTCGGGTACCCGAACAAGTTCCTGTTGTAATCGATCCTCTCCTTAACATTGGTCGTGTACAATACACCATCGTCCATACTTATTCCACCGCGGGAAAGTATATACTTTCCTACAGGGAACATGCAAGAAATGCCGGCATCGTCAATATGGACGAGTCGGCGTTTACAACATTCTACACCGAAACGGGGATTACCATAACGAATGGATACTGTGATTCATCGCCTTACCTGACCGTTCCACCTGTTGACAGAGCATGCACTGGGATATCCTACTATCACAATCCTGGCGCCATCGATCCAAATGATGATAGCATATCATTTGAGTTCGTGATCCCAAAAAGTGACTTGTCTACCAACGTCAAAAACTACCGAGATCCGAACGATCGTCAATTTTATTCATCAGCTGGACTTGACTATGGCACGGCCAATGAAGATCACGACGGCCCACCAACTTTTGTAATCGATCCGGTTTCGGGAACACTCACTTGGGATGCCCCAGGTGTCGTGGGAGAATATGCGCTAGCTATCAAAGTCACTGCCTGGAAATTCAATAGCACCGATAGTACCTGGGTTGAATCCGGGTTCAGCATTCGCGATATGCAGGTATTGGTCGAACAATGTTCCAATCAAAAACCTGCTTTGGTTGTCCCCGCTGACCTATGCGTCATCGCTGGTACCGTTGTTGAATTTAGTGTCCCGGGTTCGGATCCAGATGGTGATCCGGTTATTATCGAATCCTTCTCGGACGTTTTCGCTTTGGAAGACAGCCCCGCCAAGGTGCTACCCGCCGGGCCTGTGCTTCAATCGACTACCGCACCCTATGACACCGCAGCCATTCAATTTAAATGGCATACGTCCTGTCTACACGTCAAAAATCAACCCTACAAAATTGTTTTTAAAGTAACCGATAGCCCACCGAACGGACCAAAACTGGTACGGTTCGAAACGGTCTCGATACGCGTAATTGCACCTGCACCTGAATTTGAATCCATTACTATAAACCCCATCAACAGAAACGTAACATTAACCTGGAAGGATCATGATTGTGAAAATATACAAAACATACAAGTCTGGCGTAGAGTATCCCGTTACGAATATGAACAGCCGGAATGCAATACGGGTATGCCCTACTATTTACGTTACACTTTGTTAACCACGCTGCCAGGGGATTCACAACATTATGTTGATTCAGGTCTCTCTATTGGTGCACAATATTGCTATAGGATTGTGGCACTAATTGGTGACAACAAAATTGCGAGTCGAATATCGCTTGACACCTGTTTTATACCGAAGCCGGCTGAAGCGCCGATAGTCACAAATGTATCCGTCACGGGGACCGATGAAGTTGATGGGAAGGTTCAAATTCGCTGGACGTCACCCTTTGATATCGACAAAAATCAATATCCACCTCCCTATGAATACAAAGTTTATCGTTCTTTAGGATTTGGTCAAAGCTCGTTTGTCGAAGTTACACCTACACCAATTCATGACACCGTCTTTATCGATACTCAAATTAATACACGCGATTTCCCACACGAGTATCAGATTTCTCTTTTTGTTCCGTCGTTGGTGAACACGCCGGTCGATACATCATCAATTGCTTCTTCCGTCTTTTTAAAAGCTGAACCACAGCCCGGCAAAATAAAGTTGGTATGGCAAGCCTACACTCCCTGGTACAATTATGTACAAGCATATCCTTATCATAGAATTTACCGGAGCAATGATGGCCCGTCCGGACCATTCCATTTAATTGACAGCATCGATGTAAATGAAAATGGATTCCAATACATTGATATCGGTAAATTTCAAAATAGTGCGTTGGCCGAAAATAAGGTTTACTACTATAAGGTTTTAACGCGTGGTGCTTATGGGAATCCCGACGTACACGAGCCGCTTGAAAATTTCTCTCAGATAGCAGGCAGTACAATCCTCGACGCTAAACCACCGTGTACACCTATCGTTGTCATGGAGAAAATTGATTGCAGCACATTTGAATGCAGTGCAGATAGCTACTATAACAAAATGACCTGGCGTTACCCCGACGATGCTGCATGCGTTGAAGCGTCCTTGACTTATCGTGTGTTTGTTTCCGATACGGAAGGCGGTGACTTCATCCCGTTGGCCACTGTCCCCGGAAACTCGTTTCAACATAACAATTTAAATTCTCTGGCAAAGTGTTATGTCGTAGCGGCTATTGACGCCGTTGGAAACATCAGTTCAATGAGTGAGCCTGTGTGCAACGACAATTGTCCCTATTTTGAACTACCGAATGTTTTTACACCCGGATCTCCAGACGGATGGAACGATCAGCTGGTGGCTTTTGGGTCCGAGACCGGAACTTCCCGATGCGCCCGTTTTGTGAAGCAGGTGGATTTGAAAGTTTATAATCGTTGGGGGATGGAGGTCTACTCCGTTGTCGATGTCGTACCGGAAAGTAATTATATCTTTTGGGATGGCTCATCGAATACTGGAAGTGAGGTTAATGATGGAGTTTATTTTTATTCCGCCGATGTTACGTTCGACGTACGTGACCCCGCAGCGCAACGCAAAATTATTAAGGGGTGGATTCATTTGGTTCGCAATCATTAATGAATGACGCCCTACTTTGCCATCGTTTTCGGCAATCATTTTGCGACGGATCGATCATACATCAAATAATACTTTCCGTTTTCGGAAATAGTTTACCTTTGTCTTCTTCAAAAGTATATCATGGATTTAAAGTTTGTTCCCCTCAACGATTTGCATACGAAGCTCGGCGCTAAGATGGTTCCGTTTGCCGGTTATAACATGCCGGTTCGTTATTCATCTGACATTGAAGAACACATGACCGTTAGAAATGGCGTGGGTGTTTTTGATGTGTCTCACATGGGCGAGTTTCTTCTCCAAGGCCCACAAGCATTGGATCTTATTCAGCGCGTTACCTCAAACGATGCATCAAAGCTCGTCGATGGACAGGCCCAATATTCATGCTTACCAAATGATACGGGTGGAATTGTTGATGATCTTATCGTGTATAAGATCAAAGACGACGACTACATGCTCGTGGTCAACGCGTCCAACATTGAAAAAGACTGGAACTGGATAAGCAAATTCAATTCGTCGGGTGCTACCATGAAAAATATTTCCGATGACATTTGTCTCTTCGCTGTGCAGGGCCCCAAAGCAATTAAGACGTTACAGAAATTAACCAAAGTTGATTTAAGCGCAATAAAATATTATCACTTTGCCAAAGGCGACTTCGCCGGAATACAGGACGTAATTCTGTCCAATACAGGATATACAGGTGCCGGTGGATTTGAAATTTATGTCGATAAAAAATTTGCCGAAAAAGTCTGGAATGCAATTTTTGAAGCTGGGAAAGAATTTAACATCAAGCCTATAGGCCTGGGTGCCCGTGACACTTTAAGACTTGAAATGGGCTTTTGTCTCTATGGCAATGACATTGATGATACTACTTCTCCAATCGAAGGAGGTCTCGCCTGGATAACAAAGTTCACCAAACCATTTACAAACTCCGCCTCGATCAAATCTCAAAAAGACGCAGGAGTAAAGCGTAAGCTTATAGGTTTTAAGATGGTCGACAAGGGTATTCCACGGCATGACTATGTCATCAAATCGGCGGATGGAAGCACCATAGGCAAAGTTACTTCCGGAACGATGTCGCCGGTATTGGGAATTGGCGTTGGATTAGGATATGTAACTCCTGAACATGCTGCCACAAATACCGAAATTTTTATCGATGTGCGCGGCCGGTCATTGAAAGCATCCGTGAGTAAACTACCATTCATTTGATATGATGTTGAAACTTCTTGTTGCCTTTGTTTTCGCAAGCATCACCCTTCATGCGCAATCCAAAGAAGAAGTTGCTCTCAATAATCTCGCTGTTTCGTTGATGGACAAGGGTGATTACAAGGAAGCCCTGGCATACCTGGATAAGCTTACTGCGGCAGATCAAAGCAATTTTGTATATCGGTACAACCGGGCGGTTACACTATTTAATCTAAAACAATACCGGGAAGCAATTGCAGAATATAAATATCTGCATGACTTGTTGCCGGAACAAAGCGAATACATTTTTCAAATTGGAAATGCCTATGAGCAATTGGATAGTATCAATCTGGCGTTAAACTTTTATACTCAGGCGATTGAAACAGATCACGACCATTTTATGTATTATTTTAAGCGGGGCACCGTCTTTCTAAAACAAGGCGAATTAAAGCGGGCGGAAGCAGATTTCACGTCATCGTTAGAACTTAATCCTAAACATCACAATTCCCTTCACAATCGGGCGATAGCACTATTTAAACTTGGCCAGGAAAACAGAGCTTGTGATGATTGGTGCCAGGCCTCTGTCTTTGGAAATGTTTATTCAGGAAATTATTTTCGACAAAATTGCGCCAAATCCCCAGCTTGCGTTCCGCCCAAATGAAAAAAATAGATGTTTGCCTCAGCCCGGAATTAATGCATTTGTATAAGACAGATGACCGGACCGTTGTTGTGGTCGACATTCTCCGCGCGACTTCATGCATGACGACGGCCTTTGCTCACGGAATTCAGAGTATTACACCTTTTGCATCCCTGGAGGATTGCCGCGCTATGAAACAGCAAGGATACTATACGTCCGGCGAGCGAGATGGAAAAAAGGTAGACGGTTTCGATCTTGGAAATTCTCCCTTTGAATACATGGACGAAAAATTGAAGGGAAAAAAAATTGCTTTTACCACCACTAACGGAACGCAAGCTATAGCTAAATCCATCGGCGCCAAGGAAATTGTAATTGGTTCTTTTTTAAATCTGACAGCGCTGTCAAACCATATCCGTGATGGTAGTGACGATGTCCTTATTGTTTGTGCTGGCTGGAAAGGAAAATTCAATTTAGAAGACACTCTTTTTGCAGGAGCGCTAATCGAATCCGTAAAAGACCACATTGAATTGGAATGCGATGCGCCGCAGGCCTCACTTCAAATTTATCAACAGGCAAAATCAAACCTGTTTGAATTTCTCAAAGAAGCAAGCCACGTGAAACGGTTGGCAAACCTTAATATTTTCGAAGACATCAAATTCTGTCTGGCTATCGACAAATATGATGTGGTCCCGGTCTTCGTTGATAGTTCGAGGTTCGAAGTTTGAGGTTCGAGGTTTCCGCACAACAAAACTTTTAGTTCTGCGCTGCTTGCAAGCGCCAACTGAGGACCGATCACTTTGAAGTCAGTCCGGTTGATGGCAGTCACGCTGAAGTTCGCACACCCAAAGCTTTATGCTTTCTGCTTTAAGCTTTAAACTCTCACATAAATTTTCTTCCGATCCAAAACATATCCAACGGCCCAGCAGGCGAGCATAAAGAATACAGCAAATAAAAATGAAGCAAGCAGCGGACCGGCAAAGCTGCCAAAGAAATCATGATAAAGCCAATCCCTAGCGCTACGATCCCTTGAAGGAATCATCAGAAGTGTCATCAAGCCAATCTCTGAAAGCAGATAAATAAAGAGCGGGTTGCGCCCAAACACCACAAAAAAATACGTCCAGCGCTGGTGTTTTTTGATATCAATTACGTACATCAATGCCGCAAGAATCACGGTTTCCAGTCCGACCGTTAACAGCACAAATGAGCTCGTCCAAAGCTTTTTATTAATCGGAAAGAACATATCCCAAACAAGGGCTGCAAAAATCAAGATAGCTCCTGCAATCAGGAGTTTTGCAATTGATTCATAAGAACTTTTGTTTTTACGGACATAGTCTCCTACCCAATAACCACCGATGACATTTACAATAGAGGGCAAGGTGCTTAGGAATCCTTCAGGTTCAAAAGCAATACCCTCACCGTGGTACATGTGATTTTCGCCAAACAACATTAAATCCAGCTTCAGCCCGAAATTGCCCACCATGCTGTAAGGATCATTTGGATCTCCCAAGGCATAGGAAAGAATCCAATAACCAAAGAGTGCCACGATGCTAAACCAAATGCTGAAATTTCTCGAACCGAAGTAAATGATAATCGACGCAAAGAAATAGCATAGTGCGATACGCTGTAAAACACCAAGGATCCTGGTCTCTGCGAGCGGTTTCAGCTCCAGGCAACCGCCCTGAGTTTCACGAAAGAAGGGAAACCAATACATCAAAAATCCCAAAAGAAAGATCAACAACGTCCTCTTGAGGGTCTTTCTCCAAAATACATCGGCTCCCAAGGCTTTATATTTAGGCATGACAAACGCCATGGCATTTCCCACCGCGAACAAAAAAGAAGGGAATACAAGATCGGTTGGTGTGAACCCATGCCACTTCGCATGAAGTAATGGTGGATAAGCAAGGTGCCAGCTACCGGGTGAATTGACAATGATCATAAAGCAGACCGTCATTCCCCGAAATACATCCAGGGCTAGGTAGCGTTGATTCTCTGGCATGATGGCTTAGGATTTATCTAAAGCTCATGGATTTTTTCAATAGGTGAAAGAAAATTCACTGATAAATCAACGCACATCGCACAACTCACAAGTTTATAGTTTCGGGTTTCTGGTTCGTATTTATCGTAACTTCGGATTCTGGTGATGACGGTCTTTGTCGCGGTGCGTTTTCTTCTCAAGGTTGTCATTAAATGCCTTGGTTAGGTCGACGCCAGTTTGATTCGCGAGGCATATCAAAACCCAGAGCACATCTGCAAACTCGTCCGCTAGGTCTTTGCCTTTATCCGATTCTTTTTCGGACTGTTCGCCGTACCTTCTTGCAATGATGCGTGCTACTTCTCCCACTTCTTCTGTTAGCATCGCCATGTTGGTGAGTTCATTAAAATACCGAACACCATTTTTTTTAATACATTCATCAACGGATTGTTGAGCTTGTGCAAGAGTCATTTTAACTTTTTATTTGGTGTACTGCATCACAGCGGCAACAATTCTTTCGGAAATTTGCTGTTGATTTTTTTGATCCTTCAAATAAGCATAGTCCTTTGAATTGGAAAAATATCCAAGTTCCAACAAAACCGCCGGAATGCTATTTTCATTAAGGACATAGAAATTTGATTCTTTTATTCCGTTTAGGCCGATTCCATTTAAGGTTTGAAATTCACTTTGGATTTTTTCTGCCAGCCTTTTACTGTCTTGAGATCTACCATTCTTCTCACTTACAACGCATTCGATACCAGAGGACTTTGCATTCTCCGGGTCATAGTTTGTATGGATTGAGATAAAGGCATCAGCGTCATGGCGTTTGGCAAGACTAACTCTTTCTTCAAGGTTCATGCCTTTGTCATCAGTCCGTGTGAGAATCACTTTAATGTTTTGCAGCTCGCCAGCCTTTTGAATACTTTTGGCCATCGCCATAGCAAATTCCTTTTCAGACAACCCTTCTTTCCCAGTACTTCCTGAATCATCTCCTCCATGACCTGGATCCACGATAATAACGACCTTTCCGTCTTTGTTGCCAGCAATGGAATTTTCAAATGAAATGGACCTGATAGATGGTTTTGCAAAGGCGAATAACAGAATACATACTGCCGGAATGAACAGGACGTAGAGCAGGGAAAATTTAAGCGGGGTTTTTTTTCTTGTCATCATAATAATGCGTTTTTTAATGTTTTGGGAATAAAATTGACTGATTGGAATACCGAAGTTTTCAGCTTGAAGATGATGAAGAATGCAATCGAGGTAATGGGGAATATCAGAGCCATTTCGTATCACATGATCGTCTGCCTCATACTCATGCTGAAGTTTTATCGACTTCTTGTAAAAGATCATAAACGGGTTAAACCAGAGAACGGCGCTGGAAATTTCCAGCATGAGCAGGTCAACCCAGTGATGATAGCAAACGTGCGCTTTTTCATGCTCCACTATCAAAGGATTTATTTCGTCCTTGGGCAAAAAGATCAGGTTAAAAAAAGAAAAGGGCTGCGGCAAGTCAGTTCGGACAATCCGCACAGCTCCATCCCGGCAAATACCAGTTCTTGTTTTTAACTGAGTGAGTTTGGCAATGGAATAGATCAGTCGCAGCATCATAAAACCAAACCCAGCCGAATAGATTAGCAAGATAAAATTGACATTTCCCGTGCCTGACATTGTACCCAGGGATTCAGGCTTTATATTATTTAAGACCGGCAGGGCTTTCGCATTGAGAAAATCGTTTGTCGGTAGATGATAGTCTACCGTCACGTTTGAAAAATCCAAAACAGGAATAATAAAGGAAAATAGCAGTGCTACGAGCAAATAAATTCTGTTGGCTCTGAAGAATGTCGAATGCCGGAAGAGCACAATGTACAACACGTAAAAGACGCTCGTGCACGCGCTTACCTGGATCAGATACAAGGCATTTCCCATAGTCTACTTCTTTTTCGCTTTTAATTTTTTAATTCTACTGTCGATCAATTGCTTAATCTCCTCTAATTCGGAAAGATTGAGTTTTGCATTAGAAAAATATGAGACGACGGCGGAAGGTGATTCGGTCAAATAATTTGACAGCAGTGGCTTTACCTGTTGTTGAAAATATTCATCTTTTGAAATGGTGGGATAATATTCGTTGGTCTTTCCAAATGTCTTAAAACCAATAAATCCTTTTTTTACCAAAACTCTTATGACGGTCGATATGGTCGTGTAGGCCGGACGAGGCTCCGGAAATTTTTCAACGACATCTTTCAGACAAGCACGTTCAATTTCCCATGAATATTTCATTACCTGTTCTTCTGCCTTCGTAAGTGACTTGCGTACCATGAGACAAATATATAACTATATTTATAGTAACAAAACTATAAGTATAGTAATTTGAAAAAAAAAAGGAGGATCCGCCCTTTGTGTACCCTTGAGATTTGG
>Ga0157380_10001486_pt1 | contig 15337 bp, 14 predicted proteins | sample S35metaG_FD_119757 | JGI IMG/M metagenome (GOLD analysis project Ga0157380, IMG submission 119757) | Switchgrass rhizosphere microbial communities from Kellogg Biological Station, Michigan, USA - S3-5 metaG | ecosystem: Host-associated > Plants > Roots > Rhizosphere > Soil | place: USA... | reverse complement strand
CACGTGCTGTCGATGAAGGAAGTCGCGGGCGATGTCACGCACTCGCTACTGCACCTCGACAGCCGCGTGTGGCGGACCGTGCGCCTGCTCGCCCTGCGCCCCGGCGAGCTGACCCGCGAGTTCATCGCCGGGCGGCACCAGCAGTACATCCCGCCGTTCCGCCTGTACCTCGCGGTCAGCATCCTGTTCTTCGCGCTCACGGCGCTCCTGCCCGACTCGGAGTCCTTCAGCGTCGACGCGGACGGCGACACGGTGTTCGCGCCCGTCTCGGTGCAGGTGCCCGACGAGCTCAAGGAGGAAATCGCCGGCGACCTCGGCAAGGAAGGCATCGACGTCGAGGAGCTGAAGAAGTCCGCGGGAGAACCCGGCAGCTGCACGATCACGATCCTGAACGACCCGCGCTTCGACGACTTCGAAGAGGCGCTCAATCGTGCCTGCCGGCAGATGCGCGCGGACAAGGGCAAGCGCTTCGCGGAGCGCTTCACGACCACGGCGCCAAAGCTCATGTTCCTGTTCCTGCCGCTGATGGCAGGCGTCGCGCTCCTCTTCTACTGGCGTCCCCGAAGGCTCTACGCCGAGCACCTCGTGCTGTTCCTGCACAACCACGCGTTCGCGTTCCTGCTGATCGGCGTGAGCGCGATACTCGACGCCATCTCGAGCCTGAAACTGCCGTTCACCGGCTTGCTCGGGTTCGTGAACTTCCTGCTGTTCGTATACCTCTTCTGGTACGTCTACAAGTCGATGCGGGTCGTCTACAACGAGGGTCGCTTCAAGACCCTGCTCAAGTACTTCGCAATCGGCACCATTTACGTGGTGCTGCTGGCCGTGACGATGCTGGCGGGCCTCGTGTACACGATGATCGGCCTGTCGTGAGCGCCGGCCGCATCATCCTGCACGTGGACATGGACGCGTTCTACGCGTCGGTCGAGCAGCGCGACCGGCCGGAGCTCGCCGGGCTGCCCGTGGTCGTCGGCGGCGCCGGCGGGCGCGGCGTGGTGGCCGCCGCGAGCTACGAAGTGCGCCGCTTCGGCGTGCACTCCGCGATGCCCATGCGCGAGGCGCTCCGGCGCTGCCCGCAGGCCATCGTCGTGACGCCGCGGTTCAAGCGCTACCGCGAGGTATCCGGCCAGGTATTCGAGGTGTTCCGCGAGTTCACCGACCTGATCGAGGGGCTCTCGCTCGACGAGGCCTTCCTCGACGTCACGGCCAGCACCGGCCTGTTCGGCGGCGGCGAGGACATGGCGCGCGAGATCAAGAAGCGGATCCGCGAGCGTACGGGCCTCACGGCCTCGGTCGGCGTCGCGCACAACAAGCTGCTCGCGAAGCTCGCCTCCGAGATGGACAAGCCCGACGGGCTCACCGTCATCCGGCCGGAGGCGGTACGCGCGACGCTCGACCCGCTGCCGGTCGGGCGCCTGTTCGGCGTCGGGCCGAAGACCGCGGCGCGGCTCGAGGAGCAGGGCATCTTCACGCTCGGCCAGCTGCGCACGGCGCCGGAGTCGGTACTCTGGCCGCTGCTGCGGCGCGAGACGCGCACCTTCCAGGACCGCGCGGCGGGCATCGACGAGCGGCCGGTCGTGTCCGACGCGCCGGAGAAGCAGATCAGCTCCGAGGAGACTTTCGACGTCGACATCCGCGACCACAAGGAGATGCAGGAGCGCCTCGCGCAGCTCGCCGACCGCACGACCGAGCGGCTGCGCGCGCGGCAGTACAAGGCCGGCATGGTCAGCATCAAGGTGCGGCGCCGCGACTTCGAGACCTTCACGCGCCAGCGCAGCTTCAATCCGCCGACGCAGGAGACGCGGCTGATCGCGCAGGTCGCCGCGGACCTGCTCGAGCACTGGCTCGCCGAGCAGCCGCGCGCCGCCGTGCGGCTGCTCGGCGTCGGCGTCAGCGACTTCGAGCCCGAGCAGCAGCTCGACCTCTTCACGACCGGCGAGTTCAGCGAGGCCCGGCGCCTCGACGACGCCCTGGACCGCATCCACGGCCGGTTCGGGGACCAGGCCATCCACAGGGGTTCCGACCGCTGATCGGCGTTATCATGTTGCGGCCATGTATACGAGCTTCTTCGGGCTGAACGAAAAGCCGTTCGCGATCACCCCGGACCCGCGCTACCTCTACCTCAGCGAGCGGCACACGGAAGCCCTCGCCCACCTCGCCTACGGCATCAGCGAGGCCGGCGGCTTCATCCAGCTCACGGGCGAGGTCGGCACCGGCAAGACGACCGTGCTGCGCAGCCTCCTGCAGCAGCTGCCGCCGCATTGCGACGTCGCGCTGATCCTCAACCCGCGCGTGACGCCCGCCGAGTTCCTGCTCGCCATCTGCGACGAGCTGCACGTCGGGGTACCTCCGGGGGACGATGGCAGCGTGAAGGCGCTCGTCGACCTGCTCACGCACTTCCTGCTCGACGCGCACGGCCGCAGCCGCCGCATCGTGCTGATGGTGGACGAGGCGCAGAACCTCGACGCCGACGTGCTGGAGCAGGTGCGCCTGCTGACGAACCTCGAGACCGCGACGCAGAAGCTCCTGCAGATCATCCTGATCGGCCAGCCGGAACTGCGCGAGGTGCTCGCCCGCCCGGAGCTGCGCCAGCTCGCTCAGCGCATCACCGGGCGCTATCACCTGGAGGCATTGCGCAAGCGCGAGACGCTCGCCTACCTCCGGCACCGCCTGCGCGTCGCGGGCACGACGCGCGACATCTTCACGCAGGGCGCGATGCGCGAGCTGCACCGGCTGTCCAGCGGCGTCCCGCGCATCATCAACGTCATCGCCGACCGCGCCCTGCTCGGCGCCTACACGCGCGAGGAACCGACCGTGAACGCTGCGCTGGTGCGCCGCGCCGCCTCCGAGGTGTATGGCCGTCCCGTGCTCTCGCCCTGGATCCGCTGGCTCGCGGTCGGCGGAGCGGCCGTGGGCGTGACGCTCATCGGCCTCGTGCTGTGGCGCGCCTGGCCGGTGCCCGGGGAGGCCAATGCCGGCGCGGCCTCCCCCGCCGCGGTCGAGCCCGCGCCCGCGGCCGCCATGGCGCCGACTCCACCGCACGAGCCGCTCGGCACGATGCTCGCCCGGGACGCGGCCGTGACGACGATGGACACGGCGTTCGGCTCGCTCTTCTCGCTCTGGAACTCGACCTACGCGCCGGGCGCCGGGCCCGCCTGCGAGCAGGCGGTGGCGAACGGCCTGTCCTGCGTCTGGCAACGCGGGTCGCTCGCGCAGCTCAAGCTCGTCAACCGGCCGGCGATCCTCTCGCTCGTGGACGCACAGGGCGCCGCGCACCAGGTCGTGCTGACCGGGCTCGACGAAACCGGCGCGAAGCTGCGGATCGGCGGCGCCGACACCGAGGTGCCGGTCGCGGAGCTTTCCGACTACTGGTTCGGCGAGTTCCTCGTGCTGTGGCGGCCGCAGAACACCGCATCGCAGCGGCCGCTGCGCGCCGGCATGCGCGGCGACGACGTGCGCTGGCTGCGCCAGGGCCTGGAGCAGCTCTCGGGCATCCCGAACCCGCAGCCCGGCGATTACTTCGACGCCGGCCTGCAGCGCCTCGTCGAGGATTTCCAGCGCAGCCGCCGGCTCGCCGTGGACGGCGTCGCAGGGCTGCAGACGCAGCTCGTGCTCGACTCGGCGCTCGGCGTGCCGGGCGCGCCGACGCTTGCGCAGACGGCGCCGCAGGCCGGCGCATGAGCTTCATCCTCGACGCGCTCCGCAAGTCGGAGATCGAGCGCCAGCGCCAGAGCGGGCCGAGCATGGCGGAGTTCCCGGTCGCGCGCGAGGATCGCCGCCTGCCCGTTGCGCTGGTCGTGATCGGCTTCCTGCTCGCGGTCAACCTGGCCGTGGTGCTGTTCTTCCTGTTGCGCGACGGCACGAAGTCACCGCCGCCCGCCACCGCGCCCGCTGCGACGAGCGCGGCCGCGCAGCCCGCGGCACTGCCGGCGCAGCCATCACCTGCGGCGCCGAGCCCGCTCGAGTCGGAGGCGCTGACGGCGGACGAGTACGAGACGGAGCCGCCCGCGGTTTACTACGAGCCGCCCGTCACCGAGGCGCCCGGCGCGCCCGACCCCACATTGCTGCCGCGGGCAGACACAGGCGCCGGCATCGAGCCGGGTGTCACGCCGGCCGGTGACGACTTTGCGGCGATCGCCGCGGCAACCGGCCTGCCGCAACTCACGGTCGACCTGCACATCTACGCCCCCGACCCCGCGAAGCGCGCAGTCTTCATCAACGGACACCGTTACACGCGCGGCGCGCGCATGGCTGAGGGCCCGCTGGTCGAGGACATCACGCCGGACGGCGCCCTGCTCTCCTACCGCGGCCGGCGGTTCCTGCTGCCGCGGCTGTAGCCGCGGCGCCCATGAACGCCGCCGTCCTGCCGGCTGAGGCGCTCGGCGGCATCGGGCTCGCCGCGGCGCTGCGCACGGGCATCCACCGCCTCATCTCGCGCGAGGAGTTGATCAACAAGATCAACGTGTTCCCCGTGCCGGACGGCGACACGGGCACGAACCTCGCGCTCACGCTGCAGGCGGTGCTGGCGGCCCTGCGCCAGGGGCCCGAGCCGCACGCGGGCGCGCTGCTCACGCGCGTCGCCGACGCGGCGCTGGACGGCGCGCGCGGCAACTCGGGCGCAATCCTCGCGCAGTTCCTGCTGGGCGTCGGCGACCGGGCGGCGACCGCGCCGGAGCTTGCTGCCGGCGCCCTCGGCGATGCGCTCGCGGCAGGCGCGGATTACGCACGCGAGTCGCTCGCCGACCCTCGCGAGGGCACGATCCTCACGGTCATCGCGGATTTCGCGAGCGCGGCGCAGGCCGCGGCGGCGCGCGGGGTGGCGGCCATCCCCGCGCAGTTCCGCGAGGCGCTCGGCGCCGCGCGCGCCTCCCTCGACGCGACGCCTGAGAAGCTCGAGGTGCTCCGGCGCGCCGACGTGGTGGACGCCGGCGCCCTCGGCTTCGTCGAGCTCGTGACCGGCATGACGGAGTACCTGGAGAGCGGTGTCGCGCCCGTGGACGATGCCTCGATCCAGCTGCTGTCCGACGACGAGGCGGCCGCCGGCACGCAGGTCGACCTCGAGCACCGTTGGTGCACGGAGTGCACGATCACGGGAGAGGCCATCGACCGCCGCAAGCTGCGCGAGCAGGCCGCCGGGCTCGGATCCAGCCTGGTCGTCGCGGGCGGCCAGAGCAAGGTGCGGCTGCACCTGCACACCAACGAGCCGGCGCGCCTGTTCGAGCTCGCCGCGCGGTTCGGGACGGTCGCCGCCGAGAAGGCCGACGACATGCAGCGGCAGCAGGAGATGGCGCACCATGCCACGCGGCGGCGCGTCGCGGTCGTGACGGATTCCGCCGCCGACCTTCCGGAAACCGTGCTGGAGGCGCTCGACATCCACGTCGTGCCGGTGCGCGTGCACTTCGGCACGCAGAGCTACCTCGACAAGGTCGGGCTGTCGTCCGAGGAGTTCTTCCGCCTCCTGGCGACAAGCCCCGTGCACCCGAAGACTTCGCAGCCGCCGCCGGGCGATTTCCGCCGCGCCTTCGAATTCCTAGGTTCGCATTACGACGCCGTCGTGTACGTCGGCCTCATGGCGCGCGTATCCGGCACGTTCCAGAGCGCCGAGACCGCCGCGGCGCGCGCGCGCACGCGGGCGCAGATCCTGACCCTTGACTCGGGCACGGCCGCGCTCGGCCAGGGCCTGGTCGCGATGCGCGCAGCGGAGGCGGCGGCCGAGGGCGGCGACGCCGAGGCCGTGCGCGCGGCCGCGGCCGCAGCCGGGCCACGCACGCGCACCTGGGGCTGCCTCGTGACGCTCGAGTTCGCCGTGCGGGGCGGGCGGGTGCCGGCTTGGATCAAGCCGATCGCCGATGCGCTACGGCTGGTGCCGGTGCTCGTAGTGCGGCCGAACGGCAGCCTCGGCATCGGCGGCGTGCTGTTCGGGCGCGGCAACCCGTACCGCCGCTACGGCAAGCTGCTGCGCCGCCGGCTCGACCCGGCGCGGCGCTGGCGCATCGGCATCTCCCATGCAGACGCGCCGGAAGGCGCTGCGGAGGTGCGCGAGACGCTCGCGGCGCGCCTGCCGCGCGCAGAGTTCCTGCCCATCATCCCGCTCGGCACCGCGCTCGGCGTGCACGGCGGCCCCGGCTGCATCGTCGTCGCGGCGCAGGAACTCTAACGACGGCGAAAGTAGCGGACGTAGACCGCGACGTTGAAGGCGAGCAGCAGCACCCCGAGCACGACCTGCATCCCGCGCGTCAAGCCGGCCGGGTAGATCACCGACGTCAGGTAGTGGGAAATGAAGCCGCCGTGGTACGGCACGTCGCCCGCGAGGACCCGCAGGTGCTTCTCGAGCGGCGTCAGCGGACAGACGCTGCCGATCCAGGTCACGGTCACGCCCCAGAGGACGGCCGGCAGGTGCGCCCAGGCGACGCGCGGCCAGCGCAGGACCAGGAGCCCGCCCAGCAAGGCGAAGGCGATGAACGCGAGGTGCAGGACCAGGATCGCATCCGCGAGGATGCGGTACGTCACTCGACCTTCACGACCGGTCGCTTCTCCTCGTTCCAGCGCGTGTAGTCGCCCTCGAGGTGCATCAGCCGCTTGAAGCCGGACTTCTCGAGAACGCCGAGCGCCTCGGCGGCCCGCTTGCCGGTCCGGCAGTACACGACGATGTCGCTGTCGCGCGACCCCTCGAGCTCGGCCACCCGCGCGGCGAGTTCTGTGAAGGGGATGTTGATGGCGCCGGGCACGTGGCCCGCCGCGAATTCCTCCGGTGTGCGCACGTCGAGCACGACCAGCGAGCGGTCAGCCCAGGCGATGCGGTCATTGAGCGCCTTGGGCCCGATCGTCGCGGGGCCGGCGGCCGCAGCGGCAAATGCAAGCGTTGCCGCGAGCAGCGCGGCCGGCAGCCGGCGCACGATTCAGTCCTCGAGCACGAAGGTGATGCGCATGCGCACGCGGTACTCGGTCACCTTCCCTTTCGTGATCTCGACCTCCTGGTCGGCGATCCAGGCGCTGGTGACGTTCTTGAGCGTCTTGCTGGCGCGCTTGATGCCCCTGTCGATCGCGTCCTCGAAGCTCTTCGAGGACGACGAGGTGATCTCGCTGACTTTCGCGACGGTCATGGCCTTCTCCTTCTGATGATGTTGTTGCGGCCCCCCGTGCGGATCATAGCGCCAAGGGCGGTGCTTGCGGGTCGCTATGATGGGCCGTCCAAAGGAGGCATCCATGTTCCGCAAGTTCCGTACCGCGCTGGTTCGCGGCCTGGTCGTCGTGCTGCCGATCGGCTTCACGGTCTGGCTGCTCTGGTGGATCGGCAGCTCGACCGAAGCCCTGCTGCAGCGGGCCATCCTGCTGGTCGTCCCTTCGGAGCACTACCTGCCGGGCATGGGCATCGTCGCGGCCCTGCTGCTGCTGCTCGCGGCCGGCACCGTATTCAACGCGCTGATCGTCCAGAGCGCGCTCGCCTCCTGGGAGCGCTTCCTCGACCGGATCCCGGTCGTCAAGACGATCTACGGGGCAACCCGCGACTTGGTGAAGCTGATTCCGTCCGGCGGCAAGCGGCGGGACCTGCAGCGGGTCGTGCTCGCCCGCTTCGGCGAAGCGCAGGTGATCGGCTTCGTGACGCAGGACGACGCGGCGGAGCTCGGCATCGTCGCGGAACAGGACGGGCTGGTCGCGGTGTACTTCCCGATGAGCTACCAGATCGGCGGCTACACGGCGCTGCTGCCGCGCTCGCGCCTGGTGACGCTCGACATCCCGGTCGAGGCGGCGATGCGGATGGTGCTCACGGGCGGCGTGTCCGGCGCGCCGGCTTGACGACGAAGGGGACGCGCCCCTCGGGAACACCAGGATGGAAAAATCAGGCGAAAGCGGCGCGCGGCCTGTCCTGCGAGTAGAGCAGCTCGACGTGGCGGATGCCGGTCGTGCGGCGCGCGACGCGCTTGACGGCCTGGACGAGGCGCAGCGCCAGGTTGTAGCCGGCGCGCGGGCCGCCGACGGCGTACGGCTCGGCGACCACGAGGTGCAGCACGGTGATGCGCTCGAAGCTGTCGCGCACGTAGAGGACGACGCCGACCGGCCGCGAGTCCTTGCCCTCGCGCTCGACGGCGAACAGGCACTGCGCATGGGTCTCGCCGCCCACCTGCACGCGCAGCGTCTTGCCCTCGTTGACGATCTCGGGAGCGCCGTAGCGGTCGATGGCGGTTTCGATGCCCTTGCGCACTCGGTGCTGGCGGCCGTTGAAGAACAGCAACACCTCGAGCTGGTGGTAGTGCTCGGCCGCGAGGCTCGATACGAACGTGACTTGTCGCGTAATGGCCGCCACCCCCGTTGCAGCCCCTGCCGGAGGCAGGGTCGGGCCACCTTACCGAGGGCTTGCGCCCGCTGTCGAGATTCACATAATTCGGCGTTAGTCGAAAAATCACGCAACGATGTAGCGTGGCGGCAACGGCCAAGGAGGGCCTGTGGACAGCCTGGGGAAGCTTTTTCGCAAGTGGCGGGCCGGTAGGGGGTTTTGGAACCCCGCGAGGCGGCGTCTCCCGGAAACGCGACCTGTGTCTCGTTCGCCACGACCGATTTTGTCAACGATTGACGCACCGATCGGTCATGGGCAGCTGGAGCCCATGGCGACGCCTATTTGCGCGAGTCGCGAGAGCCGAGTGAACATCGACTACACCGACATACTGCCGGGTGACGACGCTCCGGAAGACGGCGAAAAGCCCGTGCTCCGCCCGGAACCGGTGGTTCACGCGGTGCCTGCCGCTGCGCCCGCGATGTCGACCGGGGCGACGGGCACGCACAAGGCACTCGGCAGTGCGACCGGCGCGCACGCCACGCTCGCGAGTGCGACCGGGACGCATGCGGCACTGCAGCAGCCCGGCGCGCGACCGCATGGCGCGAACGTCGTCGTGCTCTCCGCCGACCCGGTGCTGATCGACCTCCTGCGCGAGGCGGTCGCGGGCGTTCACCGCGTGTGGCGGGCCGATGACGTGACGCATGCGGCCGACCTCATGGTCGCCTCCGGCAACGCGGTGCTGCTCATGGACGCGGCGCTCGCCGACCACAACACCAAGGCCCTCGTCACCCAGGTACACCAGCAGTTCCCGGACCTCGCGATCATCGTCGCGGGCCGGCGCGACGACGAGCACGAGCTCGCGCCGCTCGTGTCCGAGGGGGCGATCTTCCGTTTCCTGCACAAGCCCGCCTCGGCCGAGCGCATCCGCAACTTCGTGGACGCGACGCAGCGCCGGGCGAACGGCACGGACCTCACCGCGACCCTGCCGCCGAAGCACAAGAACGCGCTGTTCGGCGGTACCGCGGAAGTGCCGGCCCTGTCGCCTCCCTTCAAGCTCGCAGTCGACGACGGCTTCGTGCGCCGCTGGGGCCGCCGGAGCCTGCTGCTCGTCCCGATCGCCCTGCTCGCCTGGGGCATCGCCGCCTGGGAGCCGTGGAACCGCGAGTTCTCCCGCAGCAGCGCCCCGGCGCCCGCCGCGAAGCCCGCTGCTCCGGCAGCGAGCGCCACCGAGGAGGCGCAGCTGCAGAAGATGCTGGACGCCGCCGGGTTCGCGCTCTCGCAGGGCGCGCTCATCGAGCCGCCGGGCCAGAACGCGCTCGAGCTGTACCGCGCGGTGCTCACGCGCGACCCGGGCAACGTCGTCGCGCGGCGCGGTCTCGAGAGCGTCGCCGACGAGCTCGTCGTCCAGGCCGAGCGCGCGCTCATGGAGCAGGACGTCACGCGCCTCGCGAGCACGGTCGACGCGCTGCGCTCGGTGCGGCCGGACCACTCGCGCCTGCCCTTCTTCGTGAGCCAGCTCGAGCGCGAGCGGCAGATCGCCGCGAAGTCCGGCAAGCCGGTGCCGGCGACCGACGCCATGGGCCGCCCGCTCGAAACGCCGGCAGGGACCTCGGAGTTGCCCTCGGTCCGGGCCCAGGCCTTCCTGCAGCTTGCGAACGATCGCATGCGCAGCAACCAGCTCGTAGGCCGCGACGGCGCGCTCGGCTACCTGGTCAACGCGCGGCAGCTGGCCCCGTCCGACCCTAACGTCCTCGACGCGACCAACCAGCTCGGCATCCTGTTCCAGAGCAACGCCCAGAAGGCGCTCCGGGAGGACCGCCTCGATGACGCGAACCGCTGGCTGCAGAACGCGATCGAGCTCGACATCGACCGCACAGTGATCGCGACCATGCGCGCCGACATCGACGCCGCGCGCATCGGCAACCAGCGCGCCGACCGCGCGCGCCTGCTCATGCTCGCCAACCAGCGCATTGCCCAGGACCGGCTGGTGGAGCCGAAAGGCGACTCGGCGCTGCACTACCTCGACATGCTGCGCGCCGCCGATCCCCAGTTCGAGGGCCTCGCGGACACCGGAGCCCTGCTCGCCGCGCGCGCGGTGACGGAGTCGCGCACGGCGCTGGCCGAGGGCAATTTCGACCGCGCGGAAGCCCTGGCGACCGCGGCCGCCAACGCCGGCGGGCAGACCGCCGAGGTTGCCGACCTCTCCTCGAAGATCATGTCGGCGCGCGTCGCGCGCACGGCCCCGATCACGGCGCCGGTACCCAAGGTCGTGCCGGAGGGGCAGCTGCGCCGCACGGCCTTCTTCGCGCCCGCCTACCCGGACCGCGCCCGCGAACGCGGCACCGAGGGCTGGGTCGACCTCGAGTTCACGGTGACGAACGACGGCAGCACGCGCGACATCGTCGTGCGGTCCGCGGAGCCGGCGGGCACTTTCGACAGCGCGGCGGTCAACGCCGTCCGGCGCTGGCGCTACGAGCCGCGCGTCGCCGAGCAGCGCGTCGAAGCGCGCCTGCGCTTCCGCCTCTCCGAATAGAGGGGTCTCTCCCCTCTTATCTGCGCTCGTGGGCGCGGCCGAGCAGGAAGGCGACGAGCGCCCACAGCGCCGCGACGCCAGCGCCGACCAGCGCGACGCCCGAAAGGCTCGCCGCCCAGGTCGCGACGATCGCATCGTGCGCTTTCGCAACCACGTAGTCGCTGGTGCGGTACACGAGCGTGTCGTTGACGTTCTTGGCCTTGTACTTCGACTCGCGGTCGACGCTCGTGTAGAGCATCTCGCGGCAGGGCCGCACGATCGCGTACTGGCCCACGCGCCGCGCGATGAAGACGCCGACCAGAGTCATCAGGGTCGGCGAGGCCGCGATCAGCAGGAACCCCGCCACCACGAACAGCGGCACGACGACGATCATGACCGCGACGCCCGCGCGCCTCGTCAGCCGCCCCACGGCGAAGAACTGCAGCGCCAGCGTGATCACGCTCATCGTCAGCTCGATCCGCCCGAGGAAAGCCGTGCGCGCGTCGCCGTCCGGGAAGTGGATCCCGAGCAGGTCCGCCTGCTGCAGGTACAGGAAGGTGTTCACGGCCGCCATCAGGAACACGAAAGCGGCGATGCCGCCGAGATACGGCGAGGTCAGCACCAGCTTCAGCCCCGCGAACGGGTTGCCGCCCATCGGCCGTTCCTCGATCCGTTCCCCGCGCGCGTCCCGCGCCGCGCTCCAGCCGAACAGGTAACGCATCAGGAACAGCGTCGAGGCGAGCAGCGCCGCCGACACCAGCAGCAGGTTCACCTCGCCCACGGATTCCGCGAGAAAGGCCGTGATGCCGGAGCCCGTCATCGCGCCGACGCTCGCGCCGGCCGTGATGAACGCGAACAGCCGCTTGCCCTGCTCCTTGTCGAACAGGTCCGCCATGAAGCTCCAGAACACCGCGATCACGAACAGGTTGAAGACGCTGACCCACACGAAGAACACGCGCGCGGTCGCCGCGTAGTGGTCGCTCGCGGTGAACACCGCCCAGAACGCCACGAGCTGCGCGACGAAGAAGACATAGGTCCACGGCAGGAACACCGCGCGCCGGAACCGCCCGCTGATCCAGCCGAACAGCGGCACCGCGAGCAGCATGCCGAGCAGCGTCCAGCCGAACAGGTCGTCGAGGTTCTCGACGCCGCCCGCGACCCCCATGCTGTCGCGGATCGGGCGCAAGATGTAGTAGGCCGTGAACAGCAGGAAGTGATACGCGAACGCGGCGAGGAGCCCCGGCACTTCCGCCGGCCGCACGTCCACCGCGCGCGAGAGGACCTGCGCCGCGGGCGAGGCCGCGCCCGCGCCCGGTGCGTTCACCGCGCTTCTCCCCGACCCCGGACTGGTCGAGGATGAAGGCGTATTCCTCGGCGATGTCGCGGAAGCGCTGGAAGCGCCCGGACTTGCCGCCGTGGCCCGCCTCCATCGTCGTGCGGTACAGCAGCGGATTCGAGTCCGTCTTGTGCGTGCGCAGGCGCGCGACCCACTTCGCGGGCTCCCAGTACTGCACCTGGCTGTCGTGCAGGCCGGTCGTCACCAGCATGGCGGGATAGGCCTGGCGCGCGACGTTGTCGTAGGGCGAGTACGACAGCATGTAGTCGTAGTACTCCCTCTTCTTCGGGTCGCCCCACTCGTCGAACTCGTTGGTGGTGAGCGGGATGCTCTCGTCGAGCATCGTCGTGACGACGTCGACGAACGGCACCTGCGCGACGATCGCGCGGTAATCGGCGCCCGCCTGGTTGGCGATCGCGCCCATCAGCAGCCCGCCGGCGCTGCCGCCCATTGCCGACACGCGCTTCGGGTCGGCATAGCCTTCCTTCACCAGGAAGCGCGTGACGTCGACGAAGTCGTTGAAGGTGTTGCGCTTCCTGAGGAGCTTGCCGTCCTCGTACCAGCGCCGGCCCATCTCCTGGCCGCCGCGCACGTGCGCGAGCGCGTAGACGAAGCCGCGGTCGAGCAGCGACAGCCGCGAGATCGAGAACGCCGGGTCCATGGTCGCCCCGTACGAGCCGTAGGCGTACTGCAGCATCGGCGCGCTGCCGTCCTTCCTGAACCCGACGCGGTAGACGAGCGACACCGGCACCTTCGCGCCGTCGCGCGCCTCGGCCCACACGAGCTCGGTCCGGTAGTTCGCGGGATCGAAGTCGCCGAGCACCGGGGTGCGCTTCCTGAGCTGCCGCTCGCCGGTCTGGATGTCGTAGTCGTAGATCGTCGACGGCGTCGTGAGCGAGGTGTACTCGTAGCGCACGACCTGGGTGTCGAGCTCCGGGTTCTGGTCGAGGCTCGCCGTGTAGGCCGGCTCGTCCGCCGCGATGAAGAAGTCCTTGCCGCCGTCCAGCGGCCGGATGCGGATCTTGCGCATCGCGCCGGAGCGCTCCTCGATCGCGAGGAAGCCCCGGAACACGTCGAAGCCATGTACGAAGGCGTCGTCCCGGTGCGGCAGGACCTCGCGCCACTTCGACCGGTCGCCCTCCTCGCCGACGGCCGCCTCCATCAGCCGGAAGTTCGGCGCGTTCCAGTTGGTGCGGATGAACCAGCGCCCGTCGAGGTGCTCGACGTGGTACTCGTGGTCGCGCTGGCGCGGCAGGAACACGCGGAACGCGAGCGCCGGGTCGTCGGCGCGCGCGTAGCGGTACTCGGTCGAGACCGTGCTCTGCGAGACGATGAGGATGTAGCGCTCGTCCTTGGTGGTCGTGACGGCCGTGTAGAAACTTTCGTCCTCCTGCTCGTAGACCAGCGCGTCGGCGGCCGGATCGGTGCCGAGCACGTGGCGGCGCACGCGATAGCCGAGCAGCGTCTCCGGGTGCTTCTCGAGGTACAGGACGCTGCGGCTGTCCGCGGTCCAGGCAAGGTACGGCTCCACGTTCGGGATCGCGCCGGGCAGTACCTCGCCGGTCTCGAGGTCCTTGAAGCGCAGCGTGTACTGCCGGCGCCCGACCGCGTCCTCGGCAAAGGCCAGCAGCCGGTTGTCGGGCGACACCGCCGCCCCGCTGACCTGGAAGAAGCCGTGGCCCTCGGCCATCGCGTTGACGTCGAGCATGACCTGCTCCGGCGCGTCGAGCGTGCCGGCCTTGCGCGCGTACACCGGGTACTCCCCGCCGGTCACGTAACGCGTGTAGTACCAGTAGCCGCGCAGGCGATACGGGACCGTCGAGTCGTCCTGCTTGATGCGCCCCACGATTTCGCCGTAGACCCGGTCCTCGAGCGCCTGCGTGTGCGCCGTCATCGCCGCCTTGTAGGCGTTCTCCGCCTCGAGGTAACCGATGACCGACGGGTCCGAGCGCGTGTCGTCGCGCAGCCAGTAATACTCGTCGTTGCGGTCGCCGTGCGGCGAGGCAACGACGTGCGCCCGTGCGGCGGCCATCGGCGGTACCGGCGCTGACTTCGGCATGCTCTCGGGCTCCGCCCTGGCCGGCGCATCGCCCGCGCACGCGGCCAGGACAAGCGCGGGGACGGCGGCCAGGAACAACGCGTAATGGAAGCGGCTCATCGGCTGCCGCGTATCTTACCGGAGGCCGGAAATTCCCGCGTCCGCGCCAGCTCCGCGCCGAGCGCCGTCCCTGAACGCCACGCGGCCTCGGCGCGCGCCTCGAGGCACCAGTCCCCGCAGAAGCCGATGCCCGCCTCGCGGTCGAGGAGGAACGGCTCGGCAAGCGCCGCCTCGACGCGCGCGTGCCGCCAGCGGTGCACGTCGGTGACGACCGCGCGCGGCAGCGCATGCCCCGCGAGCTCCGAGAAACGGTCGAGCAGCGCCTGCCGCACGTTCTCCGGCGACTGGTCGAACTCGACGCGGGACCAGGCGGGCGATGCGTGCAGGACCCAGGAGTCAGGAGCGTCGCGACGCGGCTTGCTGCCGTTGCGCGCATACCAGGCGAGCATCGGGTCGCCGGCGAAACCGGCATCCGCGACGCCGGCGAGCGGCGCGTCGAAGGCGGCCATCACCGCCCAGCACGGTGCCATCGGCACGAGTCGCGCGCGCGCCGCGAGCGGCGTGCGCCCCGCGGCGAGCTCCGCAGCGGCCGGCGCCGGCAGCGCGATCACGACCGCGCCGAAATCCGCGTGCGCCGCACCGCGATCGTCGAGCAGCGCCCAGCCGCCGCGCTCGCGCTCGATGCGCAGGATCCGCGCCCCGTACTCGACGTCGAGCCGCGCGGCGAGGTAGCGGGGCAGCGCCGCCATCGCGGGAACGCCGACCCAGAGCGCCTCGTCGCCGTTGCGCTGCGGCCAGTCCGGCTTCCAGCGTGCCGCAGCGCCGGCCTTTTCCGCGCGCTGCAGGATCTCGGCGAACCCCGGGTCGTTCGCCGTAAGGTATTGCGCGCCGTAGTCGAAACTCGCGGCGGCGAAGCGCCGCGTGGCGAGCCGCCCGCCCGGCGAGCGCTGCGACTCGAACACGCGCACATGCAAGCCGGCCTCGCCGAGCGCACGGGCACACGCGAGCCCGGAAAGCCCGGCGCCAATCACGGCGACCGAGCCGGCATTCGTGCTAGCCTGCGCTTTCGATGCAGAATCCAATCGGCGTCCTCGGAATCGTCGTCAGCGTGGCACT
>Ga0157380_10001485_pt1 | contig 15341 bp, 14 predicted proteins | sample S35metaG_FD_119757 | JGI IMG/M metagenome (GOLD analysis project Ga0157380, IMG submission 119757) | Switchgrass rhizosphere microbial communities from Kellogg Biological Station, Michigan, USA - S3-5 metaG | ecosystem: Host-associated > Plants > Roots > Rhizosphere > Soil | place: USA... | reverse complement strand
GGCAACTTGTCGATCAGTTCATTCGACATATTGGTTGCCGCCCGGGCATCAGACGTCTGCAGGAGGGCGGAGTTGGCGATGACGGTCACCTGTTCCGATACCGTCGCAATGTCGAGGGTGAAGTCGACTTTTCCGGTGGCCCCAGCCGACAGCTGATAATTCGCGACGCGTTTCGACCCGAACCCCGCCAACGCCGCTTCAATGTTGTACGGACCTGGCGCGAGATTCGCCGCCGTATAAGCACCGGTATCGGACGTCACCACTGTGGTGGCTTGGCTCGTCGCGGTGTTGGTGATTGTTACGCTAACGCCGGGAAGCCCGGCTTTGGTGGAATCGATAATTCGCCCTGAGATTGCGCCGCGCTCTGATTGCGCAACGCCGACCGCGGGGTACAACAGACACAGGCTCGCTGCAACGCAAGCCACCGCGCGCTTGATCCGCATTTGCCCTCCAAAACGCCGCATCGACGGAAACTCAATCGGCGTACACAAGGAACCCCAAACGCGCTGAATATAGAGATCGGCCCCTTTTGCCGTGTCGTAATGTGTCTCAACTGTCTGCCGGAGGCCGGACAGGTCTCAGGGCGCTGAAACGCCTTCGGGTGTCATCAGATAGCCCACTCCCACCGCCGTGTGGATGTAGCGAGGCTGCTGGGGGTCGGGCTCGATCTTCGTACGGAGACGGTTGACGGCGTGGTCGACAGCGCGGGTGATGCCAGGGTCGGGGTACTCCCAGACGTCGCGCAGCAAATCGTCACGACTGACCACCTGCCCGGGTCGCTCCGACAGATATTTGAGCAATGAAAACTCGCGGTGCGTGAGATGGATCGGAACCTTGCCGCGCCGAGCCACGCATGACACGAAATCCACGCGAATATCGCCCAGGACCAAGATGTCGGTGGTCGGTCGCGACCGGCGAAGAATGGCGTTGATGCGGGCTAGCAGCTCATCAAGCTCGAATGGCTTTGTAATGTAATCATCGGCGCCGAGATTCAGGCCGCGGATGCGATCCGGTTTTTGCCCGCGAGCCGAGACCATCAAGATTGGCGTGGTCGCATGCCGCCGCAACTGCGTGCAGATGTCAAAACCGTTCATCCCCGGCAGCATCACGTCGAGCACGACGAGGTCTGGTCGAAAGTCATGAACCTTGGCCAGCGCCGCACCACCATCTCTCACGAAATCGACTTCGAACCCCTCAAAAACAAGATTCTCCCGCACGATCGCCGACAAGTTCACGTCGTCTTCGACGATTAGGATCCGCTTTCTCATCGGCCCGCGACACTATACGTGACTGTTGGTGCGTATGCTAGGCTGACGCGTGCGTCGACTAACCACCGACGCTCTCACCGCCACGCTCACCATCGGCGCTTGCGTGTCCGTCGCGCTGCTCTTCTGGTTCGGCTTTCGCGCCGTCGAGGAATGGCGGCTCAAATCGGTTCTGCTTGCAGATCGACAATCCAGTGACGCCGCCGATCTTCTGGTAACGGCGCTGACGCGTGACATGGGTGGTGTCCAGTCGTCGATGTTGACGTCACCCCAGTGGAATCAATTCGCTCCTGATCATCCACACGAAATGAATGCGTTGGTAGCCAGCGCGTTCGCGCGTTATCCCTACCCCGAAGCTTTTTTTGCCTGGAGAAGAGGGACCCCATACAGCGATGCGGTGTTGTTCTATCGCGCCGCGAGGCGTCCGCCGTGGGCGACGCTCCCTGAAAGCGAAGCGGTGTTCCCAGTCGTCACGGCGCACGAACCGGAGGCTGCCACCGAGCTGTTCAACCAAATCGCCCAGGATGCTGCACGCGGAAAGGACCTGTCGTTTTTCGAAGGCACACTGAGCCACACGCGAAGTCAAGTGGTCGCGCAACTGTTCTATGCGGACAATTATCGGCAACAACTGTCGAGCGTCGTCGGGTTCACGGTGGACCTTGATTGGATCGAGGCGCACTATTTTTCCGAACTGACACAGCAGGTATGGAGTATCAGTCATGGCGCTGACACCGGCCTCAAGATGCAAATCAAGAATGCCGCCGATCACGTCGTCGCTGGAGACTCCGTGGACTTGTCAGGCCCACTGAGCCATCGCCGGCCATTCGACCTGTTGTTCATCGAGGCTCAGTCGGCGTTCCCGGTGGCCAGGAATTTCGTGCCGGAAAAATGGAGCGTCGTCGTGAGCGGCGCCGACAGCACGCTGTTGTTGCGCGATTCGGTCGCTGCCAATCGCGTCCTGCTGTTTGCGGCTGTATCGAGTCTGCTGTTCGCGATCGGATTAATCATGACCGCGCGCGCGGCAAGGACGAACACGCAGTTGACAGCGATGCGGTCGGACTTCGTGTCCGCAGTCACACACGAGCTCAAGACTCCCATTGCGACAATCAAAGCCGCAGCCGAGACGCTGGCCAAGGACCGACTCACCGGCATGAGCGTGACCACCTGCGGCCGTATCGTGGTGATGGAATCCAACCGGTTGGCCCGGCTGGTCGAAAACCTCCTGGCCTACGCACGGATTACCGACGTCAGCGACTCGTATACGTTTCAGACGGTCGAAGTCGCGGCAATCTTCAACGACATTCAGCAGGATTTCGAAGCACGCCTGGATCACCAGGGATTCGAACTGCACGTCGCGATCAATCCCGGTGTCTATGCCGTCTCTGGCGATCGGTTTGCGTTGCGCCTGCTCTTTGGGAATTTGCTCGATAACGCGATCAAGTATTCGGCCGACCGGCGCGTAATCTCGCTGCGCGCCACACTCGCAGGATCGAGAGTCGCCCTCGACGTCGAAGACCAGGGAGTGGGCATCGCTGCCGACGAGATACCGAAGGTCATGCGTAAATTCGTGCGCGCCCGCGAGGCGACTGGAGGTGGCAGTGGTCTCGGTCTGTCGATCGCCAGTCGCATCGCCAAGGATCACCATGGTGATCTGAAGATCGTGAGCGAGGTTGGCCGGGGCACGACGGTGACGGTCACACTACCGGTTGCCGACGGAGCCGTCGAGCAAGTTGCCTGAGACAACTTGCGACGCGAAGCCGTAAATCTGTTGAATAGACTCCGCGGGCGTGCCGGAATTAGCGGCGAACCTCACAATGCTGTTCGGGGACCTGCCATTCCTCGACCGTTTTGCTGCAGCGAAAAGGTGTGGATTCTCAGCCGTCGAATATCTATTCCCGTACCCTTTTGAAACCACGGCTCTCCGTCAGCAATTAGAAGACCATCAGCTAATTCAAGTCCTGCACAACCTGCCGGCCGGTGATTGGGCCAAGGGTGAGCGCGGAATCGCGTGCCTGGCGGGCCGTGAAGACGAGTTTCGAGCCGGCGTTGATCAGGCGATCGAGTACGCAACAGCCCTGAGATGCAGTCGCGTCAACTGTCTCGCCGGCATCCCCGCAGCTGGTGCAGATCTCAAGTCCGCCCGCGAGGTGTTGCTCGCCAACCTTGCCTACGCCGCTCCACGATTGAAGGCCGCTCGAATCCGTTTGTTGATCGAGCCGATTAACACTCGCGACATTCCTGGCTTCTTCTTGAGCGGCACACAACAAGCTCTCGCGATCATCGACGAGGTCGGATCGGACAACCTGTTCCTGCAATACGACATCTACCACATGCAAATCATGGAAGGACATGTGGCTGAGACGATTCTGCGGGAGCTCGCGCGCATTGCTCATATGCAAGTCGCGGACGTTCCTGGGCGTCACGAGCCTGGCACCGGCGAGATTCCTTACCTCGACCTGCTCGCGACCATTGACGCAGCCGGGTATAGCGGATGGATCGGCTGTGAATATATCCCGAAAGCGGGAACCGTGGAAGGACTCGAATGGGCGAAGCCGTACTTACGTCGGTAGCAGCGACTCGCGATGCTGTTGTCGCTCGAAGCAACACGTGGCGCTGGTCAGTCGTGGCTTTGTGCACCCTCGCGTCGATCATTGCATACGTCGATCGCGTCAACCTGTCTGTCGCCATCATCGATGCCGATTTCAAGCAAGTCTTCGCGTTATCAAACACTGACCGCGGACTCGTCAACTCGGCGTTCTTCTGGTCCTATGCGGCGCTGCAGATTCCGGCAGGATGGCTGGTCGACAGGTACGGTTCAAAGCTGCCGCTGGCAATCAGCTTTGTGATCTGGAGCATAGTCTCCGCGGCCACCGCAATGGCGAGCGGCTTCACCGAGCTCTTCACTTTGAGATTCCTGCTCGGCGCCGGCGAATCCCCGATGCATCCCGCGAGCATGCGGTGGATCAGGTATCACTTCAACGAGAGTGAGCGCGGCTTGGCGATCGGCGTATTCATGTCGGGGTCGAAGTACGGACCTGCGCTTGGAACACTGGTCGCGGCATGGCTCATCCAGTCGTACGGCTGGCGAGCAATGTTTATGGTTCTCGGTGTGGGCTCATTGTTATGGCTCATTCCTTGGATGATGACGGTGGAAAACGATCGAGGACAGGTGACTTCGAACGCGGGCGGGGCATCCACAGATACACCGATCATGCCGTTTGGGCGGCTCATGGCCAGTCCGGTGCTCTGGGGCACGATCATCGGAACCTTCTGCTACATGTATTTTGTCTACTTCTGCTTGACGTGGATGCCGGCCTACTTGAATGAGGCACGCCATCTTTCGTTGTCGTCGAGCAGCTTGTACACGACGTTCAGCTTCGCAGGCATGGCGACGGTCGGCATCATTGGCGGATTTGCCGCAGATCGGCTGATTGCGCGAGGGTACGACGCGATCAACGTTCGCAAAGGATTTACAATCGCGGGCTTTCTCATTGCCTCGACTGAACTGATCGGTGCGCGGTCGTCGTCGCTCGAAGTGGCGTTGTTCTTCTCTGTCTTTTCGTTGAGTGGACTGGGCCTTGCCACGGCAAATTATTGGGCGCTGACGCAGACGCTGATTCCTCGAGGCGCGATCGGCAAGATCGTCGGGATCCAGAACTGCGCCGCCAGTTTGCCAGGGATCGTCGCGCCGATTCTGACAGGATGGCTGGTGCAGCAGACAGGCGGCTACGAGGCGTCGATGAACGCGGTCTGGGTGTTCCTGCTTCTCGGCATCGGGTCGTACTTGTTCCTTGTCAGGCGTAGATATGCGCCGGCGCCGTTGAGCGCTTGAGGGCATTGAAATGAGCAAGGTTGGTTTTATCGGTCTCGGCAAAATGGGTGCGCCAATGGCAGGACACCTCCACAATGGCGGGCACACACTTTTCGTGAATACGAGGAGCGCCGTTCCCGACGCGCTGAAGTCTGCGGGTGCGACCGTTTGCGAAAGTCCGAAAGCGGTCGCACAACAGGCCGACGTCATCATCCTCATGGTGCCGGACACTCCAGATGTCGAGAAGGTCCTTTTTGATGCCAACGGAGTTAGTGCGGGCCTCTCGAAAGGCAAAGTCGTCGTCGACATGAGCTCGATCTCCCCGATCGAGACCAAGCGTTTCGCTAAACGTGTCAACGACTTGGGCTGCGAATACCTGGACGCGCCGGTGTCAGGCGGGGAAGTTGGTGCCAAGGCAGCATCGTTGACGATCATGGTGGGCGGCAACGAGGCAACCTTCGAGCACGTCAAACCGCTCTTCGCGTTAATGGGGAAGAACATCACGCTCGTCGGCCCGAACGGCGACGGCCAGACGACCAAGGTCGCGAATCAGATCATTGTTGCCCTGACAATTGAGGCAGTCGGCGAAGCGTTGCTGTTCGCATCGAAAGCCGGCGCTGATCCGTCGAAAGTCAGGCAGGCGCTAATGGGAGGATTTGCCGCATCACGCATTCTCGAAGTACACGGTGAGAGGATGATCAAGCGAACCTTCGATCCAGGTTTCCGCATTGAGCTGCATCAGAAGGATCTCAACCTGGCCCTGACAAATGCCCGGCAGCTGGGCGTGTCGTTGCCCAACACTTCGACCGCGCAAGAACTCTTCAACTCATGCGCGGCCCACGGTGGCCGCGCCTGGGATCATTCGGCAATGGTCCGTGCCCTCGAAATGATGGCGGACTTCGAAGTCGGGCAACAGTAACGACCGGCGCGACGTCACCGGGTTGAAACGGTTTCAGGGCTTCCTGACAAACTTGATGACCGTCTTGAGCCCAACCTCGCCACCGTAGATGACGCTTCCATCGGGCGTGACGGCAATGGACTCCATGTTGGTAGCATCCGAAAGGCTCTCCTCCGCCGCTCCGCCGCCGGCGTCCCTTACTTGCCAGAGGGAACGTGGCCGAATTTTCGGAATGAAACCCGTAACCCTGCCGTCTCGCGCATCGCCGATATAGATGCCGTTTTCGAATCCGGCACGGCCATCGGTTGTCTGGGTGTCGACTACAAAGATGGTGTCCTTTGCATCAATTGCGATCCAACTCGGGCGGCCGAACTGTCTCCATTCCGTCAAGAACCTGCAATCCTGATCGTAGATATTGATCCGGTTGTTGGTACGATCGGCGAGGAAGATCCGCCCCTGCGAATCCATCGCCAACGCGTGAGGCTGCCCCATCTGCCCCGGCCCGGCGCCCCTACTCCCGCACTCGGTGACATATTCGCCATGGCTGTTGAACTTGACCAGCCGAGCGGCTCCGCCGCTGTGGCCATCGGCGACGAAAATGTCACCATTCCGACCAATCGCAATGTCCGACGGCTTGTTCAAGGTGTCGCGCCCTGCGGCGGACACCCCCGGTTTCCCGAGCATCGCAACGGTTGTGCCGTTCTTGTCGAGGTGCAGCGCCTGACTGCCAATCGCTCGCTGTCCATTGGCAGCTGGAACGGCTCCCGCATCAAGGGCCCATAGGCTCGCATCCGACATGACGAGGAGACCGTGAGGCCAATTAAACGCACCGGCACCCAGCCCTCGTACGAGTCGGCCCCGTGGCGTGTACTCCAGAATCGGGTTGATGTCGTCGTGCCCAGCACAAGAGTCGTCTACACATCGATGGAAGACGTAGACGTTACCGTCGGGACCGATCCGGACTGAACTGACCGAACCTAGGGCCTTCATCCCGTCCGGCATCTCTAGCCGGAACGAGTCGTCAACGCGATAAGGATTCGGAAGTGGCAGCGGTGATGGCGTCGGAGTCTGCGCTTGGATGCTGGTTACCCAAATACCAGCAACGCCGCAGCAGGCGGACAGGAGCGTGCGCAGGATTCTGGACATTTGGAGCTGACCAAACTGTGTCAAGGTTTCCGTCGCACACGGATTGTAGTCGGGAGCCACAACGCAGCATGTTTCAACTTGTCGCAGTCAACGCAATTTCGTAACGGATTTGACTTATGGGAATGAAAGACCGTCTCGCCGATGTTTACGCCAGGATCCCGGTGCTGAAGTGCAAGGGGCGCTGCCAAGACACCTGCGGTCCTATTCTGGCGACGCGCTATGAAGTAGGGCTCATGGAGCGCCGAGGCAATCGGCGATTCGGTTGGCAGCTTAGAACCGGGCACTGCACGTTCCTCGATGACTCCGGCCTCTGCGCGTGTTACAAGGACCGTCCGCTCATTTGCCGCGTCTGGGGGACACTCGCACATTCTGCTTGCCCGTTTGGCTGCGAGCCCGATCACTGGCTCACGCAATTACAATTCGAGAAGCTTGTCGCCAAGATGCATGAGATCGCAGGTGATGGAGTGAGGCCTCAACCATTCGTCGATGGACACCCCGCAACCCCTGAGGAGCGCGAGGTAGCTCAGCGTAGTACTGATTCCCTGATCGAACGCGGTCTACGTTTACCGGATCTCTGGGACGCATCCGAGCCCTACGTCATCTGCCCCGCCTGTGAGTGGCGTGGACAACACGACGTCGGATTGTCGCCTGTGCTGTTCGTCGGCGACAAGTGTCCGCGCTGCGGAGATAGTGAGTTACGTCTTGCGTTGCCTGGAGATAAGCCTCTGTTCATTCCCGTCAACCGAGGGTAAAGAACGCAACATGTGCAATTGATGTCGCATCATGTCGCAAACGGGTTTAGTAACCCATTGTGTGAGCTATAGTCCGCGCCGAGGCGAATCCGGACTGGTATCAAAGACCCTTGAGCGATCCGGACCAATGTTTCGTAGGCTAGCTGACTAATGGATCTTCCACTTAATTCATTCAAGCGCGCTATCAAGTCCGGCCAGCGACAAATCGGCATCTGGTCAAGCCTGGCGAGCAACGTGTCTGTCGAGGTTCTTGCCGGTGCCGGGTTCGATTGGGTACTCCTCGACACAGAACACGCCGCTAACGAAGTGCCGATGGTGTTGAGTCAGTTGCAGGCCGCGGTGGGCGGGACTGCGCACCCAATCGTCCGGCCTGCTTGGAACGACGCTGTCTTGATCAAGCGGTTCCTGGATGTCGGCGTACAGACGTTCCTCATTCCTTATGTCCAGAACGCCAACGAAGCAAGGAAGGCTGTTGCGGCGACGCGCTACCCCCCGCGAGGAATTCGCGGCTTCGCCACCGCCACAAGAGCATCTCGGTTTGGGCGAATCAAGGATTACCACACGCGAGCCGAGGAAGAACTCTGTGTCCTAGTGCAGGTTGAAACCCGCACCGCGCTCGACAACCTCGAAACAATCGCAGCATGTGACGGAGTGGATGGAGTCTTCATAGGGCCCGGCGATCTATCAGCCGACCTCGGGTTCGTCGGCCAGCCAAACCACCCTGAGGTCCAGTCGATTATTGAAGCAACGATCAAACGCATTCGTGCGTGTGGGCTGGCTCCCGGAATCCTCACTGGTGATGAAACGCTCGCGCGCCGCTATATGGAAGCTGGTTGCGTTTTCACTGCGGTTGGCGCGGATATCGGAATCCTGGCTAGAGGCGCCGAACGTCTGGCGACGATCTTTAAGAGTCCCTGAGCGTGGAGCGGGAGAAATCAGCTCCTTCTTCTTGGGACCAACACAATGCTCAAATCGCACCCGCGTTAGAATTCGCGCGATCCGTAAATCAATTTGGAGGCGGCGGGAACGGAGCCCGATCAGTCTGGATCGCGCAACCGCCTTCCAAAAAACAGGCGCAAATTCGAACGACGAGCACGCGCAGGTCGCGAAAATTTGGCCTTCTGTGGAAGTATTTTGGATGGCGGCGGGAAAAACGAGCTGATTTGCTCGTTTTCCTTCGGAAAAGTGGTGGAGGCGGCGGGAGTTGACGCCGCTAAGTCGGACCGAAGGTCCGAGTTGCGCCGCTAACTTCGCCGCCGACAGCATGAATGAGGCGCGCTTCGCGCGCCGAGTGAATGGTGGAGGCGGCGGGAGTTGAACCCGCGTCCGAGAACACGTCGTCGCAGTCCACTACGTGCGTGTCTCCGTTCTCGTGTCGCAGCCGGTTAGAAACGGAGCCAAGTGCCCCGGCCGCCATCCCCGATATGTCTCATGGCCACGCCTCAGGGCGGAACGTGGCCACCAGCCTACTAAATGACGATCAATCCCGAGCCGTAGGCACTCTCAAGTTGATCGCTCACCGGTTATTAAGCGGCGAGAGCGTAGTCTGCGTTCGCAGTTACGTTGTTTTTCCACGGGATTTACGAGGTGCATGGGCCTCGGCACGCGTTCCGCGATCCCGCACCCCCGTCGAAGCCAAATCGCCCCCATGGAGATCCGAATCGCTAACTACCCGTCCAGTCTACTCCCTTTGATGCCGGAGCCGTTTCCGGCGTCACGGCCGCTCACTGGTTGAAGCCGTGGTCGCGCGCGAAGACGATCGCTTGTGCACGGGACCACACACCGAGCTTGTCGAACACGTTCGAGGCGTGATTACGGACGGTCTTGTCGCTAATCTGAAGCTCGGCCGCGATATCGGCGTTGCTCAGGCCGTCGGTCATCAGCTTCAGGACCTCTCGCTCCCGCGCCGACAACGCCGCGAAGGCCGAGTCGCCCGCCGGCAGGGCCGGCTGTTTCAGGAACGACAGCACGGCCTCCTTGAATCGCTCCCACGCCGGTTCGTGCTCCAGCAGAACGTGATTGCGCGAGTCGAGCTCGACAAACTCGGCGCCCGGAATGCCGCTGGCGAGCAACCGCCCCTCGTCGATCGGCACCACCTCGTCCCCGCGCGCGTGGAGCACCAGCGTCGGCGCGCGCACGGCGCCGAGCGAGGCGGCGATGTCGATTTGCGCACGCGCCGCAAAGAGCCGCGCCGCGATGTCGCCGGTTGTGGTCTTGAGACAGAGATCGTTGAACCACTGGAGCTGCTCGTGGGTGCCGCCCGGGAAGAACCGTGAGGTGAAGACCTGCCGAAACGTTGGATTGTCGGCTCCCCAGGCCACTCGCGCCAGCTCGATCATGGCTTGATACTTCACTTCCCCATCCGGCGTCCCGCGCTTGAGCGCGCCATGCGAGTAGCCGCCATAAAAGATCAGCCGCGACACACGCTCCGGGTGGCGCAGCGCGTAGTGAATGCAGGTCGCCGCGCCTTGCGAAATGCCCAGCAGCGTCACCGGCCCGTTGGGCTCGGCGGCGTCGATGATCGAACTGAGATCGTCGGCCCATTGATCGAGCGAGAGCGCACCGGTGTTCCACGCGCTCATGCCGCAGCCGCGTTCGTCGTAGCGCACGAAGCGGCAGTGGGCGGAGAAAAACTGAAGCCAGTGTTTCCAGACCGGGCTCTGCCACTCGTACTCGAGGTGCGTCAGCCAGTTGGCGGCCTTGACGAGAAGCGGACCCGTGCCCGCTTCTGCCCAGGCCAGGCGCGTGCCATCCGAGGCCGTAACGTATCGGACGTGCTGGCGAAGCCGCGGGGCATCAGTCATGGGTCGACCGGGACATTTGTCTCATATCCAGCGCCCGATTTCGAGCCCGGCGGGACAATCCGCCGATGGCGCCCACACCGCCGGCGGCGCATGCTCACGGAATAGAGGGAGGTTTCCAGTGAGCAACGAAGTAACTCGTCGCGCGTTCCTTGGGGTTGCCGCGGCCGGCGCGGTGGCCACGGCTTTCGAATCGCCTCTTGGCGCCGTGATCGGATCGGAGCAGTCGGCCACGGCCGCATGGGCGATGAGCGCGACCATCATCGAAGCGTGCAGCTGCACCATGTTCTGCCCGTGCTATTTCTCAACGATCCCGAGCGGTCACGCGCATGGATCGGGAATGGCGGAGCACTACTGCCGCTTCAACATGGCCTATCGCGTCAACCAGGGGCGCTTCAACGGAGTCGCCCTTGACGGCCTCAAGTTCTGGATCGCCGGCGACCTCGGCGCCGACTTCTCGAAGAGCGGCGAGTGGGCGGAAATCACGTTCGAGCCGTCGGCGACGAAGCCGCAGCGCGAGGCGATTACGACCATCGTGCCAAACGTCTATCCCGTCAACTGGAAGGCATTCAGCATTGGACAGGACGCGGTGATCGAGTGGACGGCGACGAAAGATCGCGCCGACGCGCGTCTCGACGCGGGCAAGGCAGGCGTCGTGGCATTGCGCCGCAATCCGGGAATGACGGGCGATCCGACGAGCATCACCAACCTGCGCTACTTCGGCGCGCCGCGGAACACCGGCTTCCTCTTGATGCCGAATGAAATGGAAGCCTACCGGCGGGGACCCAGCCCGTTCGAATTCAAGGACTCGACCGGCTTCATGATCACCTACGACATCACGTCCAAGGACGTCACGTCGTAACGCAGGCCGCGAGCCGGCCAACAGCGTCTATGATCCGGAGATGATCATGCTGCTGCTCGCCCTGCTCGGAATCGCGCCTTGGCAATCGGCCATCGTGGACATGCCGGGCACGTGGGTCGCTGACCATCGCGGCACGACGTACATCCGGCTCGAATTGAAGGCTGCCGACGGCGCGCTCGTCGGGACGATGGGCACGGGGACAGTGCGATTCGATAACAACGGGGACGTCATAGAGGCGGCGGCTTCGCCGTCGCCGAAGTTGGCGCCTTTGCTTGAGGTGACGGTCGACGGCTCGTCGATATCGTTTGCGACACACGAGGGTAACGACACCGACCACTTTCGATTGACCGTGGTCGGTGTCGATCAGGCCGAGCTGACCTTCATTTGGACCCAAGAGCTCTTAGAGGAGCTCAAGGACGAGGGCATACCCGTGCCAAAACCGTTCCGGCTGCGCCGGCTCCGGTGACGGATTACTTCGTCGCGGTCGCGCCCTTCTTCGTCACCAGCTTCTGGACGCGCCAGTTGATCAGCTCGGCGACCCAGATTTCGTTTTCCGACGGGCACGCAATCGCGTGGATCCATCCGAACTCGCCAAGGTTGCGGCCAGGCTGCCCATATACGCCGAGCAGCTTGCCTTCGAGCGAGACCTTGTAGATGCGGCTCGGATACAGGTCGCCGACGAAGAGCACCGGGTTCGGCCCCGGCGTCATGCACAGCGCATCGGGCGCGCCGGGAGCCAGCGATCCGGTCTTTGCGTTCGGCGCTTCGGCACCGTAGACGATCTTGCCGCGCTTGGTATCGACCGGCACGTCAATCGTGAACTCGCGCAGGAACTTGCCGTTGGTATCCAGCACCTGGATGCGGCGGTTGCCGCGATCGGCGACGAAGATCTCATCCTTCGGCGAGACGGCGAGGCCGTGCGGCGTGTCGAACTGCACCGGGCCCGTGCCGAGCGAGCCCCAGCTGGCCACCCACTCGCCCCTGGCGTTGACCTTGGCGACCCGGGAATTGACGTAGCCGTCGCTGAAGTATGAATTGCCCTGCGAGTCCCACGCCACGTCGGTCGGCTGGTTGAAGACGTTGTCGCGATGCACCGGGATCGGATTGCGCGGATTGTTGTTCTGCGGCCGCGTGATCGCGACACCGGCGCGCTCGAGGATGCCGCTCAATTGCGATGCGTAATCAGGCGGCGCATCGAGGTGAGACGACTCGCCCTTGCGGCCGAAGACCCAGACGACGCGGCCCTGGGGGTTCATCTTCAGGATCATGTTCGAGCCCTTGTCGACGACCCAGATGTTGTCCTGCTTGTCGATGCGCACGGCGTGCGCGTAGGCCCACGCGAAATTGTTCTTGCCAATCTCGCGGAGGAACTTGCCTTTCGGATCGAATTCGAGCAGCTGCGCGGCGGTGGCCATGTAGGCCGGCCCCGTCGAGTTGCCGCGCGAGAAGACGAAGATGTTGCCTTTCGAGTTCACCGCCACGCCGGCGATCTCGCCGAAGTGAATGTCCGGCGGCAGCGTCAGCGGATCGGGAACCGATTCGAACTGCAGTTCAGGCACCGCCGGCGCGGGCGCTTGCGCCTCGGTCTCGATGGCGGCCGGCATCAGGGTCCACGCGGCGATGGCGACGATCACAATCAGAGCTCTCACACGACCTCCCGGGTTTGGTGACAGCCGTGATGCTAACGGCCATTGCCCCGCGACGCAAGCGAGCCTGCCGTGCTCAGCAGATAGAACGCGAAGCTCAGCTCGAAGACCAGGACCGGCAGCCACACGAACCATGTCACCGGCGACGACCACTCCATGCGGCCGCCCAAGAGGCCACCGGTCTGCAGCAGCACGAGCAACGACAATGCCGCCGATGACACCAGGCCGAGCATCGCGAGTACGGCGGGAATCATGCGGGCCTTCAGGAGCAGCCAGCAGAAGATCGCGTTGCCGACGGCGAAATAGATCTCCCCTTGACCCGGCACCGCTTCGAGTACGCGGCAGAGCATCGCGATCATCGCGAGATCGCGATCCTGCTCCCGTGTGATCGCATAGAGCGTGACGCCGAGCACCAACGCGCAGAATGACGTCATCACACCGGACACCGCACTCGCCCCAGCGGTCCCGATCGCCATGCCGCCGATGCCAAAGACGAGGTACGCGAGATAGGCCGTGCCCGCAAGCCGGGCGTTGGTGGTGAGGGTCATGCTGGCTCCGCGATCAAAGGAACGAGGTCGATCCGTAGGATGTCTACTGCCGTTACGTAGAACGTCCTACGGGTAGTTCCGACGATTAGGCTGCGGCGCCGTGTTCCCGGAGAAATGCGGCAATGGCGGGCTGCTTGAGGTATTTCGCCCAGCCGAGCGGCGTGCCCTGATAAATGGTGTCCCTGATATCGAGGCGCGCGCCGCGATCGACAAGGAGCTTCACGACATCAAGATGCCCTGCCGCAATCGCTTGATGGATCGGCGGCGTGTGCGCGTGCGTTCCCGGCGGATTGAACCGGTTCGGATCCTCGCCGGCGTCGAGCAACACGCCGACGACATCGGCGTGACCCGACTGCGCGGCTAACGCGAGCGCGCGGTGACGATCGTTCGCCTCCGCGCCCGGCAGCATCCGCTTTACATCGTCAACGCGCCCCAGTCCCGCCGCGGCAGCAAGTGACTCCACCGGGGCGCCACGCCGCACCAACGCCTGGGCGGCATCGTGCTTGCCGAACACCAGCGCGGTTTCAATCGGCGAGGTCCAGTTGCCCTCCCCCGCCGGCGTCAGCGAGGCTCCGTGGTCGATCAGCGTCTCGACCAGCGGCACCTGCACCCCGGCATCCGCCGGTGGAGAGCTCGATACGAGAAGCGCCAGCGTCGTGCACTGACCGCCGTACGCCCAGGACAACGCGTTCGGATCGGCGCCGGCTTCGAGCAGGAGATTCGCGACTGCGGCCGCGTTCTTCGGCGATCGCTGCCGGTAACCCTCGACGCCGTTGGCCGCCAGATAGTGCAACAGCGTCGAACGATGCATCGGCGGATCGAAATGGTTGATGCGTGTCGAGCGGGCCCGAACGAGCTCCGGATCCTCGGTGAGCAGCTGTTTCAGCACGGGAATGTCGCCGTCGATCACGGCTTCAACGGCGCGCTCGAATCGCGCGATTGGACCGGGTTGCTGCACGGATGCGACGTACTCCTCGAGGCGCTGCCAATCCTGGAATTCATACCAGCGCGCGAGCGCGAGGCGGGCGTCTTCTCGATCGATCGGCGTCGCGCGGACCTCCGCGTCGGTCAGGTCGCGCTCGAGCCACGGAATCTTGTCGTCGAGGAACTTGGGATGCCGATTCCTGAACAGGCGGATCGCTTTCTCACTGCGGGAGTGCCATCCCGCCAGCATCGCGTCAGCCTGCGCGATATATCCCGACAGCGGCGCATTGAATACGAGAGGCTTGAGGTCCACGGCTACGAATCATCGTGAAATGAACTGCGCCAGGCAATTGTCCGCGAGCAGAACAAGTGCGACAACCCTCATGGCACGATAATAATGTCTTTGCGTGATGCGCACACTGCAGGATCTGAGACGCTTCGCTGTCAGCCGCAGCCTGTTTCCGCCGACTACGCTCGAAAGCGCGCTCGTCCGGTTGGGCTTCGTACAGGCCGATCCCATCAGATCACCCGCCCGCGCGCAGGACCTGACGCTGCGGCCGCGCGTCGAGGGCTACCGTGCCGGCGACCTCGAGGCGCGCTACGAGACGCTGCCGATTGAAGAGGATTTCTTCATCAACTACGGCTTCGTGACGAGGCGCGTGCAGGCGCTGATGCACCCGCGCTCGTC
>Ga0157380_10001481_pt1 | contig 15354 bp, 10 predicted proteins | sample S35metaG_FD_119757 | JGI IMG/M metagenome (GOLD analysis project Ga0157380, IMG submission 119757) | Switchgrass rhizosphere microbial communities from Kellogg Biological Station, Michigan, USA - S3-5 metaG | ecosystem: Host-associated > Plants > Roots > Rhizosphere > Soil | place: USA... | reverse complement strand
GACAACTGCGGCGCCTTCGCGAGCCACGCCTTGGCCGATTCGACCAGCTCGGTGCCATCCGAGACGAGGCTATTCAGCGTTTTGTAGTCAGCCGGCAGCGTCGCGGCGCCGAACACCGTCGCGCCGCTGACCAGGCCGCCGATCACCGCCGTCACAAAAGCCTTGGCCTTGAATCTGATCGCCTGGACCGCGGCGGTCAGAATGCCGAGCACGACGATGACGATCATGACCAGCCAGCTCACCTGGGCGTCCCGCGCCCACTTCTGAACCTTGGCATCGGCCCGCGCGACGTCAACTTCGGCTTTCTGAAAGAGCGCGTCGAGAGAAGGTGAAGGAGAAGGAGAGGGAGGTGCGGGTGGTTGCGCGCTGATCGCGACGCCCAGCAGAACGCACAGTACCAACGCCGCCGCCGTCGTGATGCGCCGCATGGCTTTGCTCCTTGGCTTGGCCGGCTGACAGCCGTCCGCCAGTAAAGACCGACGGCCGCCGGAAATCTCTCGGATCGCGCTATGATTCGCCCAATCTATTCAGTCCGGCATCCCCCGAGTGGGGAGGCCGTCAACCGGAGGATGAATGTGGCGTCCATGACGAGGCTTCTCGGCGGGCTGGCGGTTTTGCTCCTCTCGATTTCCACGGTCGCGTCGGGGCAGGCGCCGGCGGGCCAGCCCTCGACGGCGAAGGGCGACTGGACCTACTACAACGCCGACATCAAGGGCTCGAAGTACTCGCCGCTCGATCAGATCAACGCGAGCAACTTCGGCAAGCTCGAGGTCGCGTGGCGGTTCAAGACCGACGCGCTCGGGCCACGTCCCGAGTACAAGCTCGAAGGGACCCCCGTCGCCGTCAACGGCATCCTCTACACGACCGGAGGCACGCGCCGCTCGGTGGTCGCGCTCGACGGCGCCACCGGCGAATTGATCTGGGCGCACAGCCTGCGCGAGGGCATGCGCGCCGGCATGGCGCCGCGCCAGCTCTCGGGCCGCGGCGTCTCGTACTGGACCGACGGCAAGGGCGACGAGCGGATCATCTACGTCACGACCGGATATCGGCTGGTCGCGCTCAACGCCAAGAACGGATCGCCGATCAACGGCTTCGGCACCGGCGGCATCGTCGATCTCAAGGTCGGCGCGGTGAAGGGCCGCGGTGAACCGATCGATCTCGAGCGCGGCGAAATCGGCGTGCACTCGACCCCGGCGATCGTGCGCGATGTGGCGATCGTCGGCTCGTCGTTCCGCGAAGGCGCCACGGTCGAAACGCACAACAACACCAAGGGCCTCGTGCGCGCCTTCGACGTGCGCACCGGAAAGCTGCTGTGGACGTTCAACACGATTCCCCGTCCCGGTGAGTTCGGGAACGACACGTGGGAAAACGAGTCGTGGGCGGACAACGGCAACGTCGGCGTGTGGACGCAAATCACCGTCGATGAGGAGGCCGGCCTCGTCTATCTGCCGGTTGAAACGCCGACCTCCGACTACTACGGCGGCCATCGTCCCGGCAACAACCTGTTCGCCGAGAGCATCGTCGCCGTCGATCTGAAAACCGGACAACGCAAGTGGCACTTCCAGCTCGTGCACCATCCGCTGTGGAACTACGACATGTCGTCGGCGGCGATCGTTGCCGATATCGTCGTCGACGGAAAACCGATCAAGGCGCTCGCAGTGGCGGGCAAGCAGGGTTTCGTGTACGTGTTCGATCGCATCACGGGACGGCCGGTGTGGCCGATCGAAGAGCGGCCCGTGCCGCCGAGCGATGTGCCTGGCGAGAAGGCCAGCCCGACGCAGCCGTTCCCGACGAAGCCGCCGGCCTACGCGCGCCCGATCCTGAAGCTGCCGGACGATCTGATCGACTTCACACCAGATATGCGCGCGCGCGCGATCGAGCAGTTGAAGCGCTACAAGATGACCAGCACGTGGATGTACAACCCGCCGATTCTCGGCAGCGTGAATGGATTGCTCGGCTCCATCAACATGGGCAATGCGATTGGCGGCACCAACTGGCCGGGCGTGGCCTACGATCCCGAGCTGCATACGGTGTTCGCGCAGGCGAACAATACCAACATCACGGCCAGTTCACTGGCCGCGCCGCCGAAGGGGTTCTCCGACATTCGCTATGTCTCGGGCATGGAAGGCCGCGAGTTCCGCGAGGTGCTTGGCCCCGGTGATTGCTGCGCCGCCGATTCACCGCGAGCTGTAGCGCAAATTGAAGCGGCCCGCGCCAACGCCGACAACCCAAGCGGCGCCGTGCAAGCGCCGACCGCCGCTCGTGGTGGTGCCGTCACCCCAGGTGGCGCGGGCGGTGGCGCCGCTGGGGCCGCTGCCGCTGGGGCCGGCGGAGCAGGGCAGACGTTTGGCGGTCTGACCGTCGATGGACTGTCGATCCTCAAGCCGCCGTACGGAACGATCGCCGCCGTGAATCTCGATCGTGGCGACATCACGTGGCGCGTGGCGCACGGCGATACGCCGGACAACGTGCGCAACCATCCGGCGCTCAAAGGGCTGAACATTCCGAAGACGGGCCAGGCGCCGACCGGCGGCATCGGTCTGATGGCGACGAAGACGCTCGTCGTGATGGGTGACCCGCAAATGACGACGACGCCGGAGCATCCGCGGGGAGCGATGCTGCGCGCCTATGACAAGACGAATGGAAATCAGGTCGGGATGATCCACATGCCCGCGCCACAGAGCGGATCGCCGATGACCTACATGGCTGGCGGCCGTCAGTTCATTGTCGTGGCAATCAGCGGCGGCAATTACTCGGGTGAATACCTGGCGTTCGCATTGCCACGATAGTTGGGAAAAGGAACCTGCCACATTTTTACGGAAACCGAAAAAATGTAGCAGGTTCCTTTTCGGTCATTTCGTCTCGTTAAAGATCACCTGCGCCCACGCCGTTGCCTGCGCCGCGTCAGGCGCGGCGTAGTCCTTGTACTTCGCCGGCGCGGTCCACGTCTTGATCGCGTCGGCCGCGGTCTTGCCGGCTTTCTTCGCCGCCTGCACGTGGGCGACGAAGTCGCTCACGAAATCTGCGTATTCGCGCATCTCTGCGGGCGTGGTCTGTGCCGGCAGATGCCCGTTGATGACGGTGTCGACGTTCTTCACGCCGTCGATTGCTTTTCTGATGGTCGCCGCGAACTGCACGCCTGACCCGCCGTTGTCCGCGTCAATCAGCGGCACAGCCTTTCGGGCGAACACATCGCCGGCATGCATGACGCGCAACGCCGGGAACTCCACGAATGCGTCACCGCCGGTGTGCGCCGGGCCGAAGTAATACAGGTTGATCTGATCGGCGCCCGATCCAATCGTCATCTTGTCCTTGAACGTTTTCTTCGGCAGGCCCTTGCCGGGATTCGCCTTGAAGACATTCTCGGTCTCGCCGCGTCCGGTGACGGTCGAAAAGAGCGGCATTCTCTTCGCGGTGTTCTCGTGCGCGATGATCTCGACGCTGGCCGGCACGAGGACGTTGCCGCTGACGTGATCGTAGTGGGTGTGCGTGTTGATGATCGTCGTGATCGGCTTGTCGCTGATCGTCTTGATCTTGTCGAGCAGCGGCTGGCCCCAGCCCGGTTGCTTGGTATCGACGACGGTCAGCCCCTTCGCGGTGGCGAACACGGCGGTGTTTCCGCCACCGCCACGGATGACCCACAGGTTGTCTTTCACCTTCTCGACGGTCAAATTGTCGACGGATGGCTGCGGAGCGGGCTGCTGCGCGGCGACGATGACGGTAAGCGCGCCCCCGAGGACGAGCGCTCCAAGAACTGCAATACGTTTCACGGATTGATCCTTTCGCGCGGAGCCTTATCGACCGCGGATACTAAGAATGCTAGAAACCGCCCGATGCGTTCAAGTCCCGGAGCCGAGATGACGTCGAGCACTTCGCCGGTCGTGTGGTAGAGCGGCGGCGCCTGCATCACGCTGACCTTGGCGACATTGAGCCCGGCCCAGCCGCCGGTCTCGCCGCTCTGGAATGTCGATCGCTCTGAAATGAAGTTCACGCCGAAGCGTGCCGGCCCGCCGTCGATGAGCTCCTGCAGGAACGGCGAGTTGTTGGTCACGCCGACGGCGATCGGCGCTTCACCCGAATCGGCCACCGCTTCGCGATAGCCGTCCGCCGACATGGTCCTCGCTGGTGAGAAATTCCTCTGCGCGACATGCTCGATGTTGACGAGCATCACCGCTTTCTTGGCGAGGTCGGGATTGGCGGCGACGAAGCTCCGCGGTCCGTTGATGCCCGGCGTGTGATGACCGGCACTGGCGACAAACGCGATGGTCCGCTGCGGCTTGTTCGCCGGTTTTGCGAAATGGCGGGCGAGCGCGACGAGCACGGCCAGGCCATCGCCGTTGTCGCCGGCCCCGTCGAACCAGCCATCGACGTGTGCGTTCAGGACGATGACCTCGTCCGACGCACCGCGAATGACGCCGACGCCGTTGATTGCCTTGAGGCTCCGATACGTCTGCGCCTGCAGATCGATGCGCGCGCGGACCTTGTCCGCCGCGCCGGCTTGCGCGGCCCGATCCAGCACCGACTCCAGGAAGAGGCCGTCGCGGCCGCCGATGTTGAAGCAGGGATTACCGCAGTTGCTGAAGTCGCGCGACAGCTCGTTGCCGGGCAGGCGAACCAGGTTGAAGACGCCGATGGCGCCGCGCTTCAACAATTCCTCCGCTCGCGAATCGACAGCGCCGCGCTCGAACAGCATGTGGCCCTGCGGCACGATCAGTTGCACGGCGATCTTGCCTTTGACATCGATGTGCTGCAGCACCGCAGGACTGGCGGCGCCGACGTAGACGAGCGTCGCTGTCATCGTGCCGCCCTGGATCACCGAGGGCGACACCGGCAGGGCGGATTCGAGGACGACCTCGTTCGATCCAGGCCCGAACGCCTGGTCGCCAAGCAGCGTGACCTTCCATGACAGCGGCAGCCACAGCGACGATTTTTCGTCCTGCGTAATCTCCTGGGTCTTCACGTCCGCGATGCCGGCCTTGCGGAATTGGTCGACGGCCCACTCCACGGTCGTGCTGCTCGATGGAAAGCCAGAGATGCGGCCCCACATCTGGCCGTTGCCGATTTCCTTGCGCTGGCCGGCTGCCCTGGCAAAGCCGACGATGGTTTCGACATCGGTCTTGAGCAAAGCACCGGCAAATTCCGGCCCGGTGGCGTCGGCCGTGGTCGGGCGCGGCGGGCGCGGGCCGACTTTGACGGCAGGCGCGGCGCCGGCTTTCGGCGGCAGCGCGACGCCGAACCACGGCCCATCCTTTTTCGCTGGGGCCGCCCGCGGGGCATCGTCCTGGGCTGACGCGGAAACGGCCAGCGAAAGCACGACAACGGCTGTGGCCACGCTTCTCATGGCCGCGATTCTACCCGCCTTCGTAGCCAAGGCGGCGTTGGCGCGGCAGGCCCCAACCATTCGCCGGAACACCCCGTCAAATCCGATCGTAGATAACGTCACGTTATGCCGAAGCCTCAACTGCCCGCCCTCACGCATCTCCAGTTCCTCGTGCTGGGCGTGTTACGAAACGACGACCTGCCGGGACGAATGCTCCGTGACGCGCTGTCGGGTTACGGCATTCGCCGCACCGGGCCGGCGTTTTATCAACTGATGGCGCGGCTCGAAAAGGATCGCCTCGTCGACGGCCGCTACGAACAAATAACCGTCGGCGATCAGGCGGTCACCGAGCGGCGCTACCGGATCACCCCGGAAGGCAAGAAGCGTTGGGGCGAAGCGCGCGCCTTCTACGAACACGTCACCCGCGCCGCCACGAAACTGCGGTGGTCCGATGCCTGAATTTCGGCGCGGTCTCGGGCGCTGGCTGCCGCGTGAAGCCGAGCGCGAGCTGTTTCATCCGTCGCTCGAGGATCTGCGCGCCGCGCACGTGGGCGGGATACGGCTACGGCTTGCGGCGATCCTGCTGTGGATTGATTGCTGGCGCGTCTGGTTGACAACTGATCGACATAGTCCGCCTCGAGGCGGACGCTACAAGAGTGCGTACCGGAAGGATTACCTCGCGATGTTTTTCCAAGATGCTCGCCGCGCGCTTCGCCTCTCTCGACTGGAGCCCGGTTTCACCGCGGCCGCGGTCATGACGCTTGCGCTCGGCATCGGCGCGAACACCGCGCTGTTCGCGGTCGTTGAGGCGGTGTTGCTCCGACCGCTGCCGCTGTCTGGTGCCGATCAGCTCGTAATCCTCAAGCATCGCGATGCCACCACCGGCATCACCAAGGAGTTTCTCGGCGTCGGCGACTTCATCGACATCAGGGAGCGCCAGCAGACGATGCGGCCGGTGGCGGTGTATGGCGGATTTCAGGGCACGCTGTTCGAAGGTGCCGAGCCCACGCGCGTGACTGGACTCGGCGCATCACCGGAGTTATTCGAAGTGTTACGGGTACAGCCGGCGATGGGGCGACTCGTGACCGCCGAGGATGCGCGACAAGGGGCTCCGCCTGTCATGATGATCAGCTACGGCTTGTGGGAGACGCGCTTCGGCTCGGACCCCAACATCGTTGGGCGCGGCGTTCAGTTGAACGCGACGCGTCGATCCGTGATTGGCGTCCTGCCCCGCGGCTTTCACTTTCCGCCGAGCGCCGCGACCGACGTCGCGTTGCCGTACCAGCTTCCGGCCACGCCGCCGGCGCAGCGAAAGGGCGGCTTTACGCAGGCGATCGGCCGGATCAAGGCGGGACAGTCGCTCGCGTCGGTCGTTACTGATCTCGACGCGCTCTCAACCGAGTTTGCGCAGAAGTTCCCCGAGCAGAATCGCGGAACCGAGTATTACGCGGAGCCACTGCGCGATGCACTGGTCGGCGATACCAAACGCCCGTTGCTCCTGCTCCTAGGCGCCGTCGGCTTCGTGTTGCTGATCGCGTGTGTGAACGTGGGCAACCTGCTGCTGGCGCGATCGCTCGGACGTCGCCAGGAGATGGCCGTGCGTGTTGCGCTCGGTGCGGGATGGACACGACTCGCGTCGCAGATCCTCACGGAAGGCATGGTGCTAGCACTTCTCGGGGGCGTGGCAGGCGTGGCGATCGCCTGGCAGGCGGCACCGATCCTTGCGGCGCTCGTGCCCGAAACGACGCAGGTACCAGCGCTGCAGCAGGTGGGTCTCAACGTCGAGGTGGTCTCGTTCTCGCTGATCGTGTCGATCGTGTCCGCGTTGCTTTTTAGCGCCGTGTCGTGCATCAGCCTCACCAGCGGCGAGCATCGCGCGGCGCTGGCCGCGGCACGGGGCACGTCGGCGGGTGCGGGTGCACGGCGGGCGGCGTCGTTCCTCGTGGCCGGTGAAATCGCCCTCGCCGGCATCCTGCTGCTTGGCGCCGGGCTCACGTTGCGCAGCTTCGCCAACCTGATCGCCGTCGATCCCGGATTCCGCATCGACAACGTGCTGATCGTGCAGGTGAATGCGCCGGCGGCGCGCTATCCGAACCTTGCGGCGCAGGGCGAGTTCTTCGCGCGCGCGTTCCGCGCGCTCGAGGACTTACCGGAGGTCGAGCACGCCGGTGGCGCAGTGGTGACACCGCTCACCGGCAACAATTGGACCGTCCCCTTCGAGCGGGTTGATCGCCGCGTGCCGGCGGGTGAGCGCCCGCCTGAGGTCGGGTGGCAGGCGGCGAGCGCAGGGTATTTCACGGCGCTGGGCATCCCGTTGAAGTCGGGACGATTGTTCGAGGATCGCGATCGCCTCTCGAAGATCGCGCCGGTGATCGTCAGCGAAGAAATCGTGAGCCGGTATTTTCCCGGCGAGAATCCGATCGGGCATCGGCTCACCGGCAGCGACGACGGCTTCGAGATCGTCGGCGTCGTCGGCGACATCCGCCGCGCCGCGCTGGCCGATCAACCGCGCGCCGACATGTACTTCCCGCTCGGCGGACCGGGCACGACTGTATTCATTCACACCGCCGGCGACCCGCTGGCAGCGTTGCCGGCGGTGCGCACTGCGCTTCGCAACCTCGAGCCGGCGATCGTGATTCACGGCGCCAAGACGATGAATGACGTTGCGGCTTCGTCGATGGCGATCGCGCGGCTCGCGATGTGGCTCCTTGCCGGTTTCGCGATTGTCGCGTTGATGCTTGCTGCCATCGGCATCTACGGCGTCATGGCCTACAGCGTGCGCCGCCGCACGCGCGAGATCGGCACCCGCGTGGCGCTTGGCGCTGACCGTGGCGACATCATTCGGCTGGTGATGCGCGAGGGCGGGGTGATTACCGGCGCCGGCGTATTGGTCGGATTGATTGCCGGCTTGGTGGCCGCGCGCTCGCTTTCCGCTGTTCTCTATGGCGTGCCGCCCACCGATCCGCTGTCGCTGGCGACTGCGGCGATCGTCTTGACGCTCACCGGGATGGCCGCGTGTTATGTCCCCGCCCGACGTGCTGCGCGCATCGATCCGGCGAGGACGCTCACGAACGAATAGAACCGACGGTTCGACGGTTCCAAAGGCATCGTGCTATCGGAGTTCCAGGTTCGAGAACACGGAACCGCATTCGGAACGATGCCTCTGGAACCTTCTGGAACCCTCTGGAACCGTGGAACCGTTAGGTCCTGTTCTGATAGATTCCCCTGCATGCCGATCCTCTTCGTTCTCCTTCTGACTCTTTCGGCCGAGCAAGCGCAGGTCCCCGCGACCTTTATCAGCAAGGAGGAGCACGAAGCTGTCTTGAAGGAACAAATCGCGAAGAACGTCGTCGATCAGCCGATCAAGGCGAGCAACGTGGTGGGAGGCAAGGCCTCGGTGGCGCGGCTGCGCCGCACCAAGCCCGAAGCGAGCGCGCTGATTCACGACTACGTCACCGAGACGTACTACATCATGTCGGGCAGCGGCACTTTCGTGACCGGCGGAAGCCTGGGCGGCGCGAAGCCGACGGACCTGAGCAACGTCAATGCCGGTATGAGCCAGACCGGCGCGCGCATCGGCGGCGAGGCGCATCGCGTGAAGCCCGGCGATATCGTCATCGTGCCCGCGGGCACACCGCACAGCTTCAGTGAGCTGGACGGGCCGATCGAGTACCTGGTTTACCGCTTCGAGCCCGCCATCAAGAAGTGATCCTTCGGCAAGGCCCACGCGGACACTTCGTCCCCGCTTGTTTTCGTCGATGTCGCATTTTTGCGATCCCATCGCCTTGCACTCGTAGTACAGAAGGGGGCTGCCACTGTTGAATCAGTGACGAGGGAGGCACGAATGGGCGTGAAGGCAATTCCAGACGGTTACTACTCGTTGACGCCGTACCTGGTCATCAAGGGCGCGGCTGAGGCGATCGAGTTCTACAAGAAGGCGTTCGGCGCGGTCGAAACGGTCCGCATGCCGGGGCCCGGCGGGCGCATCATGCACGCCGAAGTGAAGATCGGCAATACGATGCTGATGCTGTCGGACGAAAACGCGGAGCGTGGTTACCTGTCGCCGGCAACACGCGGCGGCGCCACGTCGTCCGTCATGCTCTACACCGATGATGTGGACGCCACGTTCAAGAAGGCGCTCGCGGCGGGCGCGAAGCAACAGACGGCGCCGGAGGACATGTTCTGGGGCGATCGCATGGGCAACCTGACCGATCCCTTCGGCCACAACTGGGCGATCGCGACCCACAAGGAAGACGTTTCTCCAGAAGAAATGCAGAAGCGCATGGCAGCAATGGCTTAGGTGGTCCTGAGGTCCTGAGGTCTTGAGATCTTGAGGAAGGTGCGGGCCGCAGCGACAAACGCTGCGGCCTGCTCGCCAAAGATCGGGCCGTGGCCGCCGTTTGGCACGACCCACAGCGACGCATCCGGAATCCAGCGAAACAATTCGACGGCCTGCTCGACCGGATAGAGCGGATCGCGATCGCCGTGGACGATCAGGGTTCTTGCGGTAATCGTGAAAAGGGTCGCCGCGGTGAAGTTCATGTCGTCGCGATCGTCGGCGAACTCGCGCGCATGGCGCCACAGGGCGCGAATCTGATTGTCACCGAGATGATGCCGGGCGCGCATCTCCGCCCACTCCTCCGGCGATCGTCCTTCCTCAATCATCGTCCTCATGATGGCGCGCGCCTGATCGGGGAAGCGCGGCGTGCCGCTGACGTGAATCATGGCGCTGACCCGGGACGGCTGCAGGGTGGCCATGTGCAGCAGCGTATTCGCGCCCGCGCTCATGCCGATGGCCTTGACGCGATCGATGCCGAGACGATCGAGCAGCGCGAAGATGTCGCGGGCAACATCGGCGAACTTGAAGAAGCCGCCAGGATTCGTCGAACGTCCATGCCCTCGAAGATCGGGGACGATCGCGCGATGACCTTCGATCTGATTAGGGAAAACGTGCTTCCAGTCATCGCCGGATCCGGTGAAGCCGTGAAGCAGCAAGAGCGGATCGCCGCTTCCGGAATCACGGTAAAAGAGTTGCAGTCCGTTCACGTCGGCGGTCAATGACATGTGCCGATTGTGACCGCGGTGCGTTAAAAGAAACAGACTGGTTCAAGAAGCTGATATGATGGAGAAAGCAGTGATGAGAAGGGGCCGGGACAACTCCCGGCCCTTTTCTTTTCGCGTTACTCCGCGCGCAAGCCCTCGACAGGGTCGACGCGCATCGCGCGCAGCGCCGGCGGCACGCACGCGATGATCGCCGCGACGAGCAGCAGGGTGCTGGCGGTGACGAGCGCCAGCGCGTCCGTGGTCGTCACGCCGTAGACGACGCGCGTCAGGATGCTTTCGGCGAGCTTGACGATGACCAGGCCGACGGCGAGTCCGGCGACGACCAGAACGGCGCTTTGTCCGATCACGAGGGCGCCAACGGCCGATGGCCGCGCACCAAGCGTCAAGCGGATCGCGAGCTCGCGCGTGCGCAGCGCCACCGACCACGAGAACAATCCATAAACTCCAAGTGCCGCCAGCAGGGCCGCGAGGCCGCCGAAGACGACCAGGATCGTCATCAGCAATCGCGCTTCAGCGGTTTTTGCAGCGAACCTATCGCCCCACGTGTCGGTCGTGCTCATCGGGACGTTCGGCACGACTTTCCGCAACGCGTTTCTGATCGCCGTCTGCGCGATGCTCGAATCCGTGGCCTTCACCGCGATGAAGACTTCCGAGAACGGGAACTGGCGGGTCGTGAAATAGATCGCCGGTTCGACCGTCTGTCCGAGCGGCACATTGTTGACGTCCCTCACCACGCCAATCACCTCGGACGCCATGCCCTCGGGGGGCGGCCGGTAGTTCGGCGGCGACTTCAAGTGTGTGCCCAGCGGGCCGATGCCCGTCGCCCAGGTCCGGACCACCTTGCCGACCGGATCGCCGTCGCTCAGGTATCGCTTCGCAAAGGCCTCGTTGACGATCACCGCGCCGGTCGAATCTTCGTTGTCGAATTCGGTGAACGCGCGTCCGCGCAGGATCGTCGCGCCCATCGCTTCGAAATAACCCTCGCTGGCGCTGTGCATCTGCGCTTGCGGCAGATCCTCCTGCCTTCCCGGGCGCGGCTGCCCGTCGATGAGAAACGGGTTGCGCCAGCCAACCGAGAACGGCAGGAAATTGGATTCTCCCGCGGCTATCACCCCGGCCTGCGCGCGAATCTCTTCGAGGATGCGCGAGTGGACGTTGGCGGTTGGCACCCACACGGTTTCGATGGTTCCGCCGCGCGCCGGCGCGCCGACTGCTGACGGCGACAGCTGCACCGTGGAGATCGTCACGCCGTCTGCGTCGACGCCGGTGGGCGTGTCCATCATTCGGCCGACCGTGCGCACCAGGAGTGCCGAGCTGACGAGCAGCGCGCACGCCATCGCGACTTCGGCGGCCACCAGCACGGAGTAAACACGCCGCGCGCCCTTCGAGCTGCCGCGCTCGCCGGCTTTCAAATCGGTCGTGAACTGCGTGCGCAGCAACAGCAAGGCCGGCACCAATCCGAAGATGATCGTCGTCACCCCGACGACGGCGAGGCACAAGCCGAGCGCGCGAAGATCGACGGCCGCTTCTTCAAGCCTTGGAATCTGGACCGGTGTGAAACTGACGATGACCGGCAACGCCGCAAAGGTTGCCACGAAGCCGACAGCGGCGCCGGCGAGCGACAGCACGAAGCTTTCCGCCATCAGCTGCGCCACCAGTTGCCGGGGCGCGGCGCCAAGGGCGACTCGAACGGCGATCTCTTTTTCGCGCGACAGCGCCCGCGTCAGGAGCAGCGTGGCGACGTTCAGGACGCCGATGACGAGCAGCAACGCGACGGCGCCGAAGAGCACCATCAGCGCCGGCCGGTAATACCCGAGCTCTTCGTCGAGCAGCGGCACCAGCCGCGAGTTCCAGCCCTTGTTGGTGCGGGGATTCTCCTGCGCCAGCCGATTGCCGAGCGCGTCGACCGCGCTCTGCGCCTGCTCGAAGGTCGTGCCTGCTGAGAGCCGCGCGACCGCTTCCATGAAATGCGCGGCGCGGCTGTGTTGCGTGAAGTCCCAGCGCACGCGCTGCCAGACATCCACATCGTCGGGGAAATGGAACTTCGTCGCCATGACGCCGACGACGATGTACGGCGTGTCGTTGAGCGAGACCGGCTTGCCGATAATCGAGGGATCGCCGCTGAAGCGCGAGCGCCAGAGACGATCGCTGATGACGCAGATCAGCTCATTGGTGACGAACGTGGGCCCTTTTTCTGGAAAGCCCGCGCCAACTTGAGGCTTCACGCCCAGCACGTCGAACAGGTTGCCGCCAACTTCGATGGTGTTGACGCGCATCGGATCCTTGCCGGTCTCGGTGAGGTTGATGCCCGGCCGCCACCAGCCTGCCGCGTCTGTGAAGACCGGCAGCGCGCGGTAGTCCATGAAATTCACCGGCGAGATCGGATCGTGAGCGAGTCCCTTCTCCGTATTCGTGTCCCACAGCGTGACCAGGCGATCGGGCGCCGAGTAGGGAAGCGGCCTCAACACGACCGAATCGACCACGGTAAATACGGTCGTGGCGGCGCCGGTGCCAAGACCCAGCACGAGCACCGTCACGATCGCAAACGTCCGATGCTGGCGGAACTGCCGCACCGCCACGTGAATCGCACTCAACACGTTCAGGCTCCTTCCGCCCGCGGCTTGCGCCATTACGTCGGCGCGCGCGGCGTGAAGACGATCGGGATGCTTTGCGGCGTGGCGCTGAAGCAGTGAGAACGCGGACTCTTCGAGCGCCGCAAGCGCGCGACGTCGCGCTTCACTGGCGCTGGCCCCTTCGTCGATGGCCGCGGTGTGAAGATCTTCGAGGTGGGCGACGAGCTCGTCGATGGTCGCCTCCGGCAGCTCGACGCCGGACTTCGCGACGTGCCGCCGCACTTCTTCGCGTGGATTGAACGATGAAGTCATGTTCCTGTAATCGGTGGATCCTTGTTCCTGTAATCGGTGGATCCTTGTTCCTGTAATCGGTGGATCCTGAACTCAGTGGCTCACGCCGGCGATTTCGGTGAGCGCCGTGATGAAGCGGGCCCAGTCCTCGCGCTGCGTCGCGAGCATGGCGCGGCCGCTGTCGGTAATTCGGTAGTAGCGGCGGCGCCGCTGGCCGGCCTTTTCAACCCACCGCCCCCTGATTAGCGCTTTCTCCTCGAGGCGGTAGAGCGTCGCGTAGAGCGAAGCCATCGTGAACGTCACGGTGCCACCCGATCGCAGTTCGATCTGCCGGCCGATCTCGTAACCGTGGTGATCTTCCTGGTCGACGAGGGCGAGGATGAACAGGTCTCCGCTGCCTTTCTTGGCGGCGTCGATCGCAGATCGGTCGAGCGGTTTTGTCATATATAGGAAAGCTGTATATCAGACGGCGCGAATCCGCAAAAGGTTGGCGAGGTCCGTCGGCGCGCCTGACGCGCTGCTGTCCGCTTGCGAACGATCGGTTTGCGCGTCAGGACGTGTTCGTCACCGGCGAGCCAATTTCAGGCCGGAAATCGCGGGTACGCGCCTTGCTCTATCGGTGCGCATGCGGAGCGATCTTCGATATGCGTGGCGCGCATTGTGGAAGAGTCCGACCACCACGATTGGCGCCATGCTCGCGCTGGCTCTCGGCATCGGCGCGACGGCGACGATGTTCGGGCTGTTGGATGCGGTGGCGTTGCGTCCGCTGCCGTATCCCGAGTCGGATCGTCTCGTCGAGCTCTGGGGCAACGTTGAACGGCAGGTCGTCGAGCGGCGCGGCACGTCGATTCCCGATTACCTGGATTGGAAGGCCAAGAGCAAATCGTTCGACCTGTTCTCCGCGTGGAGCGGCAGCGGCTTCATCATGTATGGCAACGACGCACCGGAGCGCATCGCCGGCGAAACAGTTGCCGGCGAATATTTTGCGGCGCTCGGCGTCGAGCCGATTCTCGGGCGCGGCTTGACGTCGGCGGACGACGCCGCCAACGCGCCGCTCGCCGCGGTAATCGGTGAGCAGTTATGGAATCGCGCCTACGGACGCGCGCCGGACGCGATCGGGAGATCGATCCGGCTCGGCAACCAGGTCTTCATCATCGTCGGCATCGCGCCCGCGGCGTTCAAGGGCCGATCCGACACGAGCGAGGTCTGGGTGTCGATGATCGCCTCGACGACGCCGCAGGGACGCGAGGCGCGAGGCAGCCGTGGATTCCCTGCCCTCGCCAGGCTCGCCACCGGCATATCGGTCGAGCGGGCGCGGGCCGACGTCACCAACGTGGCGCTTCAACTCGCACAGGCCTATCCCAATACCAATGAAAAACGCGGCGTCGAAGTGTCGCCGCTCGCCAACGAGGTGTTCGGTCAGATCAGGCCGGCGATCTCGCTGCTGTTCGGCGCTGTGGCGTTCGTGCTCGTCATCGCGTGTGCGAGCGTCGCGAGCCTCCTGCTCGCGCGCACCGAATCGCGCCGCCGTGAATTCTCGCTCCGCCGCGCGATCGGCGCCGACGAGCGCCGGCTCGTTCGCTTGATGCTGTCGGAAAGCGCATGGGTCGTCGCGCTCGGAGGCACGGCCGGGTGTCTATTGGCGATGTGGGCAGGTGACGCGCTGCTCGCTCTGAGTCCCGTTCAGCTGCCGAGCTTCGCCGCGCCCGGCATCGATTGGCGCACGCTGACGTTTGTCGCCGGTCTCGGCGTGCTGATCACCGTGGTGGTCGGGATATCGCCGCTCCGATCGATGGCCACGCGGTCGCTCGCCCAGGATCTGCGCGAAGGCGCCATTGAGGCGCGCGGCGGCGTCAGCGGCCGCACCTTGCAGGTGATCGTCGCCGGCCAGATCGCCGTGACCGTAACGCTGCTCGTTGGCGCGGCGCTCTTCGGGCGCAGCTTCGCCGCGCTTGCGAAATTTGATCCGGGCTTCGAGCCCGCCGGCGTCATCGCCATGCGCGTCCAGCTGCCGGTGGTGGCGGGCGCGCAGGCGGCGCCACAAGGAGTCGATGCGGGCGCGCCGGCGCTGGCGCTGCTCGAAGATCTGCGCGGACTTCCCGGCGT
>Ga0157380_10001480_pt1 | contig 15355 bp, 11 predicted proteins | sample S35metaG_FD_119757 | JGI IMG/M metagenome (GOLD analysis project Ga0157380, IMG submission 119757) | Switchgrass rhizosphere microbial communities from Kellogg Biological Station, Michigan, USA - S3-5 metaG | ecosystem: Host-associated > Plants > Roots > Rhizosphere > Soil | place: USA... | reverse complement strand
TTGGCAGCGGTGAGCAACTGCCGCACTTCCATCGCGAGCTCGTTCGCGTGCGCTAGGCCGACCGCTTCGACTGCCGCACGGCGAACGGTACCGTCGCTGCTCTCGAGCGCCTCGCGCAGCGTCGCGATCATCAGATGCTGCGTGGCGAGCTCGCTGATGGCGGTGGTGACGGTGAGCCCGGGCAAGAGAATGATCAGTCCGCTGCACGTCGCAATGAAGAGCGACACGGGTGCAAGGTAAACAGCCGCCACGCACGCGATCACACCGGCGCACAATGCCGCCACCGGCTCGAACAGTTCAAAGCGTTCCTTGTTGCGTCGCGCCACCAGCGACAAAAGTCCGCTGATGCACCCGATCACAGCGCACGTCAGCATCTCGCGCCAGCCACCGCCGAAAAAGCGTGCGGACCCCGCGGACGCAATCACGGCCCCGATCACGGTGGTCTTGCCGCGGTAGCGCGGCGGTGTGGCGCGAATCTCATCGATCAGACGCGACGCTTCGGTGCTCGAGATGGTTCCGTCGGCGACGTCGTGGGCGAGACGATCCAGCCGCGACAACTTGTCGAGGTTCACGTGACCGGGCTCGACGCGAATCAGAAATGTGTCGTGGTGATCCGCTGCCTCGAGGGATGCGAAAATCGCGGTGGGTGTCGCGAAGAACTCGCCTTCGATATCGAGGCGCTTGCACACCGCGTTGAGGGCGTCTTCCAGGGCGGGCGCGGTGCAGCCGTAACGGTGCAGCGCACGCGCGAGTTTTTCCACGAAGTCGAATGTGGCCTGGTGCGCGCGCAGCTCGGCGCCTTGACCTCCGTGACGGGCGTCACGGCCGCGCGCCATCGCGTGCGTGTCCGGGCGCGGATTACGGCGTAAAAAGGCGGATGCGAAGCGGCGGATCATGCGGACGATGTGAGACTTGAATCGATTCTCCCTTGCTGCTAAGTTATAGCACTCTTCGAACCATTTCGGGAAAAGATACCCCGGCTGGGGGGTCGTCTAGTGGCAGGACAACTGACTCTGGATCAGTTTGCGGGGGTTCGAATCCTCCCCCCCCAACCAGCCTGAACGAAAAGCGCCCGGCGCGAACACGATCGCCCGGGCGTTTTTTTTTGGTGACGACTCTACGCGGCGGTGGCCGGAGCAGCGGGCCGCTTTCTCGTCGCGAACAACACCACCACGATCGACAGTATTCCCAGTGCGGCGGCCAGCCCGATGTAGCGCCGGTAGTGCCGCACCAGCGACGATTCTCTCGTGGCGCGCTCGAGCTTCGCGCGCAGATCGGCCGACTCATACGTGACACCGTGCGCGTACGAAGAGACGTTCAGCGTGGGCGTCAGGATTGCCACCACGTTGGCGTGCACGAAGCCGCCCTGCTCGAGCGCTGCATAGTTGAAATCGATCGCACCCAGAAGTGCTTTGCGCTCATCCGGGGTCGCTACCGCAAGCTTCCAGCCCGCGGGAAGGGCGAGCTTGCGGCGGTACTCGCGCAGCGCCGCCGGCCCATCGGCCGGATCGAACGAAATCGTGAGCACCTGGTAGCCCACACCCGGCTCGCCGATCTCCGAGAGCGCAGCGTTCAGGTTCGACGTGATCATGGGACAGGTCTGTTCGCACGTGGTGAACACCGGGTTCACGACGACGGGCTTGCCGGCCAGCGTGCTCAACTTGAACGATGTGCTGTCTTCGCCAATGAGGGTGACGTCGGGGACCTGCGCGCCATGCGTCTTCTTCTCATCCGGTGGAAGGACCATCTGGGCCCGAATTTCCGGCGCGCGGAGCGCGAAGAGGAGTGCGAGGGCGAACACGCGCCGGTCTATTCTCATCGTGCGGGTGCATCTCCCATCATCGCGCGCTTCTTGCGCGTGGCGGCGGCCATGTCGGCGAGCGACGTGGCTTCGAGGTAGGTGCGGATCTTTTCGCGAATGGGTTTCCAGCGCTCGTGAAGCGGGCAGGGCATTTCATCCGAGCAGCGCGCGAGCCCGACCGCGCACGCATCCAGATAGGTGGTGCCGTCGATGGCGCGGTAGATGTCGTAGAGCGTGATGGCGCCGGCGTCTTTCGCGAGCGAGAACCCGCCGCCGGGGCCCTTGCTCGATTTGAGCAGCCCGGCGCGCACCAGAGTCTGGAAGATCTTCCCCAGGAAAGGACCCGGGATCTTCTCGTGCTCCGAGATGTCGCGCGCCAAGAGACGCTTGCTGGCTCGTGGCCGGCCACATAGGTCATGGCGCGAATCGCATATTCGCATGCGCTGGAGTGAATCATGATGTCCTCGAAGAATAACAGACCTGATTGTCGGCGAAAAATATCATACGGGTATGCGCCCGTCAATCCGGCCGCAACGCGGCCCCCGTCTTGACAATGCGCGTTCGGCGAGCTATCGTACGCGTCCGGTTTGGCCCCTTCGTCTAGCGGTTAGGACGCATGGTTCTCAGCCATAAAACAGGGGTTCGATTCCCCTAGGGGCTACCATCACACACTCGGGAGACCTGCCACGCGGTAGGTCTCCCTGCTTTTTGGGGAAGAGGTTCCATGGCTCGTCGCAAGAAAACTCCGGTACGGGGACCCAAGTCGCGGGACAAACACTGGCTGTACCAGGAATCCGTCCAGAGTCCCGACATCCACTTTGGCTTTTTCGACCGCGTTTACCGCCAACGAAACGGCAGACCGCCGGCGTCGCTCAAGGAAGACTTCTGCGGCACGGCGCTGCTCGCCTCCGAGTGGGTGGAGCGCCGGCGCACCAACACGGCCATCGGCGTCGACCTCGACGCGCCCACGCTGGCGTGGGGCACGAAACACAATCTCTCGCGCCTCTCCGGCGAGCAACGCTCGCGCGTGACGCTCCTGCGCAAGAACGTGCTCGATGTCACCCGTCCCCGGGTGGACCTGGTGGTGGCGCTGAACTTCTCGTACTTCATTTTCCTCGAACGAGATGAGTTGCGCCGGTACTTCCAGGCGGCGCGGAAGTCGCTGGCGCCGGGCGGTCTGTTCATCGGCGATATTTTCGGAGGCTGGGAGTCCCAGAAACCGATGCGGGAGCGCACGCGCCACCGGGGCTTCACCTACATCTGGGAGCTCGAGGGCTCCGATCCGGTGGAGAACTTCGCCCGCTTCCACATCCATTTCGAGTTCAGGGACGGGGGCGGAATCCGTCGGGCGTTCACGTATAATTGGCGCCAGTGGACCATCGCGGAACTGCGCGAGATCCTCGTCGAGGCGGGCTTCCGCCATGTCGACATCTACTGGGAGTTGATCGACAAGAAGAGCGGCTTCGGCAACAGCATCTTCCGGCGGGTGGAGCACTCCGAAAATGCGCCCGGGTGGATCGCTTTCTTCGTCGCATCGGACGGCCCAAAAAAGCGATGACTTTGGCCCCGGGTTACGACACATTGAAAGCAACCCGGTGGCCGCAGAATGAGGTGGCGACGTGTTCTTCCGACAGATCAATGACCGCAAGCTGGCGCAGTATTCCTACCTGATTGGTTGCCAGGCCACCGGCGAAGCCATCGTCATCGATCCCATGCGCGACGTCGATCAGTACGTGCGCATCGCCACCGCCGAGGGCTTGAAGCTCGTGGCCGCCGCCGAAACCCACATCCACGCCGACTTTCTTTCCGGCGCACGCGAGCTGGCCGAGCGCGGCCTCATGATCTACGCCTCCGGCGACGGCGGCGCGGACTGGCAGTCCAACTGGCTCAAGGGCAGCGAGTACAAACACACAATCCTGCACAACGGCGATCACTTCATGGTCGGTCGCATCCGTTTTGATGCGTGGCACACGCCGGGGCACACCCCCGAGCACATGTGTTATCTGGTTTCCGACACGCCCGCGGGAGCGTCCATTCCCATCGGACTCGTCTCGGGTGATTTTGTATTCGTGGGCGATGTGGGACGTCCCGATCTGCTCGAGAGTGCGGCCGGGCAGGTGGGATCGATGGAGCCCGGTGCGCGCGCGCTCTACCACTCCATCGCCGCGTTTCGCGCGCTCAATCCCGCCATTCAACTCTGGCCCGGCCACGGCGCCGGCAGCGCGTGCGGCAAGGCACTCGGTGCCGTGCCCATGTCGACGGTGGGATACGAGCTCAGCGCCAACCGCTCTCTGGCCGCGGCCACCGATCCGGAGGCGTTCACCGCATACATTCTGGAAGGACAACCCGAGCCGCCGCTCTACTTCGCGCGTATGAAGCGCGACAATCGCGACGGCCCCGCCCTCCTGGGCGAGATGCACGATCCACGTCTCCTGCCCGCCAACAAGTTCGGAGATCTGTCGGGCTCCGGTGTGGCTGTTCTCGACACGCGCAGCTGGGACGAATATCGCCACGCGCATCTTCCGGGTGCTCTGTTCACGCCGCTCAATTCGCAATTCAATACCATCGCGGGTTGCTACGTGCGCGAGAAGTCACCGATCGTGCTTCTGGTCGAAGAGTCGCGCCTGCGCGAGGCCATCACCGATCTGCTCCACGTCGGACTCGACCAGGTGCAGGGCTACATCACGCCCGATATTTTTCGCGAGTACGCGGCGCGCGGAAAGACGGCGACCATCGCGCAGATCGAACCCGACGAAATGGAAAAGAGCGTCGCCAACGGGGCGTTCCTTCTCGATGTGCGGCGCAGTGCCGAGCTCACCGAAAGCGGTTTTGTAGCGGGCGCACACAACATCGCGCACACGCGCCTCTTCGAGCGCGTGGGCGAGATTCCGCGCACGCAGCCCGTCGTCATTCATTGCTCGTCGGGCTCGCGCTCGCGTTATGCCGCGGGACTTCTCGACCACATGGGCTACAAGGTGATCAACGTCACGGGCGGATTTGACGCGTGGAAGAAAATGGGCGGAGCCGTCGTCATGGCATGACGGTGCACGCGCCCCCGCGGGAGAGTACATGCAGTTTCTCGTCTATGGCGCCGGAGCGGTGGGGAGCGTAGTGGGCGGACTGCTGTCGCTCAATCACCACGACGTGTGCCTGGTGGGCCGCGATGCCCACGTCGATGCCATTACTTCCGGCGGTCTTCGCATCAAGTCGGCCACCGCCGAATACCACGCCCATCCCAACGCGTGTTCCTCACTACCCACCGGCACCACCACCGAATGCGTCGTCCTGGGTGTCAAGTCGCAGGACATTCCCGCCGCCATGGACATGCTCGCTCCCGCCCTTACCGCGGAAACTCCCGTGGTGTGCATCCAGAATGGTGTAAATGCTGAACGCGCCATGGCGGAACGATTCACCCATGTCTACGGTGCGGTGATTCGCATGACGTGCTCGATGGTGCAGCCCGGCAACGTGTCGTTCCAGAGCGGTGGTCGTGTGGTGGTGGGAAAATATCCCAAAGGCGCGGATGCGTTCGCACGCTCGTTCGCCGGTATGATCACGGGTGCGGGGCTCGACGCGGTCGTCACCCGGGACCTCATGTCCGACCGCTGGCTCAAGGTCGCCGTCAACGTGCAGAGTGTATTCCACGCCGTGGTCGACGCGCGCGACCACGACACCAACGAATTCCACGCCCTCAAGTCGGGCATCATCGAGGAGACGAGGCGCGTGTTCAAGAAGGCGAAGATTCGTGCACGCTCGTGCGACGGCCGCGATCCGTCCATCGACGACATGATCGAGAACCTGCGCAAGCCCATGGCGCGCCGCACCGATCACGGAGTGAAGGTTCGCAACTCGGTGTGGCAGGATCTCTACCTCAAGCGGCGCGGCATGGAGGCGGAGCACATCCATGGTCCGGTCATCGCGCTGGGCGAACAACATGGCGTGGCGACGCCCTACAACCGGGCCGCGCTGGCGCTGGCGCTGCGCTGTCACCGCGAGGGGCTCGCACCCGAATCGCTGCGCCTGTCCGAAGTGCTGGCCGCGGTGGAACGGGGAGGCGCGGCCAGTTGAAGACCGTCCGCTTCGCCCTGTTGCTTGTCTTTCTTCTCGCCGTCAGCGTGATTCTCGTTCGCAACTTCGGCCACCAGGAGCGCGAGACGACGCACGAGCGCCTGGCACGCCTGGTGGGAAAAACGCCCGACACCATCGATATCAACCAGCTCAAGAGTACCAGCGCCAACGACCTGTATCAGCTCGGCATCGAATACATGCAGGTCTGGCGCATGCGCGACGCCACGCTTCTGTTCGAGCGTTCGGTGGCGGCTGATTCCACGCGGCACGACGCGTGGCTCAAGCTCATCGAGTGCTACGCCAGTCCGCTGGTGAACAACGAGCGCGCGCTTGCCCATGCCACCGCGCGTGCGAGGGCCACCACGTCGTCACCGGCCGACACCGTTCTCGTGTACGGGCTCAAGTCGCTCTACGTCGACCAGGACTACGCCGCGGCGATCGCGGCACTCTCCACACTCGTGCGCGGCAAGACGCCGAATGCCGACGCGCAGTTCCACCTGGCCCTCGCCTACTACCGGCTCGGCCGCCTCGATGACGCATCCAAACATCTCGAGCCGCTCCTCAAGAAGGACGCCACCGTGGGACGCGTGGTCGAGCTCTCCATCAAGCGTTATGCCGCGGCCGGACAGCTCGACCGCGCCGCGCGCGATGCGGCCGAGCTCTCGAGCCTGTACCCGGAAGAACCGGTGCCGCTGGTACTCCTGGCGCAGGTGGAGCTGGTGCGCGACAACGCGTCCGCCGCGCTCGAGTCCGCCGACCACGCGCTCGAGCTCGACCCGCACTGCGTACCCGCCATTCTCACGCGCTCGTGTCTCTACGCGCAGGCGGGCGACTTCGAGTCGGCGCGGGTGAGCTACGAGAAGCTCATGCTCTTCGACGATCCGCTCCTGGCGTCGGTGGGACGAGAGGGAATCGCGTTCGTGGATTTCCTGGCCGGCGATTTCGACGATGGCGTGGATTCGATGGACGAAGCCATCCGCGAGGCCATGTCGGCGCGCGACACCGACCGCGGCCTGGCGTTGTCATCGAGACTGGTGGATGCGCTGTGCCAGCTGGGCCGCGCCGATGCCGCCGAAAACGTGGTGGAACGCTGGATCACCGATTTTGGCGATGTGCCGGTGCGTATCGCGCGCGCGCGCATCCAGCTGGCGCACGGGCGTTTTGAAGCGGCGGATGATGCGCTGGCGCGGCTTACATCGGAGAAGGAATGGCTCTTGTGGTCGCGGCGTTTGGCTCTCGATGTCACCGAGCTGGTCGCACTCAACGACATCGCGCAGGAGAAGCAGCCCCAGGCGCTGGCGGCGCTCTCGCGCGAAGAAAAGGACCACGCCGCCGTCGGGGCGGCGGCCGCGGGCCGGCGCCAATTCTTCATCGGCTATGCGGCCTTCCAGAGCGGCGACGCGGAGCGCGCCACGTCTGCATTTGCAAGTGCGCGCCACCACCTGTTCGGGCTCGAGTTCCCGTATCACGGCGACCCGGTATTGTTCGTGCAGTCGTATTTCTATCGGGGCGAAGCGCAGCTCGCGGGCGGCCAGCGTGACGCGGCGCGTGAGAGCTATGCCGCCTTCGTGCGGTACTGGGGAGATGCGGCGTGGGACCTGGACGCGATTGCGCGTGCGCGCCAGAAACTCGAAGCCCTGGGAGGAGGCGGACCTCCTACCCAGGGCTGATATCGCGAATTTCGCGAGCCTCTAACTCGAACCAATCAGGGGAAGATGCCGCGCTCGCGGTGGGCGGCTTCGATGCGTGAGAGGGCCAGCGTCATGGCCGCCGTGCGCGGGTCGACGTTGCGCGTCTTCATCTCTTCGATCACGTGCTCGGTGGAGCGCGTCATCATCTTCTTGAGCTCGGCGTCCACGCGCTCGAGGTCCCACACCTCGCTGATCTTGTTCTGCACCCACTCGAAGTAGCTCACCGTCACACCGCCCGAGTTGGCCAGGATGTCCGGGATCACGGTGATGCCGCGGTCCATCATGTTCTTCTCGGCGTCCGGAGTGGTCGGGCCGTTGGCGCCTTCCACCACGAACTTGGCCTTGATGTACTTCTCGGTCTCGACGTTGATGGTGCACTCGAGAGCGGCCGGAATGAAGATGTCGGCCTGGGTGCCGTAGAAAGCCGGGTCGTCGAGCGCTTTGGCCTTGGCGTAGCCCTTGACGCCGCCCGTCTTGGCGACATGCTTGGTGAGGTCGTACGCGTCGATGCCGTCGTCATTGCCGATGGCACCGGTGTGATCCGACGCCGCCAGCATGCGCGACCCGCCATCCTGCATGATGCGCGCCGCCCACGAGCCCACGTTGCCGTAGCCCTGCACGAAGAACGTCGAGCCCGGGATCTTGAAGCCGACGTGCTTGGCCCACACCTCGAAGCAGAACACCAGGCCCTGGCCCGTCGCCTTGTCGCGACCGAGGCTTCCGCCCGACAGAATGCTCTTTCCCGTGACGACGCCGCGGGTGGCGTTGCGGTCGGACGCGTTGTACATGGTCATGTACGTGTCCATCATCCACACCATCTCGCGCGGTCCGGTGCCGACGTCGGGCGCCGGGATGTCGTATTCGGGACCGATGTTGTTGCCCAGCGCGTATGTGAAGCGGCGCGTGATGCGACGCAGCTCGCCTTCAGAGTATTCGCGCGGGTTCAAGGTGACGCCGCCCTTGGCGCCGCCCATCGGAATGCCCATGAGCGCCGACTTCCACGTCATCCACTGCGCGAGGGCCTTGACCTCGGCCAGATCGACAGACTGGTGAAAGCGAATGCCGCCCTTGTACGGGCCGTTGGTGTTGTTGTGCTGGATCCGGTATCCGCGGAAGACCTTGATGGAGCCGTCGTCCAGCGTGACGGGGAAGTTCACCACGATCTCGTTCTGTGGCTCTGACAGTACCGCATAAACGTGGGGGTCCAATTTCATGGCGGCAGCCGCCTTCTTGAACTGCGCAGTCGCCATCTCGAACAAGTTCATTCGATCGCTCATAACAGCCTTTTCGGATTGAAGGATAGACATGGGTTGTCGGGGAAGCGGTACGGGCACCGCGATCAGCGGGGGTGACTTTATCAAATAATCCGGGGTACCCGCAAGCGGACCACGCCGTCCTTTTTGCCCCGGGGAACGGCCCAGCCTCCTGCCCGGAACGACTTGGGAGGCTTGTGCCGGAAGGCACCTTTTGGACCCCCTCATTATAGGAGCTTTCGCCAGAACCGGCCCCTGTCCAGCTTGGTAGGCGGTCGCACATCGGTCCGCATCGCCGGACTCGTCGCCGGATCGCAATATGGATTTTGATACGGCTCCTCCACGCCGATCCGGACCGATGTGCTCCCGCCCCACGAATTCAACGACGCTCGCATTTGCTCGCTTCCGACTTCGATAACGAACTCAAAATGATGTGACGCAATTATGCGATGAAGCGCGTTCTCATGCGTTGAACCTGCATGAAGCGACGGAGAGAGAGCATCACTATCGCGCTGTGACGGTGTACGTCATCACAACCACGACAACATCATGCGGAGAGGTGAACGAGAGAGCATCATGCGTGCCTTTGATGGTCGTTGAAGGGTCAAAAATCAGCTTCGACGAAAATTTTTTATTGACACGGTATCAGGGTGTGCAAAAATCCGCCCTAACGGTGAAGCGGCATTTCGCTGCGACATTCGTTGAACGTTGGTTGGTCAACCCTGAAGTGCGGGTGAAGCTTCACCCGACGAAGGAAGGAAAATCAAAATGGCAGCTAAGAGGAAGGCGAAAGCCAAAGGCAAGGCCAAGAAGAAAGCCAAGAAGAAGGGTAAGAAGTAACCTTCTTACTTTTGGCTGCGGCCCTTGCAGGCTGCGGTTCTTCGAGAAGGGAGACGCAAGTCTCCCTTCTCTTTTTTTATCCCGTTCTTTGCGCGCTTAGCGACTGACTGGCTACGTGATATGAGACGCGCGGGGGAACCCCGCGCGAGAGATACAAGGACTGTCGCGAAGCGATGAAGGGTTGACACTCACCCCCGATTCTCCTATATGTTGCGGCGTTTGATGAGGCCGAACCATCTCGAGAAGAGCGGGCGCGACGCCCCAGGAGAATCGATGGAACTCGTACCAAGGGCAATGTTCTTCACCAAGGGTATGGGCCGCCACCGCGAGCAGCTGACCAGTTTCGAGCTGGCGCTCCGCGATGCCGGCATCGCCCACGTCAACCTCGTCACCGTTTCCAGCATCTTCCCGCCCAACTGCAAGATCGTGCCCAAGCACAAGGGCGTCGAGATGCTGAAGCCGGGTCAGGTCGTCTTCTCGGTGATTGCGCGCATGGCCACCGACGAGCCCTTCCGCATGTGTGCCTGCTCCATCGGTGTCGCCATTCCGGGCGACCCCAAGAAGTACGGCTACCTTTCGGAGGTCCACCAGTACGGCCAGAATGAGAAGCAGGCCGGCGACTACGCCGAGGACCTCGCGGCCAGCATGCTCGCCACCACGCTGGGGGTCGACCTCGACACCGACCGCGCGTGGAACCAGCGCAAGGAAGAGTGGAAGATCGGCCGCCAGATCGTTCGCACGACAAACATCACGCAGACCGCTCTCGGCAAGGAAGGTCTCTGGACCACTTGCATCGCTGCCAGCGTGTTCTGCGCCTACTAGAATCGCGGCTGGCCACGTGAGCGACGAACGTCCCGGTTTTCTCGAGGACAAGGATGATCCCGGGGACATCGTCCTCGCGGACAACCGTTACGTCCTGGGACTCATCCCCTACGAAGAGACCACCACATACGGGAAGGGTGTCGGCATGGCACCCGAAGCCATTGTCGAGGCATCGAGCCACGTCGAGCTCTTCGACGAAGTACTCGAGGTGGATGCGTCGCGCGCCGGAATCCTGACCGCGCGCCCCGCCATCACCGACCTCGCATCCATCACCCGCGCGGCGCAAGCGCTCCGCGCCCAACATCCACAATCGTTCCTCGGCTTCATCGGCGGCGAACACTCCATCACGCCCGCTCTGGTCGAGGCATTCAAACGTCCCGACATGGGAATCGTGTGGATCGATGCGCACGCCGATCTGCGCACCGAATTCCACGGACGCGCCGACAACCACGCCTGCGCGGGTCGCAACAGTCTTGAGTACGGTCCCATTGTGCAGGTCGGGATTCGCACCCTGGCCGAAGAAGAGTGGGCATTCCTCAAGTCGAGCGATCGCGTGAAGGCGCACCGTCACTGGACCGCCGAAGCGCGCGAGGACATCCTGGCGCTTCCCGAAGAGATCTATCTCACCGTGGACTTCGACGGCTTCTCACCCGAAGTGATCCGCGCCGTGGGCACACCCGAGCCGGGCGGTCTCTACTGGGAACAGGTAATGGAGATTCTGGAGACGGTGTTCCGCTACAAGAAGGTGGTGGCCTTCGACGCCGTGGAGCTGTGTCCCACCGAGTACGACCCGGCGTCGTCGTTTACCGCTGCCCGGCTGGTCTACAAGGTGCTCAACTACCACGCTAGATTCGCTGTGTCGGCCTGACGACGGCGACTGCCGCGCTTCGCACGCGCGAAATGGACCCCGCCTTCCCTTCGTAGTACAATTACCAGCCTAGCCCATCTCGGTCACCGCTTCGCTAAGGGCGACAGCCTGCGAACCTTGCACGGGGCAACAATCCTCGCCGGAACTCTCGCCATCTCGGTCTTGTCGTTTACGTATTCGTACGCGAGCGGACGAAGCGCAAGCCTCGCCATGGGCCCGCGCGAAGCGCGCGTCGACAGCCTGATCCACGCCGGACGCACCGTGGAAGCATTCAGCGAGGGAGTGACGGTCCTCCGTGAGTCGGTGGAGAAGCACGACTCTGCGTCGCCGGAGGTGGCGCGTGCCCTCCGTTGCGTAGCTTATGCTCTGCGCGAACTCGGCGATTACGAACTCGCGGCTTCGGTGTTCCACTTGTTACAGCTTGTCGCAACCGATGCATTCGATCCCTGCGATCCTCTGATCATAGACGCGACAATTGGAGAGAAATCCTCCAACCTGCGCCTCTTCCGGGTCCAGGTCGACGTTCCCTCCTTCTCACGAGACGCGCTCTCGCTCCTGGACTTGAACGTACCCGAACAACGCCTCATCGCCGGCGGCATTGTGTTTCAACTCGGCTACTACTACTGGGGTCGCGATTGGGATCGTTCCGTGGCAACGCTCGAAGAGGCAGTGCAGCTGCTGGAAACGGCGCCGGACAGGCTCTTGTACTGTGCCGTGCGCGGCTGGCTGGGCTGGACGTTGCTTCAACTGGGGCGTCACGACGAGGCACGTTACCACCTGGAGCGTGCGCGGGACGAAATGGCGATCATCGACCCCAAGGATCCTTCCAATGTCGCCTGGATCGATGAATTTCTCGGCGGATTGGCTGTCGTTTCGGATGATTGGACAAGTGCCGACAAGTACTTCCGAGACTCCGCTCTCTTGTACGCACAAAAACGAGCGATGGGCTCGACTCGATTCTCCGAGGTTCCGCTGACCAGCTACTCATATGTGGCGCTGGCCGATTTAAAGCGCGGCCGGCCAACCGAAGCGTGGGAGTCTCTCCAGCGCCAGCGCGGAATTCTGAACAAACGCCTGCTGACGCTCAATCGGAGCACCTCAGGTCCAAAGGGTGCGCGAATCAGGCAGCTCCGGAAGGAAATCGACGAGCACCGCGCGCTGAGACGCCAGTGGAAACTACCCGATACAGCACATGCGATCGACTGGCCAGAGGTGATCGGCGAGCTCGACGTGAACGCAGAACTCTTCCGTCTGGAAGCCGAGTCCTACGCGCCAGATGTTTCCAAAGTGGTGAGTCTGGAAGAGCTCCAATCTGTACTTCCGGACAACTATGCCTACATAGGCTGGCTGAATTGCCGGTTCGCGGACGGATTTCAAGTATCCACAGGACGCATTCTCGATTCGTGTTGGATGTATGTCATACGATCGCGTGGTCCGGTGCATTGGATTCCGCTGTGGGAGTATGCATCCAGCAAGCCGATGCACGAGTTCCGCGAACCAGTCCGAGCTTATGGCCTGAAGATGGCTCAGGCGGCGGGGTGGAGTTTCCGCGTGGAGGATGACCCGTCACTGAAGATCCTCGCTCGCACGATCGCAGAGGAAGAATTCGATCCAGCCTTACCCTTGCTCGAGGGCGTGGATTGTCTTGTCACCGAGTTCTTCGAGGACGGCACGGGGTGGAAACCACTCGAAACTCTTGTTCTCCCCGATGGGGCGTACGTGGGCGATCGTTTCGACGTCGCATATACGCCCACAGCCGATGCGTTCGTTGCCTCGCGCCGTTCGAAAAGATCCGCCGGCAACGAAGTCCTGGTCATCGGAAATCCGGTCTTTGACGAACAGGCGAGTGCGAAGTCAGCGCCGATGGTGGACTGGCGCGATGCGGGCAAAGCGCCAGACGAGGACGTCGCCGTTCACCGCGCAGCCATCAATGGCGACGCGGATGCGATCATGCGCCTGCCCCCCCTTCGCTACTCGAAACTTGAGATCGATCACATTCGAAAGTTGTTTCCCGATTGCACCATGTTGTGTGGAAGCGACGCCACGGAAGCCAATGTTCGCCGGGTGCTTCAAGACAAGAAGGCCGCGCGATTCGATATCATTCACATTGCCACGCATGCGCTGTCCGAGTCTGCTGTGCTGCTCCGTTACTCACTGGCACTTTCACCTCGAAACATTAATGGGTCCCCGACTGGTGACGCGCTCATTGATGCCGCGGAGATTCAACTCGGATGGCATCTCGATGCGGACCTGGTCACATTGAGCGGGTGTCGGACTCTCTCCGGGGGAGGGTTCAGTTTCGGAGAGCCAATGGGTCTGACCGGCGTCATGCTTGGTGCCGGTGCGCGAAGTGTACTCGCAACGTACTGGCAGGTGGATGATCTGGCAGCCTCGCGTCTCAATGCGCGCTTCTATGAGAACCTTACGGGACGTTACCTGGGCGACCCGGACGGTCGCAGCGGAAAACCGATGACCAAGGCCGCGGCGCTGTCCGAAGCGAAGCGATGGTTGCGGAACTTCACGGATGAAAAAGGGAAGAAACCGTTCGCTCACCCGGTCTACTGGTCGGGCTTCATCTTGATCGGGGACCCGGACTAGTCGTTTCGCCGTTTCAACTCAGCTTGCACCCGGGCACTGTTCGGACCCGGCTCAGTCGAGAGTTTCTCGAGCCAGGCGCGTGCCTCATCGTCACGGTCCGCCCGGCGCAAGCCGATGTACTTCACCCACTCTGCCTCGTAGCGCCACGGAGTCGGCATTGATTGAATATCGTTTCGATCGAGGATCTCGAGCCCCTCATTGGCACGTCCGACATTGATCAGAGCGCTGGCCAGGTACAGGTCCCGCAAAGTCGACGACGTGTTATCACCGGCTGGAGGTTGAAGCTCCTGCAGATCCTTGATGGCAGTCGCCGCATCGCGATCCCGGTAGGACCTCAGTGCGTCGGCGACGCCGCGTTGCTCAGTGCCTCGAAGCACGTTCGTCTCACCGATGACGGGGATCCAGTACTCGGGCATTCGGTCGCGGTGCTCCACGACCCGGAACGTTCCCAGTGCGATGGCAGCGACAAGCGCGGCGGCAATCACTGCATCACGCAGTCTCGCCCTGCGCCGGGGTGGTGCAAGATCGACGCGCCCGTCCACGACAGTGGGAATGGGTCCACCACGCAATGCCTCGTGGTCGGCCACGATTGATCGGAAGCGGCGTTCGCACTCCGCGCAACCGCGAATGTGCTCCATTGTTGTGGGCGCGTCGGCCGGCTCCAACAGACCTGTCGCCAGGTCAATGAGCTCTGACTCCGTGGGGTGCGCATTCATCAATCGTTCTCACTCCTCGCTTCCCCTTTGGTGTCCCCTCTCAATAGATCCCAGAGTGCAAGAAACGTCCCGGTCGGGGCATCCCCCGCGTTAAATCCCTTTGCGTCCATGCATTCGCGCAGCGCCCGTCGTGTGCGCGTCAACAGCATGTCGACTCCCGGTGCGGTCATTCTCACATCGGGGTGGGCCGCGATCTTCTTGCTGGGCAGGTCGAGAAAAACGCGCAGGAACCACACGGACCGCGCCCGTGGCGTCATCTTGCTCATGCAGCCACAGATTGCGTCAACGAATTCCGAGCGCTGGATGTTCGATTCGGAACTGTTGGACGATCGAGGCCGCGGCGGCGTCACGAGGTCGACAAGTTTTTGCTCGAGATTATGGGCCCGTCCCTGTTTGCGAAGGGTGTCCACGAGGCCGTTGCGGGCCAGCGTCGATACGTAAGCACAGATACGCGCCGGGCTCGGCGGGTCGTCGGGAGGTTCGGAATCGAGGCGACGGAGAAACACCATCGCCTTTTCCGACGCGATGTCGCGTGCGTCTTCCGGGTCGATGCGACCGTACGTTTCACCGTGGGCCCGAACATAGTAGGTGAGGCCCACGTTGAGCAGGAGCCACATCTCCGACAACAGGCGATTGCGCTCCCGGTCGCTCGAGGCGCGCTTCCAGGATTCACACAGGTCGGTCAGGCGGCCGGGCCA
>Ga0157380_10001479_pt1 | contig 15375 bp, 14 predicted proteins | sample S35metaG_FD_119757 | JGI IMG/M metagenome (GOLD analysis project Ga0157380, IMG submission 119757) | Switchgrass rhizosphere microbial communities from Kellogg Biological Station, Michigan, USA - S3-5 metaG | ecosystem: Host-associated > Plants > Roots > Rhizosphere > Soil | place: USA... | reverse complement strand
GCGCGTGCTGTTGCGCAGGCTTCGCGAAGTGATGGCGGAGCCGGTCAGCGCGCAGGACCGTCTCGACAAGGTGGTGGTGCTGATCGCCGCCAACATGGTGGCGGAAGTCTGCTCTGTCTACGTGTTACGCGTAGACGGAACGCTCGAATTATACGCCACCGAAGGCCTCAAGCGCGAAGCCGTCCACCAGACCGTATTGAAGGCCGACGAAGGCCTGGTCGGCCTGGTTGCGAGCGAAGCAAGCCCGATAAATCTCTCGGACGCACAGGCACATCCGGCCTTCTCCTACCGTCCCGAAACCGGCGAGGAAATCTATCATTCGTTCCTCGGCGTGCCTGTCCTGCGCGCCGGCAATACGCTCGGCGTTCTTGTCGTGCAGAACCGCGCGCGGCGTACCTACACAGAGGAAGAGGAAGAAGCGCTGCAGACGACGGCGATGGTGCTCGCCGAAATGATCGCATCGGGCGAGCTGTCGTCCCTCGCCCGCCCCGGTGCCGAGCCCGCCGCCCGGCATTCAATGCATTTCATCGGCACGTCGCTGGCGGACGGCATTGCCTTGGGTCACGTCGTGCTGCACGAGCCGCGCGTTGTCATCACCAACGTGATTGCCGACGACGTCCCGCACGAGCTTAAACGGCTTGACGCCGCCATTGCGACACTGCGCGCCGATCTCGACCGGCTGGTCGAGCACCGCGACGTCGCTGACGGTGGCGAGCACCGCGACGTGCTCGAAGCCTATCGCATGTTTTCGTATGACCAGGGATGGCTGCACAAGATCCGCGAGGCCGTGATGACCGGCCTCACCGCCGAGGCGAGCGTCGAGCGCGTGCAATCGGATACACGCGCACGAATGTTGCGCGCGTCGGACCACTATCTGCGCGACCGCTTGCACGACCTCGACGACCTCGCCAACCGACTAATGCGCGTCTTGATGGGTCAGGATCATGCGCCGACCAAAGAGCAGATGCCGGAAAACGCCATCGTTGTGGCGCGGTCGATGGGACCGGCGGCGCTCCTCGACTATGATCGCAAGAGATTGCGCGGACTGGTGCTGGAGGAAGGCGGACCGACATCGCATGTTTCGATCGTCGCGCGCGCTCTTGGCATCCCCACCGTCGGCGAGATCGAGAACGCAACTGGCCTTGTGGAATCCGGAGACGCCATCATCGTCGACGGTTCGACCGGGCACATTCATATGCGGCCGCCGCAGGACGTGCAGGCGTCGTACGGCGAGCGCGTTAAGTTGCGCGCGCGACGCCAGGCGCAGTATCGCGCGCTGCGCGATAAGCCGTGCATCACCAAGGACGGCCAAAAGGTCGCCCTGATGATCAATGCGGGGCTCACGATCGATTTGCCGCATATCGAGGATACCGGCGCGGCCGGCATCGGCCTGTTCCGTACGGAATTGCAGTTCATGGTCGCGGACACGTTGCCGCGGACAGGCGAGCAGCTCTCGCTTTACCGGTCGGTGCTCGAAGCCGCCGGAAAAAAGCCTGTGACTTTCCGTACGCTCGACATTGGCGGCGACAAGGTGCTGCCGTACCTGCGCAACATTGAAGAGGAAAACCCGGCGCTCGGCTGGCGCGCAATCCGGCTCGGTCTCGATCGTCCCGGACTGCTACGCAGCCAGGTGCGGGCGCTGCTGCGCGCGGCGGGTGGCCGTGAACTACGTCTGATGTTTCCGATGATCGCTGCCCTGGACGAGTTCGACAAAGCCAAAGCGCTGGTCGAAGTCGAGCTGACGCATCTGCGCCGGCATGGCCACGAGCTGCCGGAACGGGTCGACATCGGCACCATGGTCGAAGTTCCCTCGCTGCTGTTTCAGCTCGATGAGCTTCTGGAGCGCGTCGACTTTCTTTCCGTCGGATCGAACGACCTGATGCAATTTCTCTATGCAGCCGACCGTGGCAATCCGCGGGTATCGGAACGTTTCGACCCCTTGTCGGCGCCGGTGTTGCGCGCGTTGAAGGAAATTGCCGACAAGGCGAAGAAGCATGGCAAGCCGGTAACCTTGTGCGGTGAGCTCGCCTCGCAGCCGATCGGAGCGCTCGCCCTCGTCCTTCTCGGCTATCGGACACTGTCGCTGACGCCGTCGGCAGTGGGACCCGTGAAGGCGCTGCTGCTCGAGCTCGATTGCCGCAAGGGCGAGGCCGCTCTGTTGGCGAGCCTCAAGGAGCCGGTCGGCAGCGTATCTATACGCCACACGCTCGAAGGTTTTGCGGCGTCCGAAGGACTTCAGCTTTGATAACTTTGCCGCAACACAAGATGGATGCCCTGCTTGCCCGCCATTCCTTGGTGGAGAGCGAGCTTGCGAGCGGCTTGAGCCCCGAGGCCTATGTCAAGCTGTCACGCGAGTTTTCCGAGCTCAGCCCGGTGGTCGAATCGATCAAGGCCTATCGTAATACTGAGAAGGAGATCGCAGACCTTGCGGCACTGGTCGACGATTCCACGACCGACGCGGACATGCGCAAGCTGGCCGACGCCGAACGTCACGCATTGCAGGAGCGGAAAGAGAAGCTTGCCCAACAGCTCCGCGTTGCGTTGCTGCCGAAGGACGCGATGGATGACCACAATGCGATCCTGGAAATCCGCGCCGGCACCGGTGGCGATGAAGCTGCGCTGTTTGCGGGCGACCTCTTCCGCATGTACGAGCGCTATGCGGCCAAACAGGGCTGGAAGACGGAAGTCCTGTCGTTTAGCGAAGGCACCAAGGGCGGCTTCAAGGAAATTGTCGCCGAGGTCAGCGGCCGAGGCGTGTTCGCCAAGCTGAAATTCGAGTCCGGCGTACACCGCGTGCAACGCGTGCCTGATACCGAGGCATCGGGCCGCATCCACACGTCGGCGGCAACGGTCGCGGTCCTGCCCGAAGTCGAGGATGTCGATATTCATATCAATGAGGCCGATCTGAAAATCGACACGATGCGTGCGCAGGGAGCGGGTGGCCAGCACGTCAACAAGACCGAATCGGCGATCCGCATTACGCACATGCCGAGCGGGATCGTCGTGTTCGTGCAGGAGGAACGCTCGCAGCACAAGAACAAGGCGAAGGCGCTGACGATGCTGCGGGCGAAACTCTATGATGCCGAAAAGACCAAACGTGATTCCGCACGCGCGGCCGAGCGGCGCGGCCAGGTCGGTTCAGGCGATCGCTCCGAACGCATCCGGACCTACAATTTCCCGCAAGGGCGCGTCACGGACCACCGTATCAATCTCACGCTGCACAAGCTTCCGCAGATCATTGAGGGCGAAGCGCTGGACGAGGTCATCGATGCGCTGGTGACCGAGCATCAGGCCGAATTGCTGGCGGCCGAAGGCGCAGCGTGAGGGCTATATCGGGCCTGACGTCAGGCGTCTCGGTGTCCGAAGCGCTTCATCACGTGGCGCAGTCTTTCCGCACAAGCGGCGTCGAAGAGGCCGAAGCCGATGCCCGCGTGCTGATCGGTCACGCCCTGCATCTCGACCGCGCTCGTCTGATCGCGCAATCAGACCGTATCCTTGAGGCGCGCGAAGTCACGGTGATATCGGCGCTCGCAACGCGTCGCCTGCGGCGCGAGCCGGTGTCGCGCATTGTCGGCCAGAAGGAATTCTGGAGCCTTCCGATTTCTGTAACGCCCGACGTGCTTGTGCCACGGCCGGAAACAGAGACCGTCGTCGAAGCCGCGCTCGATTTCGTCATTCGTAGTGGCCTGCGTCTGGAGAAGCTGCGGGTGCTCGACATCGGCACCGGCTCCGGCGCGCTGCTGCTAGCGATGCTGAATGAGCTAAAGAATGCCGTCGGTACCGGCACCGATGTGAGTTCCGCGGCCCTGGACGTGGCACGTGCCAATGCAGCACGCTGCCGGCTCGATTCCCGTTGCAATTTTGTTGTCTGCGACATCGCAACCGGCGTCGAAGGCCCTTTCGACCTAGTCGTGTCGAACCCGCCCTACATCGCGCATGACGAGATCGAGACGCTCGCACCGGAGGTCCGTGACTACGATCCGCAGGTCGCACTCGATGGCGGCCAGGATGGCCTCGACGCATATCGTTCCATCGCGGGTGACGCCAAGCGAATTCTGGCACCGGGCGGCAGGTTGTTTGTGGAATTGGGGGCGGGTCAGAATGAAGAGGTTCGCTCGCTGTTTACCAAAGCTGGATTAAGCCCGGGCATCCCGCGCAAGGATCTGGCAGGAATTCCGCGCGTGCTTGGCGCCGGTTTCGCGCCATGAGCTCGATATGAGCGCTGTGCATTCCCACCGGGTGAAAATGCAGAGCCGGTTATTCGTCGAAAAAAGCACTTGGATTATGGCTCGGAAACGACTAGCTTCCGGTCACGGAATCAACCCGTGACGGTTGCATCGCCAGGAACTCCGGAGCGAAGCGGCTCTGTGAGATGCGGCGCAAGGCGGATGACGAAGAGCCGGCTGCGAAGAGACGGCAGACGAAATCGCCAGAGACGGGTCTGGATGCTTCACCGGTTAGGCGCATCATTTTTCGAAACCTAGGACGATGCGCGTAACGAGAGGTTGGCAACGCTGCGGCTGAGACCGCGGCAATGGGGTTGCTGCGACTAACGCGATAAAGGACACGACATTTCGATCATTGGCGCGGACATAATGCGAGTCCGGCCGCGCGATGAGATTTGTTTGGACTTGCAGGGTGAGTTGAGTGTTCGGCGCGAATGCCGCGACAGGGTGAAAGGTCGACGAACAGGCACAACATGAGAAACGGTCAGAAGCGCATGCGGGGGCGAGGTAACCACCGCAAGAGTCAGAATCCCCTCACACGCGTTTACGAGTCGAACGGTCCCGACGTCAAAATCCGCGGTACCGCTTCGCATATCGCGGAAAAATACATCCAGCTCGCGCGTGACGCGCAAGGGTCGGGCGACCCGGTGGCCGCCGAGAATTATTATCAGCACGCCGAGCACTACTTCCGCCTGATCGCCGCGGCGCAGGAACAGTTTCGTCAGCAGAACCCGTACTACAATCAGCAGCAGCCGCATCAGCAGGGCGGCGCGCCCGGTGGCCAGCAACAGGCCGGCGATGACTCCTTCGATGGGGACGAGGAAGACAATCAGCCGTTCATGGGTCAGAACGAGCCAAGCTACGGACCGCGAGAGCCGCAGCAGCAGCCTTATTTGCCGCGCGATGCTCAACCGTTTCCGCCGCGTGATCAGCAGATCCAGAATCGGCCGCAGCATCATCAACAGCAGCATCAGCAGCATCAGCAGCATCAGCAGCATCAGCAGCATCAGCAGCATCAACAGCATCAACAGCATCAGCAGCAGCAGCCGTACCCGCAGCCTAGCCAGGGCGGTCATGAAGGCGGACAAGATGTCGGCGGCCTTCCGGCATTCATCACGGGCGGCGGACAACCGCAGCAAAATTCCGGACAGAATGGCTACGACCAGGGTGATCGCGGACAGGATCGATTTGGACATCGCCGTCGCCGACGCCACCGTGGTGGCGGATATCGACCGGATCGTCAGGATCGTCAGGATCGTCCGGACCGTCAGGATTTCGGTGGCGGACATCAGCAAAACGTCGCGCCGCAGCCGATGCCGGATGACAGCAGTGCCGGCGACGAGCCGCGACAACCCGAATAATCAGCAGCGGCAAACCTCGCTGGCGCATCACCTGCCGGGTGATGGCGCGAGTACCGGTTCCAGCGCCGGCACCAGTATCCGTTTTTCGCGGCGCGCCGGTATTGCGCGATAGACCTGTTTGGTCGCCTCCACCAGATGCACGCCGGCAAACGGCGCCGATAGCGTTGCGCCCGTGCGCTCCCACGCGACCGCAGTCCGCAAAAACCAGCCGCGCGCGACCGGTGGCACGTAAAGGGCTTCACTCCAGCCGGTAGGCGTGAACCACGTCTCGCGCAGGAGCTGATTGATCTGGCTGCGCGAATATGGCCGCCCATGACCGAACGGTGTTGTATCCGTTCGCGCCCAGACGCCGCGCCGGTTCGGGACCACCGCAAGCAACCGTCCGCCCGACGCAAGCACGCGCCACACTTCGCGCAGAAGTGCCCCTGGATCGTTCGTCATTTCCAGCGCGTGCACCAGCATCACGCGGTCGACGGCGGAATCGGCGAGCGGCAGATCGCCTTCATAAACGAGCGCGGAGAGCGCCGGACGTGTGGTTGGCCACTTCACCACGCCCTGCCCGGCTGGCATGAACGCGAGGCAGCGCTCAGCCTCCTCGCGAAACAATCCGAGGTAAGGCGTCGCATAGCCGATACCGAGCACGCGCTGACCGGCAGTATCGCCCCACAGTGCGCGAATGCCGCGTCCAATGAAGCGGCGAGCCACGACACCCAACCGCTGGCCGTAAAAATTCCGCAGGTCGACGACGTCGATCGACATGCCGGCAAGCTACCACGAAATAGTAAAGCGCTAACAACACGGGAACACGCGGGCGTGCAACTTCATTCAGCCGCGTGATACGGTTAATCCATTGCAGAGTGCCAAAAGGACCAAGCTCATGCCCGCGGAAATCCGCCTGTTTCGCTGCCGATCCGACAACTACGGCGTATTGCTGCATGACCCTGAGAGCGGGACAACCGCTGCGATCGATGCACCAGAAGCCGCACCAATCGAGGCCGCGCTGAAAGCGAGCGGCTGGAAACTAACGGACATATTGGTCACCCATCACCACGCCGATCACACGGATGGTATCCGCGCGCTAAAGGATAAATACAAATGCCGCGTGGTAGCGCCCGCGGCCGAGGCTGCAAAGATTCCGGCAGTCGACGAGGCCGTGCACGAAGGGGACAAAGTCAAGGTCGGCACGCTGTCTGCAAACGTTATCGAAACACCGGGTCACACGCTCGGCCACATTGCCTACTGGTTTCATGGCGAGAAGGTTGCCTTCGTGGGCGATACGTTGTTCTCGATAGGCTGCGGCCGCGTGATTGAAGGCACGCCAGAACAGATGTGGCGGTCGCTAGTCAAGCTGCGCGATTTGCCGAACGACACCGAGTTTTATTGCGGGCACGAATACACCGCCGCCAATATCAAATTCGCCCGCACAATCGAGCCCAACAACAAGGCGCTTGCCGCGCGCGAAGCCGAGGCCAACAAGCAGCTAGCACAGAACGAAGCAACCATTCCGGCGACCATCGGCGAGGAAAAGCAGGCGAACCCATTCCTGCGCGCCGACGTGCCGGAAGTCGCCGCGGGCATCGGCATGGCGGGCAAGTCCGCCGCAGAAGTGTTTGCCGAAATCCGCGCCCGCAAGAACAAGTTCTGACGCCCGATGCGTAATCCGACCGCGGCAGACATGATTCGCGCGCTTAAGCTCAAGCCGCATCCGGAAGGCGGCCACTATCGCGAAACCTTCCGCGACTCGCGTCAGCTGGATGGGCGCCCCGCGTCGACCGCGATCCTTTTTCTGCTCGCACATGGGGAACGATCGCACTGGCATCGTATCGACGCTGTCGAGATCTGGCACTACTACGGGGGGGCGCCACTCAAGCTCGAGCTTGTCGACGGAGCCAAGGAAGAAATCTTCAGGCTTGGCGCCGATATCCACGGTGGCGAGGTGCCGCAAGTGACGGTGCCCGCGCCTGGCTGGCAGGCCGCCGAAAGCCTTGGAGGCTAGACGCTGACCGGCTGCACCGTTGCGCCAGGATTTTCCTTCGATGGCTTCGAACTGGCGCCATCAGGCTGGAAGCCGGCCTACCAGACACGACAGAAATAAAGGGAGTTGCCGTGACCACCAAACTCGACCAGGCACGAACGTACTCGCACGTGCCAACAGAATCATTGCGAATGAAGGCGTGTTAGACGCATTCGGCCACGTCAGCATGCGTCACCCGACGGATCCCGGACGATATCTTCTGTCGCGCTCGCGTGCGCCCGAGCTTGTGCAGCCGGACGACATTCTGGAATTCACGCTTGATTCGCAGCCAGTAAAATCGACCGATCTCCGGCTCTACGGCGAACGCGTCATACACGGCGGAATCTATCAGGCGCGGTCCGATGTGAACGCCGTCTGTCACCACCACGCGCCATCAATCCTGCCTTTCTGCATCTCTGGCATGGACCTCAAACCGGTCTATCACCTCGGAGCGACCCTCGGCGAGAAAGTACCCCTCTGGGACGCCCGCGACGAATTCGGCGATACAACTCTCATCGTCGCGAAACCGGAAGAAGGGGCGTCACTCGCCCGCGCACTGGGCGAAAACTGGATCGTCCTGATGCGCCGGCACGGTGCAACCGTCGCCGGCATCAGCCTGGAAGAGCTCACATTTCGCACGATCTATACTGCGCGCAACGCAGCACTTCAGATTCAGGCGCACATGCTCGGGCTTGTCTCGCCGCTCAACCGGGCCGAGACCCGCCTTGCCGGTGAATACAATCTGCGCCCCGGTCCGGTCATGCGAGCATGGGAATACTGGAATGCGCGGCTGGATAAAGCCGAAGGTGGCGGCGCTCAGGTGCGCAAGCGCGCGCCAAGAAAGTCTGGGTCCAGGCGCACGAAAAAACGTCGCCGGTGAAAGTGCGACTTATTTGCGGCCAGCTGCACGCATGCACGCAAGATAACCTTCGAGCGCACGGCTGCGGTGAAATTTTAGGCCTTCCCTTCTGTAGTATTTTGGAAACGCGACGCGTCCGCCGTCCAGCGTTTGGGTTCCACCTGCCTCCTCCTTGGGGCGCAGCTTCAATCCTTCGCGCTTCACGCCGACCGGCGGCGGAATAACGTGGCCGCCGTTACGAACGGCGCATGTGCAGGCAACCTTGTCGAAAATGTCCTTGCAGCGCGGATCGACATCCTGCGCAAAAACCGGATAAACGATTGAAACGAAAGCGAGGCAGGCGACCGCCCCCGCGGTCAAAACTGCCTCAGTGCGCCGCATAGCTGGCATAGAGCCCAAAACACCTAAACGAAATATTGGCCGCCATTGGCGGTCAGCGTCGAACCCGTAATGAGACCCGCCCCATCCGATGCAAGGAAGACAACACAACGCGCGATTTCCTCCGGCTCGCCCAAGCGGCCGATCGGAATCTGCGGCAGGATGGATTTCTCCAGGACGTCCTTTGGCACCGCCTGCACCATCTCGGTGTTGATGTAGCCCGGGCAGATCGCATTGACGGTTATGCCCGAACGCGCTGCTTCCTGTGCCAGCGCCTTGGTGAATCCGAGTTCGCCGGCCTTGGCTGCGGAATAGTTCGCCTGACCCATCTGACCTTTCTGGCCGTTGATCGACGAGATGTTGACAATGCGGCCGAACTTGCGCTCGCGCATCCCCTCAATGACAGGCCGGCACATATTGAAGAGCGACCCGAGGTTTGTGTTGATTACCGCCGTCCACTGCTCGGGCTTCATGCGATGAAACATGGCGTCGCGCGTGATGCCGGCATTGTTAACCAGCACTTCGATGGGGCCTACGTCGGTCTCGACCTTTTTGATGCCCTCGGCGCAAGCTTCATAGGATGAGACGTCCCACTTGAAGACCGAAATCCCGGTATCTGCCTTGAACTTCTGCGCGGCCTCGTCGTTGCCGCCGTAGTTGGCCGCAACTTTGTATCCGTCCGCTTTAAGCGCCTTGGCGATTGCGGCCCCGATCCCTCGAGTTCCACCAGTTACCAACGCAACCCGCGCCATGACATCGTCCCCTCTGAGCTATCTTCTTAGAACAACATGCCGGGACATAGGGCATGCGACGCCGTCCTTCTTACGGCTATGCCCGGCCATGACTTGAATCAACGTGGCGGCACGAGCCTACCGCTCGACGCACATCGCGATCCCCATGCCCCCGCCGATGCAAAGCGTAGCCAAGCCCTTCTTGGCATTGCGCTTCTGCATTTCATAGAGGAGCGTCACCAGCACGCGCGCACCGGAGGCGCCAATCGGGTGCCCGATAGCAATGGCGCCGCCATTGACGTTGACTTTCGACGTGTCCCATCCGAGATCCTTGTTGACCGCGCAGGCCTGTGCGGCGAATGCCTCATTCGCTTCGACAAGATCAAGGTCTTCCTTTTTCCAACCGGCCTTCTTGAGCGCTGCCCGCGACGCCGGGATCGGACCGGTTCCCATGATCGCAGGGTCGACGCCGGCCTGTGCCCAGGAAACAATGCGCGCAAGCGGAGTCTTACCGAGCTTCGCTGCCTCGGACGCTTTCATCAACACTACTGCCGCCGCGCCATCATTGATGCCGGACGCATTGGCCGCCGTTACGGTGCCTTCCTTGTCGAAGGCGGGGCGCAACTTGGCGATCGAGTCCATCGTCACGCCGGATTTCGGATATTCGTCCGTATCGACCACGACATCGCCCTTGCGCGACTTGATCGTGACGGGCGTGATCTCGTCCTTGAATTTCCCTGCCTTTTGGGCCGCCTCTGCTTTGTTCTGTGAAGCGACAGCAAATTCATCTTGCTGCTGGCGGGTGATCTGCCACTGTTTGGCAACGTTCTCTGCGGTGGCTCCCATATGGTAGCCGTTGAAGGCGTCCCACAGTCCGTCCTTGATCATGGTGTCGATCATCTCGAACGAGCCCATTTTCACGCCGGAGCGCAAATGCTGGCAATGCGGCGCCATGCTCATCGACTCCTGGCCGCCGGCGACGACAATTTCAGAGTCGCCGTTAAGAATGGCCTGGTAGCCAAGCGCGACCGCGCGCAGGCCGGAGCCGCACAGCTGGTTCACGCCCCAGGCAGGGGTCTCGACAGGAATTGCCGCCGCGATTGATGCCTGGCGCGCCGGGTTCTGTCCCTGCCCAGCGGTAAGAATTTGCCCCAAGATCACTTCGCTGACGCGCACGCCTTCGACTCCCGCCCGGTCCATCGCCGCCTTGATCGCGGCCTTTCCCAACTCATGGGCCGGAAGATTTGCAAATGCCCCGTTGAAAGCGCCGACCGGGGTGCGGGCCGCGCTCACAATGACGATGTCGTCTTTCATCAGAAGCTCCTGTTAAGTCAGACTCTGGGGCATTCACCGGTTTTTCGGCACTGCCGCATCCTCGGTAGGCCAAGCCGGTCTGTCAACTCGACCCGCCACTCAGATATCCGCGACAATTGGCGCTTTTTCGACCTTTCCGCAAGAGATGGCGAAGCCGTTCCGGCGCTGCCGCGGTGCCACAAAATGGTGGCCCAGCGAAGCGGAAATTGGCTATGCTCAAGCCTGGGCAGGGGAAGCGTGTGAACGACATGCCAGAGGACAAAAAAGAGCCGGTCACAATAAAAAAATATGCCAACCGGCGGCTCTACAATACCGGAACAAGCACTTACGTGACGCTCGAAGACCTCGCCACCATGGTCAAAAATGGCGAGGATTTCGTTGTGTACGACGCCAAGACCGGAGAAGACATAACGCGCTCAGTCCTCGCGCAAATCATCTTCGAGCAGGAAAACAAAGAAGGACAAAGCCTGCTTCCGATCACGTTTCTTCGGCAACTGATCCGCTTCTACGGCGACAGCATGCAAATGCTCGTGCCCCGTTTCCTTGAGGCTTCGATTGAATCTCTGTCGAAGGAGCAGGGCAAGTTTCGCGAGCAGATGGCCCAGGCTTTCGGTGTCGGCGCCTTTGGTCCCCTCGAGGATCAGGTACGCCGCAACATGGAAATGTTCGAGAAGACCTTTGCAATGTTCGCGCCGTTTGCGCGCGGCCAGGCGAAGCCTGCTGACACGACGCAAAATTCGAGCGGCGGGTCGGGCAGCGAGATGGACGATCTTAAACGTCAGCTCGACGAAATGCAGAAGCGGTTGGACAGGCTCGGCGGCAAGGGTTAAGGCGGTGGCCTGCTACCGTGCCGTTTTGGAACGCTGGCCCGTCTGAAGGCGTTTCTTTAGTGCGACGGTTGTGCGCTGGTATTGACCGCAATTCGTCAAACCTTGTGAAATGGTGGGAAGTGAAAGTCCCGTCGCGGTTAATCGCGCGCGGCACGTTGTTTGCACTTTCGAATGTGGGATGCGTTCAGGTGTCCTGAATCGAGACGTCAAAAATGCGGCTTGGTGAAGTTAACGGGTCACAATTTCGGCAGCCTCATGGGATGAGCGCACCGGAGAACAATGGTGAACCCACGGGATCGGAAAGCCGTGCGCTCGTCGCGCTTGATCCATTGAAAGGCCACTCCGGACAACCGGCCAACCATCGCTACGCACCGTTCGTCGCCCATCTCGTTGCGACAAAAGATCAGCATCCGCAAACACGTGAACGGCGGCGGGCCGCACCGCACGACGCCCTGGCTGCCTACCGCGCCGCGGCTGCCTTGACTGCCTAATAGCCGAGCGCGCAGCCGTCCTTGCGCGGCTCCGAGCCGGCAATCAACACACCGCGATCCCAGTCGATCTTGATCGTCTGTGCGCCGCCCCACGGCGACGCTGCCATGACGACGTTATGACCGCGTGCTTTCAATCCTTCGATTGTCGCCGCCGGCGTGCCACGCTCGACATCGGTACTTTCGCCCTCGAAGAAGAACCGTGGTGCGTCGATCGCCTGCTGCACATCCATGCCGTAGTCGAGCATGTTGAGAATAATCTGCACATGACCCATGGGCTGGTAGTGCGCGCCCATCACGCCGAAGCTCATGTCGCAGCGGCCGTCCCGCATGGTGAGAGCCGGGATGATCGTGTGCATCGGGCGCTTGCCCGGACCAAAAGTATTGGGATGATCCGGCTCGAGTGTGAAGCAGGCTCCGCGATTGGTCAGCATGATGCCGGTCTGCTCCGTGCAGAGGCCGACACCGAAGTGCGAGTAGAGCGAGTTGATGAACGAGACCGCCCTGCGGTCGCGGTCGACGACCGTCAGGTAGACGGTATCGTTACCGGGCGCCGGTGCGCTCGGCAGCTTCGACCGTTTTTTCATGTCGATCAGCGACGCAAGTCGTTTACTGAAGCTTTTGTCGAGCAGCCTCGCCACAGGCGTGCGCATATGCGCGTCGTCGGCGATATGAGTGTCGCGGATCGCGTAGCCGAGCCGGGCGGCTTCGAGCACAAGGTGAAACCGATCGGCCCCGAAGGGATCAAGCGAGGCCATGTCGAAATTTTCCAGAATATTGAGCATCACTAGCGCAGTGAGCCCCTGCCCGTTCGGCGGAATTTCCAGTACGTCGAGCCCGCGATAGTTGGTTGAAATCGGCTCAACTGCATCGCCCCGGTGCCGCGAGAAGTCTTCAGCCGTGAGAAAGGAACCACGCGCGGCGAGCGTTTTCGCCATGTCCGCGGCGATGTCCCCCTCGTAGAACGCGCGCGCACCTTTTGCCGCAATGGCCTTGAGCGTTGCGGCAAGGGCCGGGAAACGGATCACATCGCCCTCATTGGGCGCTGCGCCGTTGAACAGATAATGCTTGGACGCACCGGGATCGGCCTTGAGCTTGCCAACGTACTTCTTCCAGTCAAACGCGACACGCGACGCGACGGGAAACCCGCCTTCGGCATATTTGATCGCCTGCATCAGCGCGCGATCGAGGCCAAGGCGGCCATGCGCTTTCAGGATTGCTTCCCAGGCATCGACCGCACCTGGGACGGTCACGGCATGAATCGAGTTGCCGATCTCGGTCATTCCTTTGTCGCGCAACGTCTGGTCGGACGCCTTTGCACCGGCTCGACCCGATCCATTGTATCCCCACACCGGTTTGCCGGGCTGCGAGATCAGGCAGTAACAATCGCCGCCGATCCCGGTCATGTGCGGCTCGACCACGCACAACACCGCGACCGCCGCCACCGCGGCATCCGCCGCCGTGCCACCCGCGCGCAGCGTATCGATGGCGGCAAGCGTCGCGAGCGGGTGTGAGGTCGCTGCCATGCCTTCGCAGGCGATCACAGGCGAGCGGCCGGGCAGCTGAAAATCGCGGCTCATGAAAAAACCAGATGGTAGGAACGATCAGGACGACACGCGCTCTACGCCCTCGACCGTAAGGTCTCGTTGAGCCGAACGCAAAGTTATTGCGAAGCCGCCAAGCACGTCGATGAAGCTTACGACCAGCAACAGGAAAAAGGTCGCAGTGGCAGCCTGCCTGACAAGGATAAACTCGACGATCATCCCGAGAAACAAAATCAGTGACAGAGCATGATCGATAACGGTGCGAACACCGATGCGCGTCGACTTCATGATTTCGCCGAACAGCAGCAGGATCGCCAGCACGAGAAGCATGTCCCCGGTCGACATCGTCCAATCGGCTCCGGACACCATGTGAACAGTGCTTACTGTTCCGGTCCAGGAGACGCCCGGCATCAGAAACGCGATGATGTTGTAGATGGCAAACGGAACGAGCAGCAGAGGAAAGCCGAGCATAAACATGGCGCAGCTTCCCTTCCGGCCCCGGCCCTCGCGTTATGCCTCGGTCTTGGGCTTCAGGACCTGGCGGCCTTTGTACATTCCGGTCTTCAGGTCGATGTGGTGAGGGCGCCGCAATTCGCCGGAATCCTTGTCCTCGACATAGGTCGGCCGCTTGAGCGCGTCAGCGGAGCGGCGCATGCCGCGGCGCGACGGCGAGGTTTTTCTTTTCGGCACAGCCATGGGACGAAACTCCTGAAAAAACGCGATCTTTTGATTTGAAGCCGGGCTTATAGAGGAAGGCGCGCGCCAAGGCTAGTGTCTTTGCCGCAGGCATGAGGCAGCCCCCGGAGCACGCTCTGCGCGGGCGACATAAAGGCCGGCGAGCCGGCGCAAGCCGGGTCCGGGCTGGCGCGCATTTCTCACTGCCGGATTCGGCAACATCCCCGCCAAAAGTGCGGCCTGATAGCGAGAGACATCACTTGCCGACTTGCCGAATGCACGCCGTGCGCCGGCCTCAACGCCGAATTCACCATTCGGGCCCCATTGCGCGACATTGAGGTAAATTTCCATGATGCGCCGCTTCGGCAATACCAGATCGATCCAGAGTGCCAGCGGGAATTCCAGCGCCTTGCGCACGTAGCTTCGGCCCTGCCAAAGAAACAGGTTCTTTGCCAACTGCTGCGTGATGGTCGAGCCGCCACGCATTCCATCGAAGTCATCGGCCTCCGCGATCGCTTCCCGGATCTCCGTCAGGTCAACTCCGTGGTGACTGCAAAAACGCCCGTCCTCGGCTATGATGACCGTAAGCGGCAATGCCGGTGAAATACGGCTGAGCGGAACGGGATGGCGCTCGACCCTCGCCCCGCTCATCCGGCGCCAAAGCATCGCCGTCGAGACCGGGTCAACGACCGCATAAATCGGGGTGAGCGCATAGGGAAGCAGCACGAGTGCCAAAGTCGCGATCATAAGGAAACGCAGCCAGCGGCGTAACCGCAGCCGATTCCACATACCCGGTCTTCTGTCCGACCCGTCCATCCGTCCCAACTTAACCCATTCGGTCTGCAATTGACCCCACTTTGCGGGAACGGGAGTAGCCGCTATCAATGCCACAATGAAAAACGATACCGCCCGCTTTACCGATCGTCTCGCCGCAACTGCACGCGACATTGAGACG
>Ga0157380_10001478_pt1 | contig 15379 bp, 14 predicted proteins | sample S35metaG_FD_119757 | JGI IMG/M metagenome (GOLD analysis project Ga0157380, IMG submission 119757) | Switchgrass rhizosphere microbial communities from Kellogg Biological Station, Michigan, USA - S3-5 metaG | ecosystem: Host-associated > Plants > Roots > Rhizosphere > Soil | place: USA... | reverse complement strand
TCTGCCGCGCATTCTACACTCACAAACACGTGTTTGACAGCCCCTGAACGCTCGACTATGCTTCGATTACTTTTACAAACATCATGTCTGAACAGGGTCAAAACTACATCGGCATTGCACTTTCCGGATCTCACGTGCGCGCGGCACTTGTCGATAGTTCGGGGCAAATCCTCGAGCGCAGTGAAGCGGAAGTCTCGGCTGAAAATCTCGTTGAGCAGGTTGCGAAAATCAGCCGTGACCTTTCGTCAAACTCGAAAGTGGAGGCAATTGGCATTGCAATCCCCGGTTTGGTTAACCGGCAAACAGACAGCGTGATCTCTTCGCGCTTTCCTTCGGCAGTTGGTGAGAAGATTCATGGCGAGTTCACCCGTGCGACGGGCCTGCGTGTTGAGATCGAGAACGACGCCAATGCCGCTGCGTATGGCGAGTTTAAAGTTGGAGCTGGCGCCGGTTGTCGCGACATGTTCTACATGATGATCAGCGAGGGCATCGGTGGCGCGATCATTTTGGACGGAAAGCTCTGGACTGGCAGTTCGGGATTTGCCGGTGAAGTCGGCCACATCACAATCGACACCGAAGGCATGGAATGCATTTGTGGGAACACCGGCTGTCTGGAAACTGTCGCTTCCGCACCGAGTATCGTTCGACGCGCGCGTGAACGCCTGAATCGAGATGGAACCTCTTCACTTTCGCGACTTGGCTTGAAACGAAACTTCACCGCCGACGACGTCGCCCATCAGGCAAACGAAGGTGACGACTTTGCCTTAATGATGATCGAGCGAACCGGCAAATACATCGGTACCGGTGTCGCAAGTGTTATCAATCTGTTGAATATCGAGCGAATCGTACTCGGCGGTGGTGTGATGGACGCGGGCCAACTCATTCTCAATCCGATTATCGGGGAAGCAAAGCGCCGCGCATTCCTATCTTGCTTTGAAGCTACGCAAATTGTCGCTGCAAAACTTGGTACCGATGCAGTTCCCATTGGTGCGGCACTTCTCGCCCGCGACGCAATCTGATTGCAGATTTTAGATTTCAGATTTTTGATTGCGAAGAGACCGGAATCAGAATCAGCAATCTAAAATCTACAATCTAAAATCTGCAATAAGTCGATGGATCTGCTTATGATTTGAAAAATTTCTTCCATCTGGTAAAGTACCTCACATTGCTATAACACAATCCACCTGAACGAGGTTTCGACGGACCGTTGTGTCTAATTCCTCCGGTCCATTCGATGTGTCTCCCTGATGCTTTGTGTCCTGCCCCACAGCAGTTTCACCTACGCTCGCGGTTTTGGAGCGGTCTCATAACGCTGTCGCATGCCGCAGATTTTTCACCACAGCACGAATGCGCTCGCCAAAATAACGATCTACGGTGCCGTCTTTGTATTCGTCGCTGTTCTTTGGATGACGGCGGAGCTTAACCGTTCATCGTGGAACACCGGTCAATGGGTTGAGCGACAACAGCCGGTCCAATTCAGTCATAAGCATCACGTCGGGGACGACGGCGTCGACTGTCGTTATTGTCACACTTCCGTGGAGACCGCGGCCTCAGCAGGCATCCCTTCAACGAATGTCTGCATGAGTTGTCACAAACAGATCTGGGCAGAGAGTCCTTATCTCGAGCCCGTGCGCGCTAGTTTTAGAACCGGTAAGCCGATTGAATGGATTCGCGTCCACGACCTGCCTGACTACGCCTACTTCAACCACAGCATTCACGTGAAGAAAGGTGTCGGCTGTTCTACGTGTCACGGACAAGTCGATGAGATGCCCATCGCTTACCAGGCATCAACGCTACAGATGGAGTGGTGTTTGGAGTGCCATCGCAATCCGGAGAAATATCTGCGGCCCCAGAAATACGTGTTCGACATGAGCTGGCGACCTCCGGATAACCAGATTGAAGAAGGGCTGAAGTTGAAGAGCGAACTGAAAGTTCAGGATAAGTACGTGTTGACGAGTTGTTCGACGTGTCATAGGTAGGAACAATGTCAGAGAATCGCCACATTAATTTCCAGTTGATGCGTGATCACATTCTGTCGTTACAGGATGCTGAGAGTGCTCCACGCGCAGGAAAGAAATACTGGCGCAGTTTAGAAGAGCTTGCCGACAGTCCGGCGTTTCGAGAATTAGTTGCGCGGGAGTTTCCGCAACAGGCTGAAACCTGGGACGATCCTGTCGGCCGTCGCACCTTCATCAAACTGATGGGTGCATCGCTCGCGCTCGCCGGTTTGAGTGGTTGCGTATTTCAGCCTCCTGAAAAGATCGTTCCGTACGTCAAACAACCTGAAGAGACCATCCCAGGTAAAGCGCTATTTTTTGCGACTGCGGCGCCGTTGTTTGGGGCCGCCACTCCGGTGCTCGTCAGAAGTAACGAAGGACGTCCAACAAAGATCGAGGGTAATCCGGATCATCCAAACAATCGGCCGAGTGAATTTCCAAAGGATGACGCGGCGCAGGATCCACGCGGCTCAAGTGCTACTGACATCTTCACGCAAGCTTCAATTCTCGGCCTTTACGATCCAGATCGATCACAGACACTGACTTATCGCGAAGACATTCGGACGTGGACAACGTTTGTCGGCGAAATGCGCACTCTGATCGATGGGCAACGTGCAAAACAAGGTGCGGGAATTCGTTTTCTGACTGAGTCGATCATCTCGCCCACACTTGGTGCGCAGATGAAAGACACGCTCCAGGCGTTTCCGCAGGCAAGGTGGCATCAGTATGAACCAACGAACCGCGACAACGTTCTGGAAGGAGCGAAGCTGGCAGTGGGCCAGCCCGTGAATACGATTTACAAGTTCGATCTAGCCGAACGCGTTCTTTCGCTCGACTGCGATTTCCTTTCTGCCTTTCCTGGTTACCTGAGGTACGCGCGCGACTTCATGGCGCGACGGCGTGTCACTGAATCAAACAAGGAAATGAATCGTCTCTATGTGATTGAGACGACGCCGAGCAACACAGGAGCGAAGGCGGATCACACGTGGGTGGTAAGGCCGAGCGAGTTTGAGCAAATAGCAAGAAATCTACTTTCACAGTCGACGAGCGGAGGTGGCAGCGACTGGCAGGCTGCACTCGCAAAGGATCTGCAGCAACACAAAGGCGCAAGCATCGTCATCGCCGGCGACCATCAACCGCCAATCATCCACGCACTCGCTCATGCAATGAACAGTGCGCTCGGCAACGTCGGCAAAACGGTTTTCTATACAGACCCGATAGACGTGAATTGGGTTAATCACCGTCAATCCTTGCAAGAGCTAGTAAACGATCTTGACGCGAATCGTGTCGAACTTCTGGTCATCATCGGCGGTAACCCCGTCTACAACTCCCCAGCGGATCTGAAACTTGATCTGGATCGATTCAAGAGATCACCGAATTGTATTCGCGTGCATTTGAGCGACTACAAAGACGAAACGTCGCAACTTTGCCACTGGCACATTCCACGCGCGCACTATCTCGAATCGTGGAGCGACACGCGTTCATACGACGGCACGGTTTCGATTATTCAGCCATTAATCGAGCCTCTCTTCGACGGCAAGACCGCTCACGAACTGCTGACAGTGTTTTCAGATCAATACGACCGAAAGCCTCACGACATTGTTAAGCAATACTGGCAGAGCAACCAGGCGCAGGGGCAGCAGGCAGGAAATCAGGCGCAGGGGCAGCAAGCAGGAGCAGGAGGTCAGGGGCAGTCGGCAGGAGCAGGGGCAGGAGGTCAGCAACCGACACCGTCGTCATCTCCGAGTTCGCCGAGCGCCGATTTTGAAACACGTTGGCGACAAGCTCTACATGATGGTTTCATTATAAATAGCGCGCTGCCAACCAAGACGCTTTCAGCGCAGGCGAACATTGCGAATCAGCAAACGCCACCGCAACCGTCATCAGGAATCGAAGTCATCTTCCGACCTGACCCTTCGATCTACGACGGCCGCTTTGCGAATAACGGCTGGTTGCAAGAGTTGCCGAAGCCGCTTACCAAAGTCACCTGGGACAATGCGATCCTGATTAGCCCGAACACCGCCCAGCAACTTCTTGGCGTTCGCGATAACGGTGGCAGCACGACCGGTCGCGAACACTACGTGCCCGCCATCGATCTCGTCGACGACAACAACCGAACTGTTCGTGGTCCAGTTTGGATCATGCCCGGCCAGCCCGATAACGTGCTGACTGTCTATCTTGGCTATGGTCGCCGGCTCGCTGGCCGCGTCGGTAATAGCACAGAGACAAATCTCGTCGGCTTCGACGCGTATCGAATTCGCACCGCCGACGCTCCGTGGACATCAACACGGATTCAGGTTCGCAAAACAACTGAGCAGTGGGTGCTCGCGACAACTCAGCAGCATTTCCTCTTAGAGGATCCAAACTTCAAACACGAAGAACGCGACATTGTTCGTTCGCAAACGCTCGAACAGTTCCTCAAAGGCGAAGGAGAACATGGCGCCGAACATCCGCACGAGACGCTCTACGACGAAGAGTTATACAACCCGAAGAAGGTTGGCTTCGGTTACGCCTGGGGAATGGCAATTGATCTAAACAACTGCGTCGGTTGCAACGCCTGCACGATTGCTTGCCAGAGCGAGAACAACATTCCAATCGTCGGCAAGCAGGAAGTCACACGCAGCCGTGAGATGCACTGGATTCGTGTCGATACCTACTTCAAGGGCTTCGACGCCAGTCATCCTGAAGCGACAGAATTCATGCCCGTGCCCTGCATGCATTGCGAGAATGCTCCGTGCGAACCAGTTTGTCCGGTGCATGCAACTGTTCACAGTGCTGAAGGTTTGAACGACATGGTTTACAACCGCTGTGTCGGCACGAAGTATTGTTCAAACAACTGCCCGTACAAAGTCCGCCGTTTCAATTTCTTCCTCTACAACGATTGGGATACGCCGACGTATCAGTTAATGCGAAATCCAGACGTGTCAGTTCGAAGTCGCGGTGTGATGGAGAAGTGTACCTACTGCGTGCAGCGAATTCAGGCGGCCAAGATCCAGTCAGAGTTGGAAGATCGGAAGGTGGTTGACGGCGAAATCGTGACTGCCTGCCAGGCGGTGTGTCCGACCGAGGCAATAGTTTTTGGCGATATCAATGATCCGAACAGTCGCGTTTCGAAGGTGAAGGCGAATGAACGCAACTATTCACTCCTCGACGATCTGAACACAAAACCGAGGACGACTTATTTATCGGCGCTAAGAAATCCAAATCCGGAGATCAAGGCGTGAATGTCCAATACGCTTTTAGCTTGTCGTCTTGGTACGCGAGCGATCAGTTCAGAACAGGAGCGGATGATCGAGTTAATCGCGTATCTGACAAGAGATCATGAACCACGACGAAACACAGCCGGGATACACCGAAGGACCGATGCACTCAACGGCCCCGGTGATTGATCCAGGCATGACCTTTGCTTCGGTCACAGACAAGATCAGTTCGATCGTTCTCAAGCGCCGCACTCCCCTGTGGTGGTTCGTCGGCTTTGTGATCTCGTTCATCCTCTTCCAGCTAATGCTGCTGACGATCACGCAACTGGTTTTCGTTGGCATCGGCCTGTGGGGCGTGAACGTTCCCATTGCGTGGGGCGTCGACATTCTTAACTTCGTCTGGTGGATCGGTATCGGCCACGCAGGCACGCTGATTTCTGCAATTCTTCTTCTGCTCCGGCAACGTTGGCGAACCTCAATCAACCGGTTCGCTGAGGCGATGACGTTGTTTGCCGTGGCCCAGGCCGGAATGTACCCCGTCTTTCACCTCGGCAGACCGTGGCTCATGTACTGGTTGTTCCCATATCCAAACACGATGGGAATCTGGCCACAGTTTCGGAGCCCGCTGATGTGGGACGTGTTCGCGGTTTCCACCTACGCAACCGTTTCGGCGATGTTCTGGTTTGTCGGATTGATTCCCGACTTCGCGACATTACGGGATCGCGCGCGCAGCAAGCCGTTTCAGATGCTGTACGGATTGCTCGCGATGGGCTGGCGCGGATCAGCGCGACACTGGCATCGCTATGAAATGGCGTATCTCTTGCTCGCGGGACTCGCGACTCCACTTGTGCTTTCAGTGCACACGATCGTCAGCTTCGACTTCGCCGTGGGCATCATTCCGGGTTGGCACGCGACGATCTTTCCACCCTACTTCGTTGCCGGTGCGATTTACGCGGGCTTCGCTATGGTTCTATTCCTGACGATCCCGCTGCGCAAGGTTTACGGTCTCGAGGGCTTCATCACCATGCGACACATGCACAACATGGCGAAGGTGATGCTGGCAACCGGTTTGATCGTCGGCTACGGCTACATCATGGAGGCGTTTTTTGGGTGGTACAGCGGAAACCGTTACGAGCGCTTCATGATTTGGAACCGCATGCATGGTCCATATGCGCTTTATTACTGGGCCCTGATTCTCTGCAATATCATCACGCCGCAGTTCCTTTGGATTAAGAAGGTCCGGTCGAACCTGCTCGCTCTGTGGCTGATCTCGATCGTCGTGAGTATCGGCATGTGGCTGGAGCGGTTCGTAATCGTTGTCACGAGTTTGCATCGCGACTACTTACCATCGTCCTGGGGAATGTACCAGCCGACGATGTGGGATTGGGGAATGTTCATCGGCACGATTGGGTTCTTCTTTACTTTGCTGTTCTTGTTCCTTCGCTTCCTGCCGATGATTTCGATCTTCGAGATGCGCACGATTCTTCCGGAAGCGACGGAGGAATAGAGGAGAGACGGGGAGACGCGGGGATAGGAAGACGGGGCGGCGAACTGGAGTTGGTTTATTGAGCTACCGACAAGCTGAAGCGTATCGGACATGGCGGACGATAAAGACAAATCGAAAGAGGTTGGGCACACAAACGTAGGCGACCGGCCTGTTTATCCGGCGTTGCGCGATCGCGAGTCGGTGGCTGCTCACAACCCTGTGCCGCCTTTGACCCACGCTCATCGACGTCACGCGCCGCCGCTTTACGGTGTAATGGCTGAGTTTGATAACCCGAGAGATTTAGTCGCCGCCGCTCATCGCACCTATGAAGCAGGTTATCGACGGATAAATGCCTATTCACCGTATCCGATTGAAGAACTTTCGGAGGCGATCGGTTTCACCCACACGCATCTGCCGTTGATTGTTTTTATCGGCGGGCTGGTTGGTGCGATTGGCGGCTTCTTCATGCAGTACTGGATGGAAGTGATCGATTATCCACTGAACGTCGGAGGTAAGCCTTACAACAGCTGGCCTGCGTTCATTCCGATCACATTCGAGACAACAGTTTTGTGCGCGGCTTTTTCGGCGGTGTTGGGGATGCTCATCCTCAACAAACTGCCGCAGCCGTACCATCCAGTGTTCAATGCTCCGAACTTCGCCCTGGCCACACGCGATCTTTTCTTTCTCGTCATTGAGGCCAGTGATCCGAAGTTTAACCACGGCGAAGTCGTCGAGTTTATGAAGACGCTGAATGCGCAGGACGTGACGGATGTGGAAGTGTGAGCGGGAGGGGATACGGGAGGACGGGGAGATAGGGGGGAAAGGGAGACGGAAGAAGCGGAGATCCTCTCATTCTCCCCAGGCTTTAGCGGTTTCCCTGAGTATGTTGCCGGATGATCAAGCGCCGTTTTCAGAAACCGTTGAAACGGTTTGCCGAGATTATTTCGTGCACGACCCCCAGGCTGAAGCCTGGGGAGAATGAGACGGAGACAGGAAGAGCTCGAGTGCATTTAAGGAAACACGGTGAACTTACTAAGGAACGGAGCGGCGCGTCTCCGCGTCCCCGTGTCTCCCCGTCTCCGCGTCTTCTTCTTTGCCTTGCTTTGGTCATCATCTCCACCGCTTGCCGCCAGGACATGCAGGATCAACCAAAGATGAAGGCCTATCGCGGCACGAGCTTTTTCGGAGACGGCCTTTCCGCGCGGCAACCTGTCGAAGGTACTGTACCGAGAGGCTACCTGCGTGCAGATCGCGAGTTCTTTACCGGAAAGAAAATCGGAACAGTCACTGCGCCCGGGCCTGCTGGAGCGCCCGCTGGTCCACAACCCACAGCCGCCACTCAATCAGCGGCGAACGCTTATCCAGACGACGTCGACACATTTCCGTTTCCTATTACGGAAGAGACGCTAGCTAGAGGCCGAGAGCGTTACAACATTTTCTGTTCTGCGTGCCACGGGATGACGGGCTACGGAGACGGAATCGTTGTGCGACGAGGTTTCCGTCGCGCCGCTTCATTTCATGACGACCGTTTGAGACAAGCTCCGGTCGGACACTTCTTCGATGCCGTAACAAATGGTTGGGGAGCGATGCCGTCATACGCTACTCAAATCCCCATACAGGATCGTTGGGCCATTATTGGCTACATTCGCGCGCTGCAACTTAGTCAGCAACAACAGCAACCTGCGGCTTCGGCGCCTACTACCACGCCGTCCGTAACACCAACGCCCGGAGGACATCCTTGATGAGCACATCATTTAATCCTCCGGATCTCGCGAAACTGCGACGCAACTCGCTAATCGTTGGTTTGGTTGCGCTTGTGATCTTTCTGATCGGGATGATTGTCGATCACAAAGGATTCCACCAGGCATATATCTTTGCTTTCACTTTTTGGCTCGGCATCAGCGTCGGTTCTCTGGCGTTGCTAATGCTGCAACACCTGACTTCAGGCGGTTGGGGATTTGTAATCCGTCGTGTGTTGGAAGCATCGACGCGAGTGTTGCCGCTGATGGCAGTCCTCTTTCTGCCGATCCTGGTGGGGGCACATTACCTTTACCCGTGGACTCATCATGAAGAGGCGATAAAGCTCGGCGACAAGACGAAGTATTTGAATCTGACGTTCTTCGCGATCCGAGCGATCATTTATCTCGGCAGCTGGCTCGCACTCGCATTCTCCTTGAATCGCTGGTCACTCGCGCAGGATCGCACCGGCGACCAGTACTACACGAAACGCATGCGGATGCTGAGTGGGCCCGGGATGGTGTTGCTGATCTTTACGGTTACGTTTGCAGCGGTCGACTGGTACATGTCACTCGAGCCTGAATGGTTCTCCACTATTTACGGATTCATTTTTGTAGCCGCGTGGGCAGTCAGCGCCCTGGCATTCGTCATCGCGGCGATGGCTGTCCTGTCCAAACGCGAGCCACTTGATCGCATCGTCGCACCGTTGCATTTCCACGATCACGGCAAATTGCTGCTGGCTCTGGTAATGCTTTGGTCTTATTTCGCATTCTCGCAGTTTCTAATCATTTGGTCGGGGAATCTCCCGGAGGAGATTGGCTGGTATACGAAGCGAATGCACGGCGTCTGGGGCACACTGATCGTCGTAGTTGTCATACTGCATTTCGCGTTGCCCTTTTTACTGCTGCTATCACGCAGTTTGAAGCGCGATCCTCGTAAGCTGGTGATCGTCGCGGCGATGATCCTCGTGATGAGAGTTGTAGACCTGCTGTGGATGATTGAGCCGGCATTCTCGGGCGAGAAGTTTCATGTAAGTTGGTTGCATCCGGTAGGTCTTATCGCGATTGGCGGATTATGGCTTGCGATGTTCACCAGAGAGCTGAGCAGGCGGGCTCTGATTCCGATCAATGATCCGCAATATGAATCGGTTCTGGAGCAAGCGCACGCGGGGCATTAATTATGAGCAAGGACCACGACAACATTCATCGGACTGAAACACCTGACGTTTCGCACATCCGCAACATCGAGGTGACCCACGAGCGAAGCGATGTGAACGTCGGAGCGATCGTGAAGTTCGTTCTTTTTCTTACGTTGCTAACGGTAGTGGTCTATGTGCTCATGTGGGGAATGTTTCGCTTGTTCCAGGCGCAGGCCCAGAAGGAGCCCGTGCCTGGCCCTATGGCGATGTCAGAAGCTGAGCGACTGCCTCCCGAACCACGACTGCAAGGGGCACAGGGTTTTGGTAGCGAACTGGCGAAAGCCGCCGGTGAACCCGACTCGAAGGTTCCGCGCGATCCGGAGTGGGAGATCAGCGTTTTGCATCAGCTTTGGGAAGATGGTCTAAAGCATGGATTGCGCGACGCAAACGGGCAGGTTGTGGGCATGCCTATCGAAGAGGCGATGAAGAAAGTTGCTGCGGGGGGCCTGCCATCGCGCGCGAATGGTCCTTTGAAGATGGAAGACTTCGCGTTGAGAATTCCCACAGCGGCGAGTTCGGGACGAGTGACTGAAAAGAGATAGCAGTATGCGAAATACATCGATTTTTCTTTTAAACCTTTGTCTGTTGTTTCTTTGCTCTCAAGCGGTGTCAGCCCAGATGGGGAGACCCCGGGGCGCATCGCCGCTCTACAGCTCGAAGCCTTACGAACCATCGGCTCCAAGTGGACTACCTTCAGTGCTGAAAGAGGTTGGAATCGATCAGAAATTAAATCAGCCATTGCCGGGAGATGCGGTCTTTAAAGACGAGACCGGTAACGAAGTAAGGCTCGCCAGTTATTTCGGTAAGCGGCCAATTGTGCTGGCGTTGGTTTACTACGACTGTCCAATGCTTTGCACGCAGGTGCTGAACGGCATGGTCGGTTCGTTCAAAACGCTCTCGCTGAAACCGGGAGAGGATTTCGACGTTATCAGTATCAGTTTTGATCCGCGCGAGACTCCTGCGCTCGCCGCTGCAAAGAAGAATCTATACGTCAATAATCTTCCGGAGTCGAAACGTTCGGGCGCAACTGCGGGCTGGCATTTTCTGACTGGAAATGAAGAAAACATTAAACGCGTAACTGAAGCGGTGGGCTTTCGTTATCGCTTCGACCAATCGACAAATCAGTTTGCGCATGCCAGCGCAATTTACGTCGTCACGCCGGAAGGCAAACTGTCGCATTACTTTTACGGAATCGAATACGCACCGCGTGATCTTCGTTTGGGATTGGTCGAGGCGTCGCAGAACAAGATCGGAACGGCCGTCGATCAGCTGATGCTCTATTGCTTTCACTACGATCCGGAAAAAGGACAGTATGGCTGGATCGTAATGAACATCATTCGTCTTGGTGGGGTGATTACCCTGATCGGCATTGGTGTATTGCTTTTGGTATTGCGGAAGCGCAACTCCGCTCGCGTTCGTTTGCACGCAGGAGGCGCTGCTTAGGTCAATGGAAACTGGTTGGATCAGTTGGCTGCCCGAGGTCGCCTCGACTAACGCCGGGAAGGTAGATGCTCTCTACTACTATCTTTCAGGCGTGACGGCATTCTTTACGTTGTTGATCTCCGGTGTGCTGATCTTCTTTGTAATCCGCTATCGCCGGCGATCACCGTTTGAGATACCCCGACCGGTTGCAGGCTCGCATAGGTTGGAGACGATCTGGACGGTCATCCCATTGATGATTGCGATGAGCTTTTTCGTGTGGGGAACAAATCTCTACTTTCAGCAGGCGCGTAGTCCGAAGCTGGCGCAGGAAATCTACGTCGTTGGAAAGCAGTGGATGTGGAAGGTGCAACACTCAACGGGTCAACGCGAGATCAACGAACTGCATGTTCCCAAAGGTCGGAAAATACGTTTGATCATGACATCGGAAGACACCATTCATTCGTTCTTCATTCCCGTGTTTCGTATCAAGGCGGATGTATTGCCCGGACGTTACACAGATCAATGGTTCGAAGCCACGAAGACAGGAACGTTTCATCTGTTCTGCGCGGAATACTGCGGTATGAATCACTCGGGAATGATTGGTTCGGTGATCGTGATGGAGCCAAAGGAATTTGATAATTGGCTCGCAGGTAATGCAGGCAATCAAACGCCGGCAGCGGCAGGCCAACAGTTATTCCAATCGCTCGGCTGCGCGTCATGTCACGGTGTTAATGGAGAAGGTGGTCGTGGTCCAACACTCGCAGGACTGTTCGGGCGTCAAGCGCGATTAACAACCGGCACGTCAGTCGTAGCTGATGAGGTTTACATCCGCGAGTCGATCGTGAATCCGCAGGCACAAATCGTCGAGGGCTTCACAGGGATAATGCCAACGTTCCAGGGGCAAGTAAGTGAAGATCAGTTGCTGCAGTTACTGGCATTCATCAAATCTTTACATATTGAGAACCCGCAGCAACCAGTGCCGGCAGCGAGTCCGGCGAGCACTCCGGCTCAACCGAGGCCGACGCCTCAGCTGAACCCGAAGTAGCGGGAAGAAGTCTATGCAACAAGAAGGATACGAAATACCAACACCATCAAAGGTGAACTACATCAACGCGCAGTATGGACTTAAGTCCTGGCTGCTGACGAAGGATCACAAGCGCATTGCCTTGTTGTATCTCGGGTCGGTTACCGCCTTTTTCTTCTTTGGCGGAATCTACGCGATGATGATTCGCATAGAACTCTTAACGCCGCGCGGCGACTTCCTTTCTTCGGCAACCTACAACAAGGTCTTTACGCAACACGGAATCCTGATGATCTTTTTCTTCCTGATTCCGGCGATACCTGCCACGCTCGGCAATTTTCTTGTGCCGATGATGATCGGCGCGAAAGATCTGGCGTTCCCTCGCATAAACTTACTCAGCTGGTATATCTACATTCTCGGCGGAATCATCACAATCTGGGCGCTGCTCTCAGGCGGCGTCGATACGGGTTGGACTTTTTACGCGCCATACAGCACGACTTTTTCGAATACTTATGTTGTTCTAACCGGCCTCGGCATTTTCATAAACGGCTTCTCCTCAATTCTGACTGGACTCAACTTCATCGTGACGATTCACACGATGCGCGCGCCGGGTATGACATGGTTCCGCCTGCCGCTATTCATCTGGTCGCATTACGCGACGTCGTTGATCATGATTCTGGGCACGCCCGTGGTCGCCATCACTATTCTGCTCCTCGCTTTCGAGCGTTTGGCGCGAATCGGAATTTTCGATCCAGCGATCGGCGGCGATCCGGTGTTGTTCCAACATCTATTCTGGTTTTATTCGCACCCGGCCGTTTACATCATGATCTTGCCGAGCATGGGAGTGATCAGTGAGTTGATTGCTAACTTCTCGCGCAAAAATATCTTTGGTTATAAGTTCGTCGCGTTTTCGAGTCTGGCGATTGCAGTCTTTGGCTTCCTGGTCTGGGGCCATCACATGTTTGTGTCTGGCCAGTCAGTATACGCCTCGATGATCTTCTCGTTCCTGAGTTTTGCCGTGGCGATTCCGTCGGCGATAAAAGTTTTTAATTGGACCGCCACGCTCTACAAGGGATCGATTTCATACGACACGCCGATGCTTTACGGTCTCGGCTTCATTGGACTCTTTCTGATCGGTGGCATGACTGGCTTGTTCCTCGCCAGTATCGCGGTAGATGTTCACGTTACCGACACTTATTTCGTCGTTGCACACTTCCACTACGTCATGGTTGGCGGAACATTGATGGGTTATCTCGGAGGTTTGCATTACTGGTGGCCGAAGATTAGCGGTCGCATGTATCCCGAAGGTTGGGGAAGATTTGCAGCGCTCGTAGTTTTCGTGGGTTTCAATCTTACGTTCCTACCGCAGTTTGTCGCGGGCTATCTTGGAATGCCTCGGCGATATCACGCGTATCCACCCGAGTTCCAAGTGTTCAATGTTTTGTCCTCGGCGGGCGCAACTATTCTCGGTATCGGAACGCTCATTCCGGTGATCTATCTGGTTTGGTCCATGCGTTACGGTCGTCACGCGGAAGCAAATCCGTGGCACTTGCCCGGGCTCGAATGGCGAACGCCATCGCCCCCACCAACTGAGAACTTCATAGTGTCGCCTGTGGTGACGTGGGAAGCTTACGAGTTTGCTCCACCCGAGGAAATGGAAGTGGTTGGTACAACGCACCACAGACCGTTGGAAGATGCGCCTGTCGCTGGTGATTAAGGGGAGCCTGAATTGGCTGAAAGCGTAACAGCAGAACACGAAGTCCATCATCCGGCGCTGCAGCACCACTTTGAGAATCTCGAGCAGCAGCGTGAAGCGGGAACGCTCGGAATGTGGGTGTTCCTCGTAACGGAGATCATGTTCTTCGGTGGAATGTTCTTCGCATACACACTGTATCGCGGGAAGTACGGGCTCGCCTTCGCTTCTGCAAGCAACCACCTCTCATGGAAACTGGGGGCCATCAATACCGCTGTTTTGATCTTCAGTAGTTTCACCATGGCGTATGGCGTCTACAGCGTGCAGATTGGTAAACAACGCCGGCTGATCATAAGTCTCATACTCACGATAGTTTTGGGTCTGACATTTCTCGGAATCAAAGCAGTTGAGTACCACGACAAGTATGTAGATCACCTGATACCGGGACATTTGATTCCAGGTCATCCCTTCAGTCCAAAGGATGTCCACCTACTGCCCGGCGCATCCGCTCAGAATATTGAGATGTTCTATTGGATCTACTTCGCGATGACGGGGATGCACGCGGTCCACATGGTGATCGGGGTCGGACTGCTTTCAGTGATTCTCTATTTCTCGATCCGGGGTAGATATGATCCTGAATACCACAACCCGGTTGAAGTTTCGGGCTTGTACTGGCACTTTGTTGATTTGATTTGGATCTTTTTGTTCCCGTTACTGTATTTGCTCGGCAGACACATGGAGCATTAAGGATTGATGATTTTTGATTGTCGATTAAGCGTTATTGGTGTGATGTTTAGTTTTCGGCTCAAGCAATTTGCAATCAGCAATCGCCAATCAAAAATCTTCAATCCATCAATCGAGCCAAGCGTGAGTTACATATGAGTGAGCATATAGTCTCGGTTCGAATTTATTTCGTTATCTTTCTGGTGCTGATGGTTGGCACTGCGCTGACGGTGTGGGCCGGCTTTCAGGACTTTCCCGGAAAACTGAACGTTATCATTGCCTTGACTATCGCTTCGGTAAAAGCAACGCTAGTCATACTCTACTTCATGCACCTCCGCTACAGTGCGCGTTTGGTTTGGGTAATTTTTATTTCGGCGCTGTTCTGGCTGGCACTGATGTTTGCGCTGACCTTCAGCGACTACTGGACGCGTGAGTGGCTCAATCCTGCGACTACTGTTCGACCCGCTCAAGCCTCGCCTGTTTCACTGCTACCACCTGCTTACAATTTGGACACTGCAATCTGAGTGTTGAGTCGGAAGTCGTGATCCCGCCGCCGCAATAGGGACACTCCCCTCGAATCTCGTTGGTCTTGAACAGATCGCGCATCATGATTACCGGCAAGATCAAGCCGGCCAGCAGTAAAGGAATGCCAAAAATCAGACCGATGGTGGTTCCCTGTCCAATGGTGAGACTGATAACAAGGCCGGCAATAAACAAAGCGAGCCCAAGCGCAATGCTGAAAGAAAAACTGTAGGCGCTATCAAACGACCGGGATGGTTTCGAAGCCGCAGGACGATTGGTATCCATGATTCCTCCGAAAACTTGAATTGGCAGCTGGGGAAAATCTGTTGGCTTGAAATCGACTTTTACTCTGACGGCTAGACGGTTGTCAATTGCCCCAG
>Ga0157380_10001477_pt1 | contig 15380 bp, 17 predicted proteins | sample S35metaG_FD_119757 | JGI IMG/M metagenome (GOLD analysis project Ga0157380, IMG submission 119757) | Switchgrass rhizosphere microbial communities from Kellogg Biological Station, Michigan, USA - S3-5 metaG | ecosystem: Host-associated > Plants > Roots > Rhizosphere > Soil | place: USA... | reverse complement strand
ATTGCACGCCAAGTTCGTGATCGTTGACCAGGGCGGATCGAGATATGCCTGGTTCGGCAGCTTCAATTTCAACCGGCGCTCCTATCAGCACAATCATGAGGTGCTGGTCGGTACGCGCGATCCCATCATTCTCGAGGCGCTCGCGGAGCGGTTCGACAGGATCTCGGCTGAAGTCAGCGCATCAGGCTAGTGGAGAGCGCCGGATCGCACCTGCGGACTACTGGGGCGGACGCAAAGGAGGGAAGCGCCCGCCCGAGGGGCAATTTGAGCGCCTACGCTCCGCGCGCCCAACTCGCGGCGGCTGGGGGCCACCGCGATCGAAACGCTTTTCGCGCAAAAACGCTGCATTTCAGGCAAATCTGGTCGGTCTTGTGACGATGCCACGCCCTGCCACTTAAGTCAGGCCGACGGGATAGCCGCCTTCAATATGGCCGCTTGCAACCGCTTCGTTTCAGTCAGCGCGGCCCGTTCGGCCAGTTGCGTCCACGCGGCTTCCGAACGGCGGCAACGGTCCCGTACATTGGACAACGTTGCCGCCTCGGCCGCCTCGCGTGCTTGTTCTGCTCGATCGAGATAGAACTGCAGCGTGTTAGAGTTTGCCATACTGGCGAAGCTTACTGAGCTTCCGGCGCAGCCTGGTCTTCAGCCTTGAGATTCACGGCGCTCATCTTGCCGCGACGGTCCTGCTCCAGGTCATAGGAGACCCGCTGGTCCTGGCGGAGCGTCTGCATCCCGGCGCGTTCGACCGCGGTGATGTGGACGAACGCGTCGGATTCGCCGGTGTCAGGCTGGATGAAGCCGTAACCCTTGGATTCGTTGAAAAATTTTACGGTGCCGGTTGGCATGTCTCTATTCCTTCTGATGGGGAGACCGGACGTCGGTTCCCGGGTGCTAAGAGTAGCGAGATAGAAGGAAAGAGGAGCCGCAAAGCGCCAAAGACCGTCAATTTGCGACTGGTAGCAACCGCCACATAGATGAAATTCCGCCGGATTGTAAGCCAAGAGCGATAACAGGCCTTCGATTAGGCATAGTCGGTGCCGCATGGTATGGCCACAAAATCGCGTGTTTTTCCTAGCTAGGCACTACGCGACTGAGAGACAGATTGCGCTCCCGCTTACCCCACTAGGGCCAATGATGGATCTCAACTACCTCTACCAGCGCTACTTTATTTCGCTTCAATTGGCGGAAGGCGCTTCGTGCGACAGCTCGCGGATCATCCATCTCAAGCTGGCCGAGGGCTATGCGGCGCGGATTGCCGATGCGAAAATCAACGGCACAGCGGTGCTGGCTCCGTGACAGACCGCATCGCCGGCATCATCGAGCGCGCGTTTCAACTGGCGAAGCAATTGGGGAGCGTCGAGGAGATCCGGGCGCAGCTGAGGAAAGAAGGCTATTCGAGCGTCGATGCCCATCTGATGGGCCGCAAGATTCGCGCCGACCTTGTGAAGGCCATCAAGCAGACCGCCTAGCGTTCCACTCCGGATGAGTCGTGGCGATCCTGCAATTCCTGTTCAGCCTCATCAATCGCCCGCAACAGGTCTTCAAACACCAGCTCGTTGTCGATCGGAAAGGCCCGGTCGAAACCCCGCCCCAACAGGTCGAGCTCATGCTGGGTCAGGAGACCGATGGCGACGATCCGCGGGGACTGGGTCACAAGCAACTCCTCAAGCCCGCGCCCCGTCTTATTAACGCATGTTAATGAAAGCCGTGCCAATCGTTTCGGCTGTCGCGCGAGCCGGCTGCCAAAAGTTATCCACAGGAATCTTGGCCAGACGTCGATTCGACCTCAAAAAAGGGCTTGCGGAGTCGAGCCGAGCCTCTACCTTGGACTCGTGGTTCAGATCTTCGGATCTGAAACATGGGAACCCTGCCGGGTCAAACCGGCGGGGTTTACCATTTCTGGGCCTTGCGCATTCGCTGAACCCAGGCGTTGACGCCACTCCCTCCCAGCGGATTTTCCAACTTTCCAATGAGCTTGCAGCGCTTCGCAGCGGCCGCGGTATCAATCCTTCGCGCTAAGTCCCCGGGACTTCATCGACGGCGCCGCGGCGTTCGTCTTCTTGGGCGGATTGGCCTTCGGCTTGCGCACTTCCTTGCTCGAGCGTTTCTGTCCCTTGGCCATGTGGCATCCTTCGAGTGAGTTGATTTCAAACTTCGACCAATAACGCGGCCTGCCTACCCAGGTTTCCAGGGCTTCGATAGGCCAAAGAAATATGCCCCTTCGATTAGGGATAGTTCAGCCCGCGTGCTATAGGATGTCTATCGCACCCCGATTTTGACGAGCATTGTGCGACTGAGAGACCGAATTGAGCTCCCGCTATCAGACTGGAGCCGATTTTGGACCTTAATTATCTTCATCAGCGATATGCCGTTTCCTTGCAGAATTCGGAAATAGCGGCCTGCGTTTCGTCGCGTATGGTCCATCGGCAATTGGCGGACGCCTATTGGGCGCAAATCTGCCACGCCAAGATCCACGGCAGCGCGAGGGATCCGTCATGCTGGTAGGCCAGCAGGCGCGGGCCCCCGAACAGACTGAGCTAGAGCGTTACGGCATCGAGACCGTCGCGGCGTCCGTCTATCTGTGGGGCGGATATCGCTACACCCAAGCCCGCGATGCGCTTGCCGCGGCCAAACGCGGAGACCGGAAATGAGCCGAGCAATGTACCTGTCGATGGACGAAGCCGAAGTGGTCCAGAAATGCGAAGCCGCGCAGGTCGGTATCTCAGCCATCGAACGGCTGCCCAATGACGGCGTGCGGCTAGTCTGCATGAGCGTCCACGGGGCGGAGGTGATGCGGATCAAGCTCAAGTCGCGCTTGATCAAGGGCGCCACCGAGCGGTTCAAGATCCGGCCGATCAGCCCGCTTTGGTAGCAGCGGCGGGCCAATGCCCGCTTCCTTTTTCGTCATTGAGCGGCCGGACTCTCCGATCGTCACCCAGCATAATGGGTTGCTGAGGGAAGCGGCGCTCAGCCGTGACGCATCGAAGGAGCGCCCCAATCCACATTTGAACCACTCCGCCGCCCATGCTAGCGGCGCTGGCAATCCTATTTCCTGACGAGGGATTGCTCGTGGCCGAATTCACCCTGCCCAAGAACAGCAAGATCAGACGCGGCCGCGAGCATAAGGCCGACCAGGGCAAGCGGCTCAAGAAATTCAAAATCTACCGCTACGATCCCGATACGGGCGAGAATCCGCGCTACGACAAATATAGCATCGACCTCGACAAGTGCGGTCCGATGGTCCTCGACGCGATCATCAAAATCAAGAATGAGATCGACCCGACGCTGACCTTCCGCCGATCCTGCCGCGAGGGGATTTGCGGGTCGTGCGCGATGAACATGGGCGGCAAGAACGGCCTCGCATGCACCACCGCGATCGAGGATCTGAAAGGCGAGGTGCAGATCACGCCGCTGCCGCACATGGAAGTAGTCAAGGATCTGGTCCCCGACATGACTCACTTCTACGCTCAATATGCCTCGATCCAGCCGTGGCTGAAGAGTTCGACGCCGGAGCCGTCGGGCAAGGAGCGGTTGCAGTCGCCCGACGATCGCGGGAAGCTCGACGGGCTCTACGAATGCATCCTGTGCGCCTGCTGCTCGACCAGCTGCCCCAGCTATTGGTGGAATGCCGACAAGTTCCTCGGGCCGGCTATCCTGCTGCAGGCCTATCGCTGGCTGGCCGACAGCCGAGACGAAGCGACCGGCGACCGGCTCGATAGCCTGGAAGATCCGTTCCGCCTCTATCGCTGCCACACCATCATGAATTGCGCCAATGTCTGTCCCAAGGGGCTGAACCCGGCCAAGGCAATCGCCGAGACCAAGAAGCTGATCGCGGAGCGCGCGGCTTGACCCTTCCGCAAGGGGCGGTCGAGGATCCCGACCATCCCGGCTGGTACAGCTGGGGCGATTTCCCGCGTGGCAGCTTCGCGGCGCAGACCGGGCGGCTATTGTTCAAGCCCGACGGCGAGGGGCGGGCGATGACCCGCATGCACCCTGACGAACGCCACCAGAACATGGGCGGATCGATTCACGGCGGGGCCGTGATGAGCTTCATCGATATGAGCCTGTTCGCCGGCGGGCGATGCGCCGGCATGGCCGAAGGTCATTATGTGACGCTCGACTGCCATACGCGCTTCGTTGCCCGCGGGCGGGTCGGCGTGCCGCTCGATGGGCATGTGCATCTGCTCAAGCAGACCAGGGGCGGGCTGGTGTTCTTCGAGGGCCATTGCGAGCAGGAAGGCGAAATCTGCTACGCCTTTACCGGTACGCTGAAGCGCGTAACTCGCCCGAACGCGCCAGCCATGGATGACGATGGGGCCCGTCGGTAGGGCCTATGCCGCGCTGGTCGCGGCCGGTGAGCTGAAGCCCGACACGGACCAGGCCAGGGCGGTCGAGGCGCTCGACCGGTTCGCGGCGGGGCTCAAGGGTAACGGCGGGTTCCTGAAGCGGCTGTTCGGTAAGGCCGAGCGGCCGCGCAGCGTCTATTTGTGGGGCGGGGTCGGACGCGGCAAGTCGATGCTGATGGATCTGGCGTTCGACCATATCGAGGTTGAGCCGAAGCGAAGAGTCCATTTCCACGCATTCATGCTCGAAGTTCACGACATGATTCGTGCCTGGCGAACGGTCGAAGTTGGCGATGTCATTCCTCGCGTCGCGATCGACCTCGCGCAAGACGCGGCGCTGCTCGCCTTTGACGAGATGCAGGTGACCAATATCGCCGATGCGATGATCATGTCGCGCCTGTTTACCGAACTGCTTGACCAGGGCGTGGCGCTGATCACCACCTCCAACCGGCCTCCACGCGATCTCTACAAGGATGGGCTCAACCGCGAGCTGTTCCTTCCGTTCATCGACTTGATCGAGGCGCGGATGGAGGTCGTGCCCCTGAACGGGCCCACCGACTACCGACTGGATCGCATGCAGGGGCTTGAAACCTGGCTGGTGCCCAACGGGCCGGAGGCGACGGCGAAGCTGAGCCAGGCTTTCTTCCAAATGACCGACTATCCGGTCGAGGACCGCGCCAAGGTGCCGGCGGAGGAGTTGGACGTCGGCCGCGGGCGGACGCTCCACGTGCCCAAGAGCCTCAAGGGCGTCGCGGTCTTCTCATTCAAACGGCTATGCGAGGAGGCGCGCGGAGCGGCCGACTATCTCGCCATCGCCCGCCGTTTCCACACGGTGATCATTGTCGGCATTCCGGTCATGACCCGTGAGATGCGCAACGAAGCGGCGCGGTTCGTGACGTTGATCGACGCGCTTTACGAGCATCGGGTGAAGCTGCTCGCCGCGGCGGATGCCGAACCGGAAGGCCTGTATCCGTCGGGCGACGGCCGGTTCGAATTCGACCGGACGGCGAGCCGGCTCGAGGAAATGCAGAGTGCCGACTATCTGGAAGAGGGTCACGGGCTCCAGCAGGATTGACCGTGGCGAAACGCAACCTAGCGTGTCGCCAACTTCAGGAGACTCACCCATGCGCCTTGCCCTCGCCGCCATGCTGCTTGCCGCCGCTTCCACCACCGCGGCCGTCGCGGCGACCGATCCGCGGACGGTGCCGACCAAGCTCGACCCCGCGTGGCAGGCGAAGACCAGGGCCCTGTTCAAGCAGGTGATCGAGATTCCGACGGTCCAAAAAAGAGGCGAAGTGCCGCGCATGGCGGCTCTGATGGCCGATCAGTTCCGCGCCGCCGGCATCCCCGACAGCGACATTCACATCATGCCCTATGAAGGGGTCAAGGGCGACAAGACGGCGGCGCTGATCGTCCGCTGGCGAGCGGCCAAGGCGACCCAGAAGCCGATGCTGATCCTCGGCCATATGGATGTGGTCGAGGCGAAGCGCGCCGACTGGAGCTTCGACCCGTTCGTGTTCCGGGAAGAGGGAGGTTATTTCCTCGGCCGCGGCGCATCGGACATGAAGCACGGCATTGTCGCCACGGCGATGGCGGTGCTGAAGCTCAAGGCGGCCGGGTTCAAACCCAATCGCGACATCATCCTGTTTTACAGCGGCGATGAGGAAACGATGGGCCAGGGCGCAACGCTCGGCGCGTCGGACTGGCGCAACCTGACCGAGGCCGAATTTGGGCTCAACGCCGATGGCGGATGCGGCTCCTTCGACCGCGAGTTCCGGCCGCTGGGCTGCGGCATCTCGGTCGCCGAGAAGACCTTCCAGACCTATTTTTTCACCACTCATAACCCCGGCGGGCACAGTTCGCGCCCGCGCCCGGACAATGCCATCTATGACCTGGCCGATGCGTTGGAAAAGCTGCGCGGCCACCGCTTCCAGCCGATGCAGAACCCGGCCAACCGAGGCTATTTCGAGGAGCGGGCGCGGCAGGAAGGCGACAGCCCGCTGGGCCAGGCGATGCGGCGCTGGCTGGCCAGCCCCAGCGACGGGGCGGCCGCGGACGAGATCGAAGCCAATCCGCTTGAGGTCGGCCTGACCCGCACCCGCTGCGTCGCGACCATGCTGGAAGGCGGTCATGCCGACAATGCCCTGCCGCAGAGCGCCAAGGCGACCGTCAATTGCCGGATCATGCCCGGCGTGCAGCCCAGCGATGTGCAGGCCGAGCTCCAGCAACTGGCCGGCCCCAAGGTGGAGGTAAAGCCGGACCCGAATTATATCGGCACACCGACCCCGGCTTCGCCGCTGCGCCCGGACGTGCTGAAAGCGGTCACCGCGTCGATCCAGCGGTTTCACGGACCGGAAATGCACGTCTATCCAATGATGTCGACCGGTGCGAGCGACGGCAGCTTCTTCCGCGCCAAGGGCATCCCGGTCTACGACATCGACGGCAGCTGGGGCATTTCGCCCGACGACGAGCGCGCCCACGGCCTCGACGAGCGAATTCCGGTGCGCGCGATGTACGATGACGTGCTCCACTGGGAGAGCGTCATCCGCGACCTGTCGAAATAGGCCCTAGCGCAAGATCGCGCTGACCACCTGCGAGATCAGCATGGTCGTCGGGTCGACCTGATAGAGATAGCCGTCGCCGTAATAATAGCGGTCGTCGGGGTCGAAGCCGTAGCGGTTGCGCAGGTCGTAGGGGATCTGGTTGTAGTTCCAGGCGTAGCCGTAGTTGCCAGGCCAACGCTGGCCCCTGTTGTACAATTTCTTGGCCTGGCCCGGCGGCAGGCAGCCGTTGTGCTTCTTGGCTAGGCCCGGCGGGCAGTGGCCGCCATATCCGTAGGCATAGCCTTTGTGACCCTTGGCATGATCCGGCTTGGCATAGGCCGGGGCGGTTGTGGCGAGCGCGGCAACGCCCGCGAGAAGGAGAATCTGTTTCATAGCCGGTACAATGCATGAAGCGGCCTGAACGGTCCATGAGCCGCCCGTTCACCGTGGCGAATGCCGGAACGCCGCCCCCCGCCCAACCGTTTTATTCGCTCTCACCAAAGGAGAAGAACATGCTCGGCAAATCCGACGCCACCCCGATGATCGCGGTGAAAGACCTCGATCGGGCACGCAAATTCTACGAGGATACGCTTGGCCTCAAACAGGTCGACGACTTCGGCGAGGGCTTCATGCTGAAGAGCGGCGCCACCAAGCTCAGCGTCTATCGCTCGGAGTTCGCGGGGACCAACAAGGCGACCGCGCTGACCTTCGACGTCGCCGACATCCAGGAGGAAGTCCGCGGCCTTAAGGAAAAAGGCATCGCCTTCGAACATTATGACCTGGAGGGCCTCAAGGCGAACGGCGACATCTTCGAAGGCGAAGGCATGAAGACCGCCTGGTTCAAGGACCCCGACGGCAATATCCTGAGCCTGATTGAAGAGAAGTAGCGCACGCCGCCATGCCGGGGGCATGGTGGATCGGCTACTCCCCTCCACCGCCCGCGGCAGTCCCCCTCCCCACGAATTGGTGGGGAGGGTGCAAGGCGGTTGCCCCCGCCCGCATGCCGGTCTAGAGCGCGCGCCAAATCCCGGGCTGCTTGCTGCGGCCCGGGCTTCACACGCTCATCAAGGGGACCGGAACCTCCATGGCTCGCAAGAAGATTGCGCTGATCGGCGCGGGAATGATCGGTGGCACGTTAGCGCATCTCGCGGCGAAGAAGGAAATGGGCGACATCGTCCTGTTCGACATCGCCGAGGGCATTCCGCAGGGCAAGGCGCTTGACCTGTCGCAGTGCGGCCCGATCGAAGGCTTCGACGCAAACATCACCGGCACTAACGATTATGCCGACCTGGCCGGTGCCGATGTCGTGATCGTCACCGCCGGCGTCCCGCGCAAGCCGGGCATGAGCCGAGACGATCTGCTCGGCATCAACCTCAGTGTGATGAAGCAGGTGGGCGCGGGCATCAAACAGCATTGCCCTGACGCTTTCGTTATCTGCATCACCAACCCGCTCGACGCGATGGTCTGGGCGCTGCGCGAATTCTCCGGCCTGCCCCACAACAAGGTCGTCGGCATGGCCGGAGTTTTGGACTCGGCGCGCTTCGCCACCTTCCTCGCTCAAGAATTCGGCGTCAGCGTCAAGGATGTGAACGCCTTTGTACTCGGCGGCCACGGCGACACGATGGTTCCGGTGACGAGCTACACCACGATCTCGGGCATTCCGGTCGATGATTTGGTCAAAATGGGCCGGTCGTCGAAGGAAAGGATCGACGAGATCGTCAAGCGCACCCGCGGCGGCGGCGGCGAAATCGTCGCGCTCTTGAAGACCGGCAGCGCCTATTACGCCCCAGCTACGTCCGCGATTGCCATGGCCGAGGCCTATCTCGGCGATCAAAAGCGCATTCTGCCCTGCGCCGTCTATGTCGAGGGCAAATATGGCCTGAGCGGCCTCTATGTCGGCGTTCCAACCGTCATCGGTTCAGGTGGCGCCGAGGAAGTGATCGAGATCGCGCTCGATGAGGAGGCGAAGGGCAATTTCCAGGTCAGCGTCGACGCGGTCAAGGAGCTGCTGGAGGCCTGCAAGCAGATCGATGAGATCTTGGCATGAGCATCCTCGTCAACAAGAACACAAAGGTCATCACCCAGGGGATGACTGGGGAGACCGGGACGTTCCACACCAGCCAAGCGCTAGCCTATGGCACGCAGATGGTTGGCGGCGTCACGCCTGGCAAGGGCGGCACGACCCATGTCGGCCTGCCGGTGTTCAACACGGTCGAGGAAGCGGTCGAGGCGACCGGTGCGACGGCATCCGTGATCTATGTCCCGCCGCCTTTCGCCGCGGACTCGATCCTGGAAGCGATCGATGCCGAGGTGCCGCTGATCGTCGCGATTACGGAGGGCATTCCGGTGCTCGACATGGTCAAGGTCAAGCGCGCACTGCAGGGCAGCAAGTCGCGGCTGATCGGGCCCAATTGCCCCGGCGTGCTGACCCCGGACGAGTGCAAGATCGGCATCATGCCCGGCAACATCTTCAAAAAGGGCAGCGTCGGCGTCGTCTCGCGTTCCGGCACGCTGACCTATGAAGCGGTGTTCCAGACGACCAACGAGGGCCTGGGCCAGACTACTGCCGTGGGGATCGGCGGGGACCCGGTCAACGGCACCAATTTCATCGACATACTCGAACTGTTCCTGGCCGATGACGAGACCAAATCGATCATCATGATCGGCGAGATCGGCGGCGATGCCGAGGAGCAGGCAGCCCAGTTCCTCGCCGACGAAGCGAAGCGCGGGTTTAAGAAGCCTACCGTGGGCTTCATCGCCGGCCGAACCGCGCCTCCCGGCCGCCGCATGGGCCATGCCGGCGCGATCGTCTCGGGCGGCAAGGGCGATGCCGAAAGCAAGATCGCAGCGATGGAGGCGGCTGGAATCCGTGTCTCCCCAAGCCCATCTGAGTTGGGCACAACGTTGAAGGAACTGCTGAACGCCTGAACGGAGGCGAGCGGGAAGAGGCAATGAACGATCTGAGCGGACTGGCGATCGAACGCGAGCAGGGCCCGAGCTGGGCGCGGCCGAACTGGCCGGTGGCCGAGCTCGACTCCGTCAATCTCGGCCTCGATCCGACCGAAGCGACGATCGAGCAGGTCGCCGCCGATGCCAAGGCCGCGGCGGCGGCGACCGGCGTGACCAACGAAGCGGAGATCCGCCGGGCCGCCGACGACAGTATCCGGGCGATGATGCTGATCCGCACCTACCGGGTGCGCGGGCATCTCGCGGCCAACCTCGACCCTCTTGGGCTGGTCCAACGTGAGCTTCCGGCCGACCTCACCCCCGCCTATCATGGCTTCACCGACGCCGACCTCGACCGGAAAATCTACCTCGGCGGCTGCCTCGGCTTCGAGCAGGCGTCGATCCGCCAGATCCTGCCCGTGTTGCAGGCGAACTACTGTGGCTCCGTCGGCCTTGAATATATGCACATCAACGACCTGGAGGAGCGGCGCTTCCTGCAGGAGCGGATGGAGGGCAAGGACGCCGCGATCAGCTTCACGCCCGAGGGCAAGCGCTCGATTCTCGAAAAGGTGATCCAGGGCGAGCAGTGGGAGAAATTTCTCGCCAAGAAATATGTCGGGACCAAACGGTTCGGGCTCGACGGCGGCGAGAGCGCCATCCCCGCGCTGGAAGCGGTCATCAAATATGGCGGCGCCAGCGGGGTCGAGGAAATCGACATCGGCATGGCCCACCGGGGCCGGCTCAACGTCCTCTCCAACGTAATGGGCAAGCCCTATCGCGCGATCTTCCACGAGTTCGCCGGCGGGGCGACCAACCCTGCCGATGTCGGCGGGTCGGGGGATGTAAAGTACCACCTCGGCACCTCGTCGGACCGTGAGTTCGACGGCAACAAGGTGCATTTGTCGCTGCTGCCCAACCCGTCGCATCTCGAGGCGGTCGATCCAGTGGTGCTGGGCAAAGCGCGCGCTTCGCAGACCTGCAAGGGCGATGTCGAGGGCGACACCGTCCTGCCGCTGCTGCTTCACGGCGACGCGGCGTTCGCGGGCCAGGGGATTGTGGCGGAGTGCTTCGGTTTCTCCGGCCTGCCAGGGTATGAGACGGGCGGGACGATCCATTTCATCATCAACAACCAGGTCGGCTTCACCACCTCGCCGCAGTTCGCCCGCTCGTCGCCCTATCCGTCGGACATCGCCAAGTCGGTCCAGGCGCCGATCCTGCACGTCAACGGCGACGATCCGGAAGCGGTCACCTTCTGCTGCAAGCTGGCGATCGAATTCCGCCAGGCGTTCAACCGCGACATCGTCATCGACATGTGGTGCTACCGGCGGTTCGGCCACAATGAAGGCGACGAGCCGAGCTTCACCCAGCCGCTGATGTATGCGGCGATCAAGCAGCAACCGCCGATCAGCCAGATCTACGGAGCACGGCTGATCGCCGAGGGTGTGGTCGACCAGAAGTGGATCGACGACACGACCGCGGCCTTCATCCAGCATCTCGAAACCGAGTTCGAGGCGGGCACTAGCTATTTGCCCAACAAGGCCGACTGGTTCGAAGGCCGTTGGGAAGGTCTTGGGCGGCCGGGCGAGCCGGTCGACGCCCGCCGCAACGTCAATACGGCGATCGGCGATGACGAATACGCTCGCTTATCGAGGCTGCTGACCACGGTTCCTGAAGGGCTGACGATCCACAAGACGCTCGGCCGCATCCTCGACGCCAAGAAGAAGGCGCTCGACGACGGCCAGGGGATCGATTGGGCGACCGCCGAAGCGCTGGCCTATGGCAGCCTGGTCGACGAAGGATTCCGGGTCCGCCTGTCGGGGCAGGACAGCGGCCGCGGTACGTTCAGCCAGCGCCACGCGGTGTGGACGGACCAGACGAGCGGCGAGAAATATGTCCCGCTGAGCACCAGGCTCGACGGCGCCGGCCAGCCGCTGTTCGAGGTGCTCGACAGCCCTTTGAGCGAATTCGGCGTGCTTGGTTTCGAATATGGCTATTCGCAAGCCGACCCGCGCGCGCTGGTGCTGTGGGAAGCGCAGTTCGGCGACTTCGCCAACGGCGCCCAAACGATTATGGATCAGTTTATCGCCGCGGGCGAAGCCAAATGGCTGCGCGCGTCCGGGCTGGTGATGCTGCTTCCGCACGGGTTCGAGGGACAGGGGCCCGAGCATAGCTCGGCCCGGCTCGAGCGCTACCTGCAGCTGTGCGCCGAGGACAATATCCAGGTCGCCAACTGCACGACGCCGGCACAATATTTCCACATCCTTCGTCGGCAGATGCTGCGCGATTTCCGCAAACCGCTGGTGATGATGACGCCCAAGTCGCTGCTTCGGCACAAGCTGGCGGTGTCGAGCCGCGACGATTTCATCGGCGAGGGCCATTTCCATCGCATCTTGAGCGACCTCAACCCGCCGGCCGCGGGCGAGACCCGGCGTGTCGTGCTGTGCTCGGGCAAGCTCGGCTATGAGTTGATGGAGGCGCGCGACGCAGCCGGTGACACCGGGACCGAGATTATCCGCATCGAGCAGCTCTATCCCTTCCCCGGCGAGCCTTTGGGCAGACGGCTGAAGGCCATGCCCAAGCTGGAAGAGCTGGTCTGGGCGCAGGAAGAGCCGAAGAACAATGGCGCCTGGCAGTTCGCCGAGGATCTGATCGAGGAATGCTTGGCCGAGTCCGGTCATGTCGGAATGCGCGCCCGCTACGCCGGCCGTGCCGCCTCGGCCTCGCCGGCGACCGGGCTTGCCAAGCGCCACGCCGCGGAGCAGGCGGCCTTGATCGCTAACGCGCTGGGGCATAGCAGCCGCGCCAACGCAACCGCACAAGCTTCGTAAGGAATCGCGACCAATGGCCACCGATGTGAAGGTCCCCGCGCTTGGCGAATCGATCACCGAAGGGACGCTGGCCCAATGGCTAAAGCAGCCGGGCGAAGCGGTCGCCGCCGACGAACCGATCGCCAGCCTCGAGACCGACAAAGTGTCGGTCGAAGTGCCGTCGCCGGTGGCCGGGACCCTGAGCGAGCAATTGTTCAAGGAAGGCGACACGGTCGCGGTCGGTGCAGTCATCGCGCGGATTGACGAAGCGGGGGCTGCGGTTGCAGCATCGGCTCCGGCGCCGGCTGCCGCGGCGGCGGAGCCGGCGACTGGCCAGGGCCAGACCGAAGTCGCGGGCGCGCAGGTCAATCCGGTCGGCGCGGGAGAGAATCATGCGCTGCGCGAGGATCATGCGGCCGCTCCGGCCGACCACGCCGACCTGACACTGTCGCCCGCCGTACGCCGCGCGGTGCTCGAGCTGCACGTCGACCCGTCGAAAATCAACGGCACCGGCAAGGACGGCCGGATCACCAAGGATGACGTGCTGCTGACGGCAAAGGCCAAGGACGGCGCGGCGACGCCGGTCCATGAGCCGGGGGTGAAGGCACCCGCCGCTGGTGCGGCCGCGCCTGAGCCGGTTCCACAGCCCGCCAAAGCGGCCGGCGAGCGCCACGAAGAACGGGTCAAGATGACCCGTCTGCGGCAGACGATCGCCACCCGTTTGAAAGAGGCGCAGAACACCGCCGCGCTGCTCACCACCTACAACGACGTCGACATGACGGCGGTGATCGACGCGCGCGCACGCTACAAGGATTTGTTCGAGAAGAAGCACGGCATCCGGCTCGGCTTCATGGGGTTCTTCGTCAAAGCGGTGGCACTGGCCGCGCGCGACGTGCCGTCGGTCAACGCCCGGATCGAGGGCGATGAGATCGTCTATTCCGATTTCCTGGACGTGTCGGTCGCGGTTTCGGCTCCCAAGGGCCTGGTCGTGCCCGTTATCCGCGACGCCGACAAGCTGAGCTTCGCCGAGATTGAGAAGGCGATCGCCGCTTATGGCAAAAAGGCCAAGGACGGCACGCTTACCGCCGAGGACATGAAGGGCGGCACCTTCACCATCTCCAACGGCGGTGTGTTCGGCTCGCTGCTGTCGAGCCCGATCGTCAACCCGCCGCAATCGGCGGTGCTCGGAATGCACCGCATCGAAGAACGGCCAGTGGTCCGCGACGGCCAGATCGTCGCCCGGCCGATGATGTATCTGGCACTATCCTACGACCACCGCCTGATCGACGGCCGCGAGGCGGTCACCTTCCTGGTCCGGGTCAAGGAAGCGATCGAGGACCCGACAAGGCTGTTGATTGACCTATAACTGCGTCATTCCCGCGGAAGCGGGAATCCCGCTATTGGCACCCCATATCAGAAGCGGGATCCCCGCTTTCGCGGGGATGACGGAAGAGAAATATGACTGATTTCGATTATGACGTGCTGGTAATCGGCTCCGGCCCCGGCGGCTATGTTGCGGCGATCAGGGCCGCGCAGCTCGGCCTCAAGACCGCCTGTGCGGAAGGGCGCGAGACGCTTGGCGGCACCTGCCTCAACGTCGGCTGCATCCCGTCGAAGGCGATGCTGCACGCGTCGGAATATTATGACGCGGCGGCCAATGGCGCCTTCGCCAAACTGGGCATCAAGGTGAAGCCGGAACTCGACCTCGAGGCGATGCACGGACAGCGCAAAGACGCGGTCAAGGGGCTGACCGGCGGGATCGAATTCCTGTTCAAGAAAAACAAGATCGAATGGCTGAAGGGCTATGGCGCCTTTACCGGGCCGAACTCGGTCAAGGTCGGGGAGCGCACCGTCACCGCCAGGAATATCGTCATCGCCACCGGATCATCGGTCACTCCGCTGCCCGGCGTGGAGGTCGACCAGAAGGTGGTCGTGTACAGCACCGGCGCGCTCGAGCTCCCCAAGGTGCCCGGCCATATGGTGGTGATCGGCGCGGGGGTTATCGGGCTGGAGCTCGGCTCGGTCTGGCGGCGGCTGGGCGCCAAGGTCACCTGCGTCGAATTCCTCGACCAGATCCTGCCCGGCTTCGACGGCGAAGTCCGCAAGGAAGTCAACAAGATCATGAAGAAGCAGGGAATCGAGTTCAGGCTCGGGACCAAGGTCACCGGCGTCACCGTCAAGGGCGGCAAGGCGACGCTGACCGTCGAGCCAGCCAAGGGCGGCGCCAGCGAGGCGATCGAGGCGGACAGCGTCCTGGTCTCCATCGGCCGCCGGCCCAACACCGAAGGGCTCGGCCTCGACAAGATCGGCCTGCAACTCAACAACCGCGGCCAGATCGAGACCGGCCACGACTTCCGCACCAAGGTCGACGGTGTGTGGGCGATCGGCGACGTCATCCCCGGCCCGATGCTGGCCCACAAGGCCGAGGACGAAGGGATCGCGGTCGCTGAGAATATCGCCGGCCTGACCGGCATCGTGAACCACGATGTGATCCCTTCGGTGGTCTACACCATGCCGGAGATCGCCGGAGTCGGACTGACCGAAGAGCAGGCCAAGGAGCAGGGCGAGGTCAAGGTCGGCAAGTTCCCGATGCTCGCCAACAGCCGCGCCAAGACCAACCATGAGCCTGACGGCTTCGTGAAGGTCATCGCCGACGCCAAGACCGACCGCGTGCTCGGCGTGTGGTGCATCGCGTCGGTCGCAGGCACGATGATCGCCCAGGCCGCGCAGGCGATGGAGTT
>Ga0157380_10001476_pt1 | contig 15392 bp, 16 predicted proteins | sample S35metaG_FD_119757 | JGI IMG/M metagenome (GOLD analysis project Ga0157380, IMG submission 119757) | Switchgrass rhizosphere microbial communities from Kellogg Biological Station, Michigan, USA - S3-5 metaG | ecosystem: Host-associated > Plants > Roots > Rhizosphere > Soil | place: USA... | reverse complement strand
CTCGCCGCATCCGCTCGGGCATCTGCCATGTCAATGGGCCGACCGTGCATGACGAGGCGCAGATGCCCTTCGGCGGTGTCGGCGCCTCGGGCTATGGCCGTTTCGGCGGCCGCCAAGGCATCGACAGCTTTACTGAAACGCGCTGGATCACGGTCGAGACCCAGCCTGGGCACTTCCCGATCTGACTTAAATGAAAGGCATGGCGATATACAGCCCGTCTGGAAATCAACGGCGCGGCGCAGGCGCGGCCGACTCGGATGGCGTCGTCGGCAAGTCAGCTCGTGCAGGCGGGATGAGCTGATCGGCTGGCGGCTTGGGCAGGTCATTAGTGATTTACCTTCGAAGCCCGATCACCCAAGCACCTCGTGCTGGGAACGAGCATCGCCATCCCCTGTCCAAGTTCGCGGAGAGCGCGGAGTTGTTCGCAAAGGAAGTGATTCCCGCGTTCAGTTGAGTCTGCGCCCTATCTGGAGAAGCTGGGTAACAAGACACGGCGTCGGATGCCGGGCCTGTATTGGCGGTCTGACAGCGCCGGTTGACCAGAGGGCACATCAGCCGACGGCAGGTTTTAAAGTGGCCTATCGAAGCATTGAGCGACTGAAATGAGGCGCGAAGCCGACACAGTATCGTCAGGGCCCGTTGAAGCCTACGCAGCGTGTGGGACCAGATGTGGGTCCGGTCTTCGTGGGATCGCTGGACAGCGCGGAATGCTTACGATTTTGGCTTGACGCGCCGAGGCCTTCGGGCCGGACCGTATCCTCTATGGCAGTGATTATCCCGCCCAGCATCCGATCGGCAGCTTCGCATCCTGGACCAATGCGATCATCGAGATCATGGGCCAGCGATCTTCCGACGAGGTCGATCGATTTTTCTACACCAACGTTCTGCGCACTTATCGTATCGCTGAAAAAGTCGAGGGCCTATGACTGACACGAGCACCCGCCGCTGGCTGATCACCGGCGCATCGACGGGTTTCGGCCGCACCCTTGCGGAGGAGCTTCCGGCGCGGGGCGAGAAAGTCTGCGGCACGGTGCGGCGCGCAGAGGACGCCGCCGTACTCGAGGCCAGGGGTATCGCGGCGGTGCGGCTGGACGTCGATCACACGGAGGCGGCTGAACCCGCCGTGGCGGAGGCGATCGCCCGCCTGAGCGGCATCGACGTGCTCGTCAACAATGCCGGATACGGGCTGATGGGCGCCATAGGTCAAGCGGTGTAGGTCCACATGCAAGCGCAGCCTCTTTCACAACGGCGAGCGCGAGGAAGATCAGACGTTCCGGCTCCTTGTCCTCCCGCGCGAGCGGGCGATCGCCCGTGCGCTATTTCATCGAACATGACCCGGTGCGGTCGATCCTTCGCATATCCTTGCCGGCGACGTTCTGAACGCATCTGCGGCGCGCCTATCGCCCGAGGGGATGGCGCCCCGTGCGCTTGCCCTATTCTGGTTGGATTGGGCGCCGCGGAGGCGAGAGGGTCATGGTAGATATGGAACGCGACAAGCAGATCGTGCGCAAGCATTTCGAGCTAATTGGCCAGGGCCGGTAGATGGAGTGCCTGAAGGACTTCGCCCCTGATGCCGATTGGTTGGTGATCGGTACCCGGGTGCATGGTGGGTCGCGTCCAATGCAGGACCTGCCGCCGCCTATCGCGGCCCGATGCCAACCTATTTTCCCGACAGCAAACCGGTGAAGACACCGGTCCGTCACCGCGAGATCGTGGTGCAGCTCGGCGAGGCAGCATGGCTGTCGCACTTCTCGACCTCAATTGATGGGATCGATATCATGAGCCAATTTGTGACGACGGTTCGCACGCTTGCGAACAAGGGCGCGCTGGCGGCGCGCGACGCCGCAGAGCAGGCGGCTATCGGTATCGACCGGCGACTGACGATCGCGGGGTCGATCGCGCCAGCGACCTCCTCGTCCTACGCCGGATGGACGGGGCGGTGTCGGTGAGCATCATTCGGCGATTCTCAAGGCGCGGACGGTGATCCGTACCAGCATCGCCAGCAAGGTGCTGCAGGACATGCTCGAAGCTGGCGATTTCAGCGTCACGATGATGCCGGAAACCGGTGCGATGGGCGGTGGCGTGCCAATCGTCCACGACGGCGAGATCGTCGGCGCGATCGCGGCGAGCGGCGATGCCGTGGGGACCGACGTCATTGCAGCCGAAGAGGTGGCGCGGGCTGCGCTCGCCTGAGACGGGTGATCAGCGGAGGGAGAGGCGATATGGGAGACTACCTGAAGGGCAAGAGAGCATTGGTGACCGGTGGCAGCGCCGGCATCGGCCTCGCCGTCGCCAAGCGGCTCATCGCCGCCGGCGCGGAGGTCGTGATCTCGGGCCGCAATGTTGAGGCCGGGGCAGTCGCGGAGGTGGAACTGAGACGCGGCGGGCGCGAGGCCCGCTTCATCGCGTTCGACGCGGGGCAAGAGGAGAGCGTGCGCGCGTTGATCGACGGCACGACCGACACACTCTGCGGGCTCGATATCCTCGTCAACAATGCCGGGCCCAACGGCCGCGCCTTTGGGCTGGGGCTGGTCCACGAGCTGCCCAGCGACGATTTTGACGCCTGCATCAAGGTCGGCCTCTACGGCCCCTTCTGGTGCTGCAAATATGCGCTGCCCGTGCTGACGAAGGCCGCCGAGAGCTGGGTCGTCAACATCTCAGCTGTCGTGGCGCTACGCGCGGCTCCGAAGATGACCGGCTATGCCATCGCCAAGAGCGGGCTCGAGGCGCTCACCAGGCAGGTCGCCAACGATTATGGCGGACAGGGCGTTCGCGCCAATGCAGTCGTTCTCGGAACGATGCGGGCCGGGGAGGGGGACATCTCCACCCTGCCGGAGGGTTTCGACGCCGCCACGCTCGACCGGGTGACCGCCCGTACCACGATGGTCGGCCATGTCGGCTCCTATGCTGACGCTGCGGACGCTGTGCTGTTCCTGTTGTCACCAGGCGCGCGCTTCATCACCGGGGTAAGCCTGCCTGTCGACGGCGGCGGGCTCGCGAAGCTCGCTTATCCGGACTATACCGACGTGCACGGCTGACGGGCCATTCCGAGAGGGGGGGGTCGTTTGGCGATCGCAAAGAGCGGCTCGCACATCATCAGCATCGTCAGCCGTTTCGCGATCCCGCCGCGCAGCAATTCGGCAACCGGGAAGCGACGGCACCAACGTCGTGGACATCCCCCGCGCGGCAGGGACGGGCAAGCCGCTTATCTACGAATTGGTCGAAAGCAAGGACGATCTCTACCGCTCGATACTGCACAGCATTTGACAGGAAATTATCACGATCTGCTCGAAGTCCCAACGAGCTGCTCAGCGCCAGGGCATCAGACCCGCAGGAGAGTGAGGCCGCCGGTCACCCGGCAAGTCAGCCGCGGTAGCGGCACCTGTGACCGAGAGCGCCGCGTCCCCTTGCCGGCGGCTCGGTCGGCACTTTCAGCCTACGACCTCTTCACGGCTGTCCCATGCCGGCTCGTCCGGCATTTTTCATACGTCTCGTTGGTTCCCAGCTAGGTGACAAAACTATTTCAAAGGAGAATGATAATGGCGATCGGTCGCAATCCCGCTGAGGCAGCTGCGCAAGTTCAAAAGCTCGTTGAAAATATTTCCGAAGCTTTTCAGAGTGCCGGGCAAAAACTGGCCGCAACAGGCACCGACATCGGTACGCGCGCCGTCACCCAAGCTCAACAGAACACCTCACAGATGTTCGATACCTTGAAGGAAATGGCAGCAGCGCAAAGTCCGGCCGAGGCGAGCCGACTTTACGCGCAGTTCCTTACCAAGTCCACGCAGCAGCACGCTCAGCAGCTCCGCGAAATAGGGGAACTGCTGGCGAAGACGAGCGGCGACATTTGGAAGCCAGTTACCTCATTGCTTGGGGCTGCCATGCCACCGGCCAAGGACTAACACCGCAGTCGTGGTCGGGCGTCGTAATCGCCGACGAACAACGGCGCCACCAGCTCGCTTGGCCGTGTCCTGGGGCGGAATATCATGGGCTCCAGAAAACCGAATCTACGCGGCGTCTGCGCGCGGGAGAGGCCACCACCGGCATTGCTATTTTCGATACCGTGCATGATACATGCTACACGGGGCCCATAATGGTCCATTTTGAACCTTGTTTGGCATGAGTTTTCTACAGCCTTATTGTTCCGGGAAGGCAACGATATAGTCGATCTTCAGGAAGCAGCGATCGTCATCAGCATCGGTGCGGACAAGATCACACTGGCCTCGAAGCTCGTTAAGCGCGGCAATGATGTTCGGCTGGTGATCGCACAGCATCGCACCTCCTCCCCCGATCCGATCCTCTGCAAGCTGGTCGCGCAGGGCTTCGCGGCACGCGACTACCTCATCACCGGCAGTCTCCATCCTTCCATCCGAGAATATTCGCCGCGCTACCTCAAAGGTCTTGCACGCATCAGCTGGCTTGCGCCCGACATGATCGGTGCCATCCTCGATGGCACCCAGCCGCCGCAGCTCACCGGGCGCAGGCTCATGCGTGCCAATGCCATTCCGCTTGACTGGCCCTCCCAGCGCAAGATGTTCGGGTTCGCCTGAACCTAGACTTCCCATTCTGACAGCCCAAATCGGCCCTCTGAGATATGCGCCGCTTTTGGCACTCCATCGCCACCGCCAAAGCGTCTCTGGCTGCCTACGCTAAAATTACAGGCCGGAAGAACCGCGGAAAATTGCGGCGCATCTACACGCTTCCGCGCGGAATATCGGAGACCGCGGATTTAGTGGACTGCGTGGTGCGCGACGCAGTCCGCAGCGAACCAGTCTGCTGTGGCAAATCCCTGCATAACAGCGATTCTACAGGGAAAACCGGATTAAATCGCCTTGCCTTGGCACTTGAATGAGGCCGCGACCCGCAGAAGTACGTGAGTCGAGCGGGCAAATTCCCTGAGGAACGAACAGGGAAAGGATGCTACGAAACAGGAGCATATTTTCCTCTTTCAGGCATCGATCGCCCTGTGCATGATGCGCCGATGGCCCAATATCTCATCAATGCACCGGTAACCGCCGATCGGATCGCTCGTCGCCTGGGGAAGAATGAAGCGGTTACCGATGAGATGTTGCTGGAAGCGGCAGAAGGCATTCAGCCTCGGCTGCTCCCCCCGGATTATATGGCAAAGCTCAGTAAGGAGCTTGATCCCAGCGCGTCGCGCCGAGGACGCCCATCACCAAATGTCCCAAGCAGCGCGGGAGTCGCTCGGATGCTCGGTGACCTTGATTGCCCGCAAGCGCTACGACCGCTGGTCGATCGGTTGGCGATCAGACTGCGCGACGGCAGGAGTTATAGGGAGCATGATCGCGCTACCGAATTTTATTGGCAGAGACGGAAAGCTGATTTCAGAACGATGATGTCGGGCCTCGATCGCCAATATCAGACGCTGCTGCGTGGCGGCGCCGGTCCTATTGAACACCCCATACTTGGCTGGTCCGCTATAGCGACGGCGAACACTCCTCGAGAGCGTGCTTTGGAGTTGACCCAAGCGGCACTGAATCGGATGGGCCTCCACCCTCCTTCCACTGGCAGAATGCGCAACATCATCTCGGAGCATCGGTGTCGGTTTAATTCACGTCCAAAATCGTGATCGCCTTCGGGAGATATGCCCTTATCTAGTTGGCCCCTTTCATCTGAAGGGAGCCAAGCCATGTCATCTAACCGCAAGAGCGCTCGTACAGGCCAAGCTGGCCCGCAAAGCGCCGCGATCCAGCACCCCCATATCGAAATAGCCCGTTGCGCGATCTTGCGGCCCAACCCGCGCAACGCGCGCAAGCACCCCAAAGAGCAGCTCCAGAAACTCGCCGCGGGCATCAGCCGCTTCGGCTTTCTGATCCCGATCATCGTCGATGAAGGCATGATGATCGTCGCCGGTCACGGACGCTGGGAAGCCGCCAAGCAGCTCGGGCTCTCCGAGGTCCCGGTGATCCGCGCGTCCTTCATGACCGAGGCCGACAAACAGGCATTCGCGCTCGCCGAGAATAGGCTAGCCGAACTCTCGGAGTGGGATGAGGAGATCGTCGCTGAAACGCTGAGTGCGTTGTTCGACGAGGGCTATGAGCTCGACGCTACCGGTTTCGAAACAGCCGATCTGGATTTCATGATCGGCGATATCGAGTTGTCCAGTGCGAAGAGGAACAAGCCGGACCGGGTCGACCTACCCGATCCTGATGCACGCACGGTCACCAAGGAGGGCGACCTCTGGCTGATCGGCCCCTATCGCATCTACTGCGGTGACGCTCGTGATCCGGTCAGCTGGGAAATTCTTCTAGGCGATGATCTGGCGACACTGATCTTTGCGGATTTGCCGTACAATTTGCCGATCGACGGCTTCGTGAGCGGCAATGGCAAGGTTCGCCACCGCGAATTCCTGTTCGGTGCCGGCGAGATGGATCCGGCCCAGTTCACCGCATTCCTCCGCGCCATCTTCCGCAACTGCGTGCGATTTTCTGTGGGTGGTGCGATCCACTATCACTGCATGGACTGGCGCCATCTGCGCGAGCTGCTCGATGCCGCCGACGGCGTGTATGATCAGTTCAAGCAACTGGTCGTGTGGGCAAAGTCGAATGGCGGCCAAGGTTCATTTTATAGGTCACGCCATGAACTGATAGCGGTATTCAAGTCCGGAACTGCCAAACATATCAACAATTTCGGCTTAGGAGAAAAGGGTCGCTACAGAACGAATGTCGTTGAATATGCTGGCTGCAACGTGTTCCGCAAAGGCCGCATGGAAGACTTGACCGCACATAGCACGGTTAAGCCCATTCCACTCGTAGCTGACTTCATTTTGGACTGCAGTAATCGCGGCGATCTCATCGTGGACCCCTGCCTGGGATCGGGTACGACCCTGCTGGCAGCGCGCCGCACCAAGCGCCGCGGGGCTGGCATAGAGGTCGATCCGGCTATGCCGATACTGCTCTCCGCCGGCTCGTCGCTGCTACCGGTCTTACGCCGGTGCTGGCCGGCGATGGCCGCACGTTCGACGAAATCGCTGCCTCCCGCTCCGAGCAGGAGGACTAAGCCATGTCCGATGATGACGACGAAAGCATCGGCTACGGCAAGCCGCCCCGCCACACGCGCTGGAAGAAAGGCCAGTCCGGTAATCCGCGCGGCCGCCCGAAGGGATCGCGTGGTCTCAAGACCGATCTTCACGAGGAGCTGAGTGCCATGCGGTCAATGCCTTTGAAAAACAAGGATGGCGAGACGGTCAATGTCATCAAAGGCACGTCACAGCAGCTGATGCTGCGCGCGCTCGCGATGCGGGCGCGGCAGGGCCATGTCGCCGCGGCGCGCGCGCTGATTGACCTGACCTTACAGGTGTTCGGCCCCGAGGACCGCAACACTGAGCGCTCAGAGCTCTCCGCCCATGACCGGGCGCTGCTGCGTCAGCTCTTCGCCGATGACGAAGAGGTCGCAGAGGAACGTGCTGCGGAGAGTCGCGGCGATGGAGCCAAACAGCCGCCCCGTGACGGCAGTGCCGCCGACGTAAAGGATCCACAAGTTGATTAGGTTGGTCCCGGATAACCCCGCGCTCTATCTACGTGAGCGCCTCCGCCGCGACTTCGAATCCTTCCTCCGCAAGGCTTGGCCGTACATCACTGGCGGCGAGGACATCGCGTGGGCTTGGTATCTCAGCCATTTGGCCTGGCACGCTGATCGCGTGCGCAAGGGCAAATGCCGGCGGCTTCTTTGCACCGTGCCGCCTCGTTACGGTAAATCCAAATTCTTCTCGGTCATCTGGGTCGCTTGGATGTTGGGACAGGATCCGGCCCTGAATTTCGTCTGCGTCAGTTACTCCAACGAACTCGCGGGCAAGATGGCGCGCGATTGCCTCGCGATCATGCAGTCGAACTGGTACCGCGAGCTGTTTCCGAACACCGTCATTTCAAGCAAGCGCTCGGCGACCGCCGACTTCGAAACCAGTGCCGGGGGCGGTCGTCTCGCAACCTCGGTGACAGGTACGCTTACAGGGCGAGGTGGCGATATCATCATCCTCGACGATGTCCTCAAACCCGACGAAGCTCCCTCCGATGTCACCCGCGAGACCGTCAACAATTGGTTCCGGTCGACCCTGCTGTCCCGGCTCAACGACAAGGCGTCGGGCGCGATCATCTGCGTGATGCAGCGTCTCCATCAATATGACCTCGCTGGCATGTTGATCGAGCGCGGAGACTGGGATCATGCCAAGCTGCCCGCCATTGCGGCTCAGGATGAACACATCCCGCTGACGCGCGGGCGGATTCACCACCGCAAGGTCGGTGACCTGCTCCACCCCCAACGGGAATCTCAGGCGGATCTCGATCGACTGAAGGCAGAGATGGGATCGGTCCTGTTTGCTGCCCAGTATCAGCAGGACCCCGTGCCCGAAGGCGGCAATATTATCCGTCGCGAGTTTCTGCGGCGCTACGAGGGTGGGAAACTCGACACTTCATGGGGACGGATCGTTCAATCCTGGGACACGGCGAGTAAGGACAATCCGCACAACGCCTTCTCAGTGTGCATCACGTCGCTCGTCCGCGGACGCGATACGTTCGTGCTCGATGTGTTCCGCAAGCGGATGCTGATGCCCGAACTCAAACGTACCGCGATCGAGCTGGCGCGGCGGTATAGCGCCGGCGTCTTGCTGATCGAGGACCAGGCCTCAGGCGAGCAGCTGATCCAATTGCTCGATGCCGAACAGGGAGCCGGTGTGCCGTCGCCGATCCCGCGCCGTCCCGAAACCGATAAGCTGTCCCGCGCGCATGGCGCGGCCGCGATCATCGAAGCGGGCCATCTCCATCTTCCGAAAGACGCGGGGTGGTTGGCGGAGTTCGAGTCCGAGATCCTGGGATTTCCCAGCAGCCGTTTCGCCGACCAGGTCGATGCGCTGTCGCAGCTGCTGGGCTGGGTGCAGCAGCAATATCTGTATAAGCCACTCCCCAATGCGGGGCCGATCTTGATGCTTGAAGATAGCGACAGAGGCGCAACATATTTTGGCGACGAGAGCGATATGTCGGCCAGCAGCTACGATGGCGATCCTTGGGGTGCTTATTAGCTTTTAGAACCGAATATGCCAGGCCGGATACATGCCACGTGCTCGCCCGAAGATCTGGTTGATGCCCATCTCCTGATGCTCGGCAGTGAGCGTGTTCACGAACACGAAGCGGTAGCGCGCGCCAATGCTCTGGGCGGTCAGCAGCTCGGCAGCGGTGATATTGAAGAAATAGTTTTTGAGATCGGTCTTGATGCTGGCTTGGCCGGTCGACTTGACCTCGCAGACGGTGATCGCACCGATCGCGTCGGCAATCGATTGCGGGTCCATAAGGTCAATGGGCGCCTCAAGCCGAATGACATCGAATGCCGCGCCGTAGAGGATCTTGCGATGCATAGCGAAACCAACCAGCAGCGCGTCCCGCTCCTTGCGGCTTGGACAATGGTAGCGGCTGTCGTTCGCAAGCAGAATGTCGACGGCTTTTCTGGCAGTGCGGTGGCCTGCGAAGGTAGCGGGTGGCTCATTGAGGATATCGGGCTCGATCATGGGAGATGGTGCTTCTGGCGGAACGCGTCGGCCGCCAGCAGCAGCCCTGCCGCTTCGGCCGGTGCAATATCGTCGGTCCAGTCATCACCCTGTTCGGCCTTGAACCTGAACCGCCAAGGCCTGACCGGACGCTCGGCGGCACGGGCTGCAACAGCACGAAGAACCTCCTCAGGCACCTCGAAGGCGAGATCCCGCCACCAAACGCATGTGCCATAGGGACAATTCACCTCGCCGCTGTTGATGGTCAGTGTGGCCGACACGGGCCCGTCTGGGGTCTCGTAATTGGCAAAGCTGAAGCGGCGCTCGTCAGTGTAGCTAAGATGCTGATAAAGCTGGTAGGTTGTCCGGCCGGTCGTTTTGTTGATCATGGCCCGTAGAAAGTTGTCCGCCCGGGTGCGGTCGGTGAAGCTGCCTTTGAACTTGAAGGCGGTCTCGGTCGTGAGCCTCGCAACCGATTCCAACTCATCGTCCTTGATTGTGACCTGGTTGGAAATCTGCTGCGGATCGAGACTGGCGAACAGGATAGCCCGTTTGGCTTGCTGCTCTTCGGTCCAGCCGCTCACGGCTTGAGCATGAGCAATTGCGGGTGCCACCGCCATCAGGGCAGCGATCAACCCACGGTATCTTCGGCTTCGCATCTGACGTCGCTCCTATGTCCTCTCGGGGCGACGGCCGAAGCCGGATGTTGAGAACCCGCCGATGACGAGCGCATGCGCCTTTACCGGCAAGCCGGCTGGACATGCGCGCATGCCACCCGGCCGATATCTCGACCGAGCATCATCGGAGGGGTTCTCACGCCCCGCCTTCGGGCTTTCACCGAAGGCAGCGCGACCATTGAATAGTGTCCGCCAGAGTTCAAGTGGAAAAGCCATTCCCGGTGAATGCCGGCAAGCTTCGCGACTGAGTTCTCCACCGCACCTATGTCAGCGACACCGAGCGGGGCGCCGGAATTCCCACCATCGCCAAACCGCCTGCGGTCAAGGCAGGGCAATTATTGGATTAGATCAGCGCAGGTTGGTCAACTTTATCATCTGCAAGTGCACCCGTCGCGGAGCTGCTGCCGCACGCCACAGCGCGGGTGCATCTGCTAAAAATCCAGCTTAGCCTTGCACGCCACTTAAAACGTTCTTGGCTCCGCTGAAGGCGGTCGAACCAGGAAGCGAACTCGCATCCTGACCACCAAATCTTACCTTATACGCCCCGGAGACGGTCACCATCGCACCGGGGTTGATGACACTGCCATCTACCTCCATGTAGTTGCAGGTCGAGTCTAAGCTGACCCCATAGGTAATCTTACTCGGTGCGCCGTCGATATGCGGCCGGATATAACCGCGGAAGCATCCGGTGAGACTGCACGCGCTCGTGCAGGAAAGACCGAGCGCAAATATGACAGGCTCGGCGTCAAACATGCCGCAATTATTGAAAACCAGGGGAGCGCTACAATCCCGGATAATGGTGCCGCGGATGCTGAAGCCATTGACATTGGTCACTTGAACGCCCGGCGCATTGTAACCAAGAATTTTGCCTTGTGTTACGTTGGTCCGGCCTGCGGCATTGGTTGCGGAAAATGCGGCACGGCCGGCTAGATTGCTGTTGGCCACCGCGATGTAGGGATTGGTTATCATTGTCGCATTGGTGTCGTTCAAATTGCGCATAACGATACCGCCGATATCGACGCCGTCGATCACCGCCTTGTCGATCGTGACGTCCTGATGGGATCCGCCATTGCCGCCGCTGTTGGGAATCGTGGTACCGGAAGCGTCACTCCCATCGACCACGATCCCATAATTGAGGCGGGCCATCTCGAAATCATATATGAAAGTGTCAGCGATATATCCAAAGAGCTTGAGGCCGATGGACGTCTCGAACGCGGGGTTGCTGTCGAAGACGGTGCAATGACGCAGATAGATCGACGCATTGGCCCCGATATAGCCGTAATTGGGGGCATATCCACCTACTAGGAAGCCGACGAAAAAATCGTGCGTGGCGCTGCTTGCCGCGGTTGTCCGGCGGACGTTGCATTCATCCAGTGTCGAGTTCACCACGCCAAAGCAATGAAAGCCCACAGGGCTGTCATAGGACTTTACATTATACATGCCCGACGTGCTGATGAAGGACATGATAACGCCCTTCACGCAATCGATGGGATCCGCACTCAGCGAAGCGCGAGGTTTATAAACAGAGCAGTCGCGCGCAAACTTGATGTTCCGAACGAAGGAATTGCGGGTGATGCTGCCATCGTCGCTCGACCCCGAGCTGCTGCCGAACTGAAAAACGGTTGCCGATACGACATTGGCGCCGGTCAGGATGATACGGGTTCCCCCTGCGGTCCCAATCCCATCCGCGTGATAGCCCAGCCCATAATTGGTTCCCGAACCCGGCTCGCCTTCCAGCGTCTTCCCCGAATAGGCGAACTGAAAAATGTTGGTGATGTAATAGTCCTTCGCGTCGAGCAACGTGCTCTGGCACAGCGACGTACAAGCTTGCAGCGCTGACAAGCAATCGTACGACGGATTGTTCGGTACGGCGCCGAACCACTCAGGGCGCCCTATGTCACCGTCACGCACGCGCGCATAATAAAAGCCTGTCGTATTTGAGGTGACATATAATCCTTGACTGGGATCGGCAACAGGAGGTGACCCGGCAAAGCATTCGAAAAAGCCTTCACGTCCAGCCTCTGTCAGGAACACAGTGAGCCCTGCTGTCGGAGTTAGATTTGCCATCGCAGTACGATTCGAAACAGTTGCTACATTCGCCATGATTAAATCTCCATTTAATATAGTCTAAATCGCGACCGTAGATGTCAATTGCATGACAGTTCGCGAATCTCTTATTTGTAAAATACGTTGTTTCGATTTTCCTAAATCAAAAAATCTGTACTTTGAAATCCATATCATTCATCCTTGATTGGAAATTTACTCATATTCTATTGATACATATTTCTGATCGCACTTTAATTGTATGCAGGCAGATCTATTTATTGAATTAACATTCCGACCTGCGATTAGACGGTGGGGCACCCCGCAAGCACCTTGCCCTGCGGCGATGCGACTGCGGCCCATGCCGCTCTGTTCGGAACATTCTCTACTATCACGATACTCTCCTGTAGGCTCCGCGCTGGGGATTGAACAAAAAGAGAACATGGAATCCTACATTGCAAGAGCAGACCTTCCATGCTGGTGTACGCGTCGGGCTACGCCCCTCGGTGAGGAGAAGGGGGGGCCAGGAAGACTATGCTGACCGCGCCGGCATCCCCCGCACCTATGTCAGCGACATCGAAAGGGGTGCGAGGGGCTCTGTGATCGCGGTGGTAGAGAAGCTGGCTAAGCCGCTGGGCGTGGAGGCCGCAGCACTGCCGATGCACACCGGCTGACAATTTTTTGTTGCGTCACATAAGGCTCGTGACGGGCGAACCCTATTTCCCCCGAACCGCCTCAAAATGAGGCCGTGATCCTGCCGCCGTGAATAGCCATACTCTAGATCAGCCTGGTCAAGTCCGCTTGAAGATCATGCGCATGAGTGAAGACATGAAGCGCTTCTTCCGCCGGCGCAGCGCGACATCCATATAGCCGAAGTTGCCGAGCGCCAGATACGCAAACTCCCAATCGTCGTTGAGGCAAAGCTCATTGACGGCACGCACGACACCGTAGGGCATGCATTCGGTCGGCGACCAGAATGTGTAGTCGTTGAACAGGAGAAAGCCATTGGGGGCCACTTTGGCTTTTGCCGCGGCAATGTCGCGGATCACGCCCTCATAGCTATGATCCGCGTCGATATACACGAAGTCGAAATAGCCGTCGGGAAAGGCTGCAATCGTATCAGCCGAATCCGCCTCGTGCAGCACCACGCTGCCTTGAGCAATCTCATCGGCGAACTTTTCTGCCACTTTCCAGGTAGTGAGATCGACGTCGATCAGGTGAAGTTCGGCCGGCGTGCGCGTCTCCCAGATGTAGCGGGAGAGCTCGCCCGTCTGGACGCCGAGTTCCGCAATCCTGCCACGCGTTGGCATGCGCTCGAAGATATCGTCGCGATATGGCACCACCAGGCAATTTTCAAGATGGTGCGGGGCGAGGTAGGGCTGCTGCGGGAATTCAACGACGCCGAGCCGATTAAGATGGGCAGACATGCCGGCCATCCAGGCGGACCGTGCATTTGAAAGCGCTTCTGCAAAAGCAGCATTGGGTTGCGAATCGGCATGAGCACTGTTCAGAGATTTTGAAACGGCTTCCGCGCAGTTCTCTCGATAAGAAGCCCTAATGTTCTCGCCACTGCCGTGCATCGATTGTATCCCCGCTCGCTCCATCATATGATACGCGCCATTTTAAAAGCTTTTCGTCACTCTGCGAAGTCACGCGTCCTCCCCTCGGCGAACCTTCTTACGTCTCTGCGAAAGTTCTCCAAGGACCCCTGCAAGCGTGTCGCCCCCACGCCGGAACGAGACACACTACCTGGACTTACCACGTCAAGAACTCGATCTGTTGGCGCGAACGGCGAGTCATAGGACTCATCATCATGAGATAATCAAATATAAATAATCACCCCTATGACCTATTTAGATTTCGTTTCATGTGACCTTCTTTTTATATTATTTTGATAGTATTCCTCGATAGTCATATTATTTGTGACAAAATCTATCACTTTTCCGCTCCTGTCTATGGCATCAATTCTAATAACATTTCCTGTCAAATGAATAAAGCGATATCCGTAGCGACATTTCTTAGGTGACCAAGACAATGATGCTCTTGATGGCCTTATTGTAAATTCCTTATTGTCAAACACGCATGTGAGCGCAGTATTAAGATCATAAAAGTCCTTAGGAGGATGACCATTTTTTAGCTGGTAATCTCTTAATCCACCCATGAACGAATTCATGTTTATTTCGTTCTCTCGACCATAAGTGGAATTAGCCAAAATCAAAACCGATGACATAAAGATTAAGCCGTACTTTGATATCACATCGCCCCTCCTATAGACATCGGAATGTACTTTCTTACAATCGGATTATTACTGATCAAACGATTATCTTGCAACAACTCATAGTAATCGCTCTGTATCATTCCACTATAAGTCATACCACCGGCGGTATACGCATTATATTTTCTTTCTTCATTAGCATTTTTCCATGGCTGCCTCAACCCGGAATAGACCTTAACCTCATTTGCGGTCGCGACCGTCTCCTCCTGAATTGAATCCGCCCTAACAAGCCCCTGGCTGTCTGCATATTTGTCAAAGTAGTAATGCGTGCCTTCGTGAGCGAGAATGACGGCGATCATTCGAGGGTTATTGGCATAAGATGAATCGATTTTCACAACGTCTTCCGCCGCAGTTGCGCCTGGAGTAGTATGGCCGTTCTCTCCCTCTGCTATCAAACCATCGGCAAATCCGATCCGTCCGGTGTCGATGAGCTCCTTAATAGACATTATCACATTACGGCCAATTTCGGATCTTGCAAAGGCACTGTTGTTGAGCAGCTCGAAACCCTTCGTTAGTGGGGTTGCCCCATTTGGTGTCGTCTTCGGCGTTCCACGTACGCGATCCCAAAGACTTGAAATGTAAGACGATCTGAAGGAGGCTGTCTGTGCAGCCGTACCACCCGTTACAACGGTATCATCGAGCAACCCCTTCATATCATATTTGAGGTGGGGTGCGGTGATTTGTGCGGCGGCAAGGCGTCCGATCGTCGTGCCGACAACATCCGGGAGAACGGCTTCGAGGTTGTCGCCGAAGTCGGTGCCGGTGATCAGGCTGCGGCTGGCCGCGCCTGCAATCCCGCCCGCCATGCCGGAGACGAACTGGTTGAGGTCCGACGCGCCCTGCAAGATCGCACCTGAGGTGCCGTTGGCATAGATCGCCGCATTAGGCAGATGATCGCTGG
>Ga0157380_10001474_pt1 | contig 15408 bp, 16 predicted proteins | sample S35metaG_FD_119757 | JGI IMG/M metagenome (GOLD analysis project Ga0157380, IMG submission 119757) | Switchgrass rhizosphere microbial communities from Kellogg Biological Station, Michigan, USA - S3-5 metaG | ecosystem: Host-associated > Plants > Roots > Rhizosphere > Soil | place: USA... | reverse complement strand
AGTCGTTCACTTCCCGGGCACATATTCCCAATGCCACGGCTCGTAGAAGTACGGATAAAATCCAAAACGGTCCGCGTTTTTGACCAGCCATTTGTACGCAGGAGTTTGAACCTGCAGCAGGCGATTCGAATCCTCGGTCTTCACGGGTTCTCCGCCGACGTAGATATCAAGTGCATGTCCGGTCGAATGTGGACTGTTTGTGGCAAGAGCAGCCCGTCCGGCATTCGGCTCTTTTTTTCGAAGCGACTCCTGATAAGCCGGTGAACGATATGCCGAAATGATCTTTAGAAACTTTTCGTTCGCAGCAAGCACACCCGAGCCGCTTAGCTTCAATTGCAGGTCTTTCGCCGCAGCCGCGATCATCCGTTTGTAAGCGGCATAAGTCTCCGCTTCAAGCTGTAATAGATCGGGCGAACGGGTTGAATCAAAAAAATCGCCGATCGGTGCTGCCAAAAGAGTGTCCGATGCCGCGAGGGTGCCTCGACCTAACCGGCGAGACTGCCAATACTTCGTAAAGCTTTCCAGCGTGGCCAGGTCGAGCACCCCGGTTCCGTCAAGTCCTGACTTTTGCTGCCATTTGGAAACCGCGAGTGCAAATTCCGCGGAATCAGGGTCGCTGTCAGTACCGATGGCATAGGAGATCAGAGGGACATAGACGTTCCATCCAGTCTGCGTTTTGGCGCCGAACGGCCATTGTAGGGAGCGGCGGAGTCTCCTGTTTTCGAAGGCAGCGGCGGCAAACTTCACACTTCGATCTTCAGCTTTGATTACCGATGCTGTTTGTTTTGCCGCCGGACCCGAAGGTCTTGCGCCTTGAGCATAGATGTCCGAATCGGCAAGTGCGAAATATGCAATCAGAGAACTAAAAACACTAATAGCGGCGGATGAGACGATTAACCGTTGCTTCATAAGGATGAATAAAATGTGATGCAATGCCGCATCACACGGTTCGCCGGTTTATTTGACCGCGTTTTCGAGTGCAGAATTTATTTCGGGATATATGAATTTGAAGCCCGAATCGAGAAGACGCTTAGGCACAACTCTGGTCGAATCGATCAACAATGCGTCTCCCATTTCGCCGAACACAAGATTCACGGCAAACTCCGGAAGCGGCAGGAATGTAGGTCTGTACAAGACTTCACCGAGTGTCTTTGTAAACTCTTCATTAGTAACGGGGTTAGGGCTCACAACATTGACGGCGCCGCGTAAATTCTCGTTTTCCAGTGCATAATTTACGATGCCGACCGCGTCGTCGAGCGACACCCAACTCATCCATTGCTTGCCGCTTCCGACCACGCCACCAACGCCCAGCTTGAACGGCGTCATCATCGTGGCAAGTGCGCCGCCGTCCTTTGACAAGACGATCCCGTTGCGGAGCAAGACGGTGCGGATCCCCATGTCCTCCGCTCGGCGAGATTCCGATTCCCATTCCTTACTGACTTCGGAAAGAAACGTGTCCCCGACCGAACTCGTTTCCGTCATCTCCTCATCGCCGCGGTCGCCGTAGAAGCCGATGGCAGATGCCGAAATAAAGACCTTCGGCTTCTTCTCAAGCCGCGCAAACGCCTCGATCATCGTCCGCGTTCCGTGGACTCGGCTGTCGCGGATCGCTTTTTTCTTTTCATCCGTCCATCTCAATGCGCTGATGCTTTCACCGGCGAGATGAATGACGGCGTCGAGTCCTTCAAGTCGCAATAGGTCTTCGTCGGCGAATCCTGCATCCGCATTCCACTGAATATCCCTTTCACTTTTCGGTTCGCTCCGCGAGGCAAGTAGCATCTCGTAGCCTTTTTCTTCAAAAGACTTTTGCAATGCTGTGCCGATCAAACCACTCGCACCCGTGATCAGGATTCTCATATTCGCATCTTATTGAAAACGCGGATTTGGCAGATCCGGAAGAAAAAACCGGACGAAAAATATCGTTTCTTTATCCGAACGAACCGCCTCATCCGCTGATTCGCATTCAGAATATCTCAATTCCCTCGAAAATCCTCAATGACTAATTTAGTCAATAGGCGTAACTCCCGTTCGGTCAACTGATATCGATGGGGCACCATTCCGTTTCCGCCGTTGGCGATCTGGTTGTAAACCTCGGCCTCGGTCTTGAATTTAAATTCACCTTCACGCAAGCTCGGCACTTTGGTCCCGTCATCCAGAGTTTTGCCCCCCGCTTCAGGCCCGTGGCACACTGCGCAATTCTGCCGAAATAGCGACGCTTCATACGATTTACTCTCCGCGATGACAAATCGCTTCTGTTTCGAATCGAAGCAGGCAAACGAACCAGCAGCCAGAAACGCTAACATTAACAAGAGCTTCACACGGATCATTTAGGCGACAGCGACCTCTTCGCGAAGCAAAAGTTTCGAGATCTTGCCGGTGTTGCCGATCGGAAGCTCGGATCGAAATTCGACGTATCGCGGATATTTATTCGCCGCAAACTGCGTCTTACACCAGTCGATAAACTCGCTTTCGCTCAGCGTCTCGCCCGGCTTCAAAACAACATATGCCTTGATCTCTTCGCCAAGCCGTTCATCCGGCACGCCAAGCACCGCGACGAGTGAAACCGCCGGATGGGTCATGATCACCTCCTCGAGCTCTCGCGGATATACGTTATAGCCGCCGCGCAGGATCATGTCCTTGGTTCGGTCGACGATAGCGAGATAGCCTTCGTCGTCAATGATCCCGATGTCGCCGGTATGAAACCAGCCGTTGCGAAAAGCCTCAGCTGTGGCATCGGGCCGTTTGTAATAGCCCTTCATGATGAGGTGGCCGCGGATCACGACCTCACCACGTTCACCGCGCGGAACTTCCTGATCATTTTCGTCAAAGCACTTGATCTCAACGCCGAAAAGCGGTTGGCCGACGGTCCCAGGTTTCGACGGCCGCTCGAATTGATTGAAAGAAGCGATCGGCGACGTCTCCGTGAGTCCGTAACCTTCCAAAATGCGAAGCCCGAAAACTTCGTTGAATCGCTTTATTACCTCGACTGGCATAGGCGCTCCGCCCGACGTCGGCACCTTTAGGTTTTCTATCACGGGCCCAACGTCGAAACCGCTCTCTTCAACGTATTTCAGCAGCGCCCAGTACATGGTCGGCACGCCTACCCAGAAGTTCACCTTCTCCTTCGCCATTGCCTCGAGCGTTGCCTTTGCGTCAAATCGTGGGAGCAGCACAACTCGGTTTCCTGCGAAGATGCTTGCATTCATTTGCACGTTCTGGCCCGTTGTGTGAAAAAGAGGAAGTGTGATCAGGCAGGTCAGCTGTTCGCCGGTCGTAAAATCGATCGCCGGGAGGTGCATCTCCCAAGCGACCATGGAATTCATGAAGATATTGAAATGGGTTAGCTCGGCCCCTTTCGGTTTACCGGTGGTGCCGGAGGTATATAGGATCGAACACGTATCGTACGGCGCAGTAGGGCACATATCGAACTTATCCGATTCGGACCCTATCAACTGCGTCAGTGTCTTGTGCTCGGGATACGGCGAAGCTCCCAGTAACTCCTTTGTCATTACGATAAGGTATTCGCAGGTTTTGACCTCATCGAATGCTTTCTTCGTCTCCGCGCCTATCGGCAGCTCGTCGGTTCCTTCGAATACGAAAACTGCTTTCGCATCAGAATCTTCCAGTTGATAAGCGATCTCGCGCGCTTTGAACAAAACACACATCGGCACGACGACCGCTCCGGCCTTCATGATCCCGTAGTAAACGATCGGAAAAAAGGGGAGATTAGGGCAATTAAGAGCGACCTTATCTCCAAAACCGATGCCCATTTTGGTAAGCGCATTCGCCACCTTATTCGACATTGCATCGAGCTGCCCGTAAGTGATCCGCGTATCGTTCCAAACGACCGCCTCCTTCTGCGGAGCAAGCCGTGCGTGGTGGGTAACGATTGATGACAGGTTAAGCGTAGTTGGAGAATTTCCCATATTTCGAGTCTTGGGTGATCAAGTCGAATTTGATGTCTTTGATTATATTCGAGAACCCTTCGGGGACAAGCCCGCTAACCGGTGATCGTACGCGATTGACTATCAAAAGCTATTTGAGGGGAGGAAGAGATGGCCCTCTCATGTTTCTGCACCGAGTGGACTCGAAACGCTTCCTGCTGTCCCGGAAAATCCGTCCTGAAATGTCCGCCCCGCGACTCCTCGCGCCAAAGAGCGGCTTTCGCAACCAGCATCGCAAGCGCCACAAAATTGCGCGAAGAAGTACTCAAATTCCCGGCTGCTATCTGTTCGAACTCCGCTATCCCACGTTTCAGCGAATCCTTCTCGCGGAGAATCCCGACGCGCTCCCACATTACCTTCTTGACACGCTTCCGCACTGCAGTGGAAAGTTCCGTGTTCCGAGTTTCGAGTTTCGAGTTTTCGGTAGGAACGTCAACGGATCTTAACTCGGAACTCGGTGCTTTGAACTCAGAACTATCTTGGAGGACCGTTTCCCCCGCCCTAGCCCCAAAAACCAGTCCTTCCAGCAGAGAATTCGACGCGAGACGGTTCGCCCCGTGAACACCGGTGCAGGCGACTTCGCCCGCCGCGTATAGTCCCTGTACGGTGCTTCGGCCCCAAAGGTCCGTTCGAATGCCGCCCATGCAGTAATGCGAAGCAGGTGAAACCGGCAACTGATCTTTAGCGATATCTAGGCCGTAATGTTTGCACGTTTCGTAGATCGTGGGAAAACGCTGAATCAGAAAGTCGGCGGCCAGCGCAGTCATATCCAGAAATACATTTCTCGAACCGGTCTTGCGCATTTCCGCGACGATCGAACGCGAAACAATGTCTCGAGGCGCGAGTTCCGCTCGTTCATCATAACGATCCATAAACCGATCTCCGTTCGAATTTCGCAGCACGCCGCCTTCGCCGCGCATCGCCTCGCTCAGCAAAAAACGCGGAGCGCCTTCGACGCTCAACGCGGTAGGATGAAATTGAATAAACTCCATATCCGCCATCTCCGCACCGGCGAAATAGGCCATCGCCATTCCGTCACCCGTCGCGACCGGTGGATTCGTCGTGTGCTGGTAGAGCTGTCCGGCTCCGCCTGTGCATAGGACCACCGCTTTCGCATAGATCTCTCGCGGCGCCCGCAATATCGGATCGAGAAACCGAACGCCGACGCAGCGGCCATCACGTACGATCAAGCTCTCTGTGTTCGAGAAGGGAAGGAGATTGATGGAAGATTCCTGTCGTCCGCGAGCAATAAGGGATCTTACGAGTTCAGCTCCGGTCGAGTCGCCGTGTGCATGTAGAATACGCCGACGTGAATGCGCCGCCTCCTGGGTGAAAACGAGTTTACCGCCGTCCCTGTCAAACTCGGTCCCCCAGTCGATCAGCTCCTTGACGTATTTCGTACCTTCCGTGACGAGTGTCTCGACCGCTTCCTCGTCGCACAAACCTGCTCCGGCCGTTAGCGTATCTTCCTCGTGCAATTCGGTGTCGTCATCATCGGAAAGCACGACTGCAACACCGCCCTGGGCATATTCGGTATTCGATTCCCTGGCCTTATCTTTCGTCAAGACCGTCACGCGGCCGCCCGATTCGGCCAAAGCGATCGAAGCCCGCAAACCCGCAACCCCGCTGCCAATGACAATGAAATCCGTTTCGAGGGACATTACGGGAACTTTAACGCAAAGTCGCACCGAAAAGAAAAAGTGCCTTGACATCTACGAACATCTTCGTATACAGTAGCACCTACGAAGATGTTCGTAGGATAAATGCCATGAGATCTACAAACCAACCAACACCGGCAGAACTGGAAATACTCGACGTACTGTGGGAACGCAGGAAAGCGACCGTTCGCGAGGTATTCGAAGAAATCAGTAGGCGCAGGCCCACCACCTACACGACGGTGCTCAAATTCATGCAGATAATGCAGGAAAAGGGACTTGTGGTGCGTGATGAAAGGGAAAAGGCCCATGTCTATCGCCCCCGGGAATCACAGCGACAGACCCGTAATAAGTTAGTAGGGACATTGATGGAGAAAGCGTTTCGCGGCTCGGCGCTCAGCTTGGTTCAGCATGTTCTGGAAGCCAAACCCGCATCCCGTGAAGAACTTGATGCAATCCGTAAGCTCATCGACGAAGCTGAGGCGAGAGGAGGAAGACGATGAATTTCGAAGCACTGGTAGCATCGGATGCGGTCGCCGCTCTCGGCTGGACATTGCTCCACTCGTTATGGCAGATCACATTGGTTTCCGCCGGCTTGCTGTTCGCTTTGCGGCTCTTGAAGAGTAGTTCCGCAAACGTTCGCTACAGCGTTTGTGTCGTGGCATTGGTAATTGCGTTCGTTCTGCCGGTAATAACCTTCATCCAAATCTCCAGTGGCTCCCGGGTCGATACGGTTACAGATAGCATTGTCGCAAAAGCAACGGGCCGAGAGGTCGCGCGGGGCATCCTTAGAAACGACTGGCAAGTTTTCGATCCCGCAGCCACCGAAGGGTCGGACGACGGATCAAACTTCGTTGGATTGCGTAGCTATCTGGATACGCAGATACCGAACCTTTTGCCGATAGCTGTCGGCTTGTGGATGATCGGCGTAGCGTTCTTCGCCATGCGTCTTGGCGGCGGCATTTGGCACTTGAGGCTCTACAAGACGCGTGACATCGAGCAGGTCGACACCCATTGGGAACAGACCTTCTCCTCGTTATGCGAAAAGCTTGAGCTGACAAATAAGGTCAGGTTACTAAGCTCATCGCTGGTAAGAACCCCGATCGCGATCGGGATCATTCGGCCGCTTGTGATCATTCCGGCTGGCCTTTTCCTGCAGATACATCCGAGTGAACTCGAAACGATCATCGCCCACGAACTGGTCCACATTCGTCGCTACGACACGCTGGTAAATATCATTCAGAGTCTTACAGAGACTCTTCTATTCTATCACCCTGGCATTTGGTGGATATCCAGGCAGGTCGGTCGCGAGCGCGAGTTTGCCGCCGATGCGGATGTACTGCGCCTTTTCAACGATTCCCACGTCACCTATGCGAGAGCTCTCGCCAATCTTGAAGAAATTCGTTTAAAGACGGATAAACAACTGCCGCGCCTTGCGACGGCGGCCAATGGAGGTAACTTGATGCAGAGAATAGAGAAGATCTTAAAAATAGAAACCGAGGCCGGCAGGGCGACGTCAGCTTGGACGGCAACGTTCGCGTTACTACTAACCTCGGCAGTGTTACTCGCTGTATTTTCCTTTAGCTCGTCGGGCATTGTCAATGCCCAGCGAAAGGGCGAGAATCGCAAACTCGCCATCGGATTTGTTTCGATCCCGCCGCTCGACCGCACCGCGAACGCTCCCAAAGATTCGGAAGCGACCGCCCGCCTGTTGATCGATGCGTTGAAGAGGCATAAGGTGCCGGCGATAGGATTTTTGCAGGGCGGAATGGTCTCCGACGGCGAAAAATTCTTTCCAGTGAGACGCGAGATCGCGCGGATGTGGATCGACGCCGGTTTCGAGGTTGGCCTCGGCGGATTCAAACATCTCAGCCTGTACTATACGCCGGTTGATGATTACATCGAGAATCTCGAAAAAAATGAGACGGTCGCGAAAAAACTGCTCGGCGATATGGGTTTCCCGCCGCGGTATTTTAGCTACCCGTACCTAAATACCGGCAAAACCGCTGAGGACAAAGCTAAGGTCGAGGCCTGGCTGTCAAACCGCGGCTACACGTCGGTGAAATACACGATGGACAACAACGAATGGATGTATTCCTACGCATACGATATGGCCCGGAATGACAATGACGTCAACACCATGAAAGAGATCCGCACGGCATATCTCACATACATGTCGAAAATGTTCGACCATTATGAGGCGTATACGCGTGATATGTTTGGCCGCGATATCGCTCAGACGATGGTGCTTACGCCAAGTCGACTGGTAACGGACACAGCCGACGATTTCTTTGCAATGGCGTCGAAACGCGGGTATTCGTTCATCACTGTGGATGAGGCACAGGGAGATCGTGCATATAAGACAAAGGAGAGCTTTACAGGCGAGGCCGGGATATCGTGGTTCGAACGGTGGTCCATGGCGCAAGGCAAACCGTTGCGCGTTGAACCGGGTGTCGATTTCGAGGTCGAGCGCATCTGGGAAGCCAGAAATAAGTCAACAAAATAACTTTCAAATGTGAGCCTGTCATCATAGGCAGGCTCACCTTTACGAATCTAATTTCTACGCTTTAGCCGTTCCGTGATGCTCCTCAGCCTTGTAAAGCCCTCCGTAAGCTCCCTTCCGAAGATTGATTCCATATTCGGTGTATGCCTTTAGCGCAGAGATCATCTGTGACCAACCCATGCAATTCATGTATGACCGGTCGAGCTCATCCTGACTTTCCTTCCAGCCTGACTCGGAAATGCGAACGATAGTTTCCTCCGGACCGGCTTTTTCGAAATTAATCTCGACAAGCGTATCGCTACCAGGGGCTCCTTCCCACGCGAACGTGATCAGCTCGTTAGGTACTACTTTTTTCACCTTTACGGGAAACGGCCCCACCTTTTCACCAGGTGTGTCCTCGAACGCCCATTCGACGGTTGCTCCCTCGGTCAACGGAGCGCTCGCACCGCCATTCGTGAAATAGCCGCTTAATTTATCGGGATCCTGAACAGCCTTGAAAACCTCCTCGACGGGCTTTTGAATTTTCGTCTGTACGTTAAATTTTAGTTCCATATTTTACTCCTTGTTTTCAAAATGCCTTGTGATCATGCGCAGTATATGTTATAGTTTTATAACATGTCAAGCGCTAAAAAAGACGACCTCGTTTACAAAGCTCTCGCCGACCGGCGCCGCCGCGAAATATTGGACCTCCTAAGGGATGAGCCACGGACCACCGGCGACATCTGCGCCCAATTCAACGAGCTCGACCGATGCACCGTGATGCAGCATTTGGGCGTACTCGAAAATGCCGATCTTGTCATTACAAAAAAAGAGGGTCGTTATCGATGGAATTACATCAATGCGGTCCCGATCGGCGAGATCTACGACCGTTGGATAAATAAGTATGCGTCATCCTCGGTCGAGCTTCTGACAAAACTCAAACGCGACCTCGAAACAGTGTGAAAAAGCCCGCCGTTGCGGGGCGGGCATCCTGTTCGAGCAAATTTCATTTTACATCGGTATCTTCAATTCCTGTCCCGGATAGATCTTGTCCGGATCTTTTAGAATATCGCGGTTATGGTCCCAGATCGCTTTCCATTCGATACCGTATTTCTTCCCGATCTTTGTAAGGTTATCGCCCGACTCGACCGTGTACGTATGCATGCCGCCGCCGGCCGCCTCTCCGCCCGTCGAAATATTGAGGATCAGGTCTCCCGTTTTAAAGTCCGGGTCGATCCGGTTGTATTCATCCCAAAGTGCTTGTTTTGCTTCCGCGGTTGGTGCAGTACCGGTGACGATCAGCGTCCCGCCATGGCCCTCGGTCAAATCGTAGGTGGTACCGTTCTGATTGGCAAGCTCAAGAAGCGACTGGTATTTTTCCTGTGCTGACATGATTCTTATTCCTCCTTGTACTAGCTTCCCTTCTTGAGTTGGTTATCGATACCCGTGATGCCGGATTGCTGAATGACCTGAATGCACTCCGCATACTTCGCAGCCGGAACTGTTCCTGTGACCGTGACCTTGCCGCCAACCACGGTAACGGTAGCACCTGTGCATCCCGCCTTCTTTAGGTCCTCATTTATCTTCCCTGTTAGCACCGGGTCGGCCGCAGCGGGCGTGGCGACCGGTAACGGTCTCACAGTCGTATTGTCGGTCACCGACTTAACACCCTCAACCGATTTCGCAGACGCATTAGCCTTTGCTTTTACCGTAATGTCCGCAACTTCACCGGTTAGCGTGGCAACGCCATTATTAACCGTTGCGGTCACGCCTTTAACGCCGTCAGCAGCCAGCTTGTCATTAACAGCCTTGGTCAGATCGGCATCGCTTTTTCCGCATGCAGCCAGGAAAACGACAGCCGCGATGCATAACAATGACAGAATTCTTGTCCTCATGTTTCCTCCCTCGTGATCTTCTCGACTAGTTTGAATACTCGCGGGCAATGCACAGTAATCCGTAATACGGACGTGGTTTTCGATCTGGATATCAGGCTAGTTTACAACGGAAAACAGGAAAGCCTACGAAAAATATTCGTCATGAATGAGCTTTGCTATGTCGTACGACGAATATTCAGGTTTGATGATGAAATGCCAATCCGCAAGGCAATAGATCTTTTTCCTATCTTCGAACAATTTCTTTGCCTTTTCTTTGTCGCGGGCGAGGGGGCGCTCCTTGTGCGAAAACTTGATGTTGTACCAGCAATGCTCGAACGTTGATTCGAGCCAGATGCTTGTGAGCCCTTTCTTTTTTATAAGCTCACGATTCGCTTCAACGATCCAAGTGCCGCCGCCAAGTGATATTACCTGGGCCTCGTGCTCATCGAGCAGCTTGCGAAGATTTGCTGACTCGATAGTTCGATAAGCTGCTTCGCCATCTACGTCGATGATGTCGCTGATCTTTCGCTTTTCATTTTTCTCAATGAAAAAATCGAGATCGATGCGTTCGGCGTGTAGAATTTGCGCAAGATGTCGGCCAACGCTGGACTTTCCGACGCCCATGAATCCCGTCAATACCAGTCGCTTTCCTTTATTCATTCGCTACCTTTGTACGACGGATTCCAGCAATTCGTAAAATCCCGGAAACGAGATGTCGGCACATTCAGGATTTTTGATAATGGTATCCCCTTCCGCGAACAGCCCGGCAACCGCAAACGCCATGGCGATCCTATGATCTCCGAATGAATCTACTTCAGCCCCGATAAGCTGCGATCTTCCAACACGAAAGCCGTCATCGAACTCTTCAACGTCGGCAGCCATTCGCCGCAGGTTCTCAACGATAGCGGCGATCCGATCAGACTCCTTAACACGCAACTCCGCCGCGTCGCGGATCTCGATGCCTCCTTCGATCTGGGTTCCCAAAACCGCAAGAATCGGTATCTCGTCAATAAGATTCGCGATTCTCTTTCCAGTGATCTTGGCCGCGTCCTCGCACTTCGGGCGTCCGCGGCCCGATACTTTCAATCTTGCTACAGGTTCACCGCATGATTCACCGACGTCGGACAGCTCGATCTCCGCGCCCAGTTCCCGCAAAACTTCGATTATCTCCGCCCGTGTCGGATTTATCCCCACATTGGGGAATTCCAGCGTCGAACCTTCTCGGCCGGCCGCAGCAACGATAAAAAAAGTTGCGCTCGAAATATCCGATGGTATGGTCATGTCTTTGGCAGACAGATGCATTCTGCCCTGGACCGAAATGATCCGGCCCTCCGCTGACTCAGTGACGATAACTTCTCCCCCAAATCCACGGAGCATGCGTTCAGTGTGATCCCGGGTCTGAACGGGTTCGATCACCGTGGTCTTGTCATCCGCATTCAGTCCGGCGAACAAAACGCACGATTTCACCTGCGCCGACGCGACCGGCATCATATATTGTGTTGTCCTTAGAGGATTTCTGCCGCGAATCGAAAGCGGCGCCTTGCCCTCGTTCGAATCGATTTCGGCGCCCATCGAACTAAGGGGCTCGATGATCCGACTCATTGGACGACGGCACAGCGATCCATCGCCGGTCAGGATCGATGCGAAATCCTGGCCGGCCAACAGCCCCGCAAGCAGCCGCATCGTCGTGCCGCTGTTCCCGCAGTCTAGCGGTCCATCAGGTTTTCGAAAGCCGCCGTTTCCGACGCCTTGCACCACCACCGTTGTGTCGTCTTGGTCGATCTCAACACCGAGCTGCCGGAGGCATCGGATCGTTGATGCACAATCCTCGCCAGTCGATAAATTCTCGATACGCGATTCACCCTCTGCAATGGAGGCTATGATCGCAGCCCGGTGCGAGATCGACTTGTCACCCGGGACCGTAACAACACCGTTAATGGATTTGGCAGGTCTAATGATCACGAAAAGATTCTATCAGGATGCCATGTCAGTAGCCCGCACGTAAGTGAGGGCTTCTCGGGGTGTGATAAAAGCCCTCCCACGTGATCGGGCTACTGACACGCCCTTGACAGTAAGCCGTGTTAACCATTAACTTACATCTGAATTAGTGTGTCTCAGATGAAGGAACTGACATTGCCGAGCCGTATCGAATCGGTCGATGAAGCGGCTATGTTCGCGGATGAGTTTGCCCGCGCGAATGGATTTGGAGATGACGTCATGTCGGCGGTCGACCTTGCGGTCCGCGAATCGGTGGCGAATGCGATAAAACATGGCAATAAGTTTGATGAATCGAAGACCGTCGAAATGACAATATCCAGCTCAGGGGACGGTTTGAAGATAACGGTTCGCGATTTTGGCACCGGTTTTTCGGTTAAGGACGTACCCGACCCGACCGATCCTGAAAACTTGTTGAAGGTAAACGGCCGCGGCATCTTGTTTATGCGCTCATTTATGGACGAAGTCAGTTGGTCAAATCCTGCGGACGGCGGAATGAAGGTGACTATGGTCAAAAAACCATAGATAAACGGCTTTTAAATTTTGGATTTAATGCAGTTTGTTCTAAAATCTGCTACCAAGCTACTTACTTAAAACGAGGAGAGAAAAATGGCTGATATTACTATTTCTGAACGCCAGGCCGGCGATGTAACGATACTTGACCTTGCGGGCAAGGTGACGATCGGCGAAGGCAGCGTGGCGCTTCGCAGTGCCATCCGTCGCTTGCTTGGCGAGGGCAAAAACAAGATACTTCTGAATCTCGGGGGTGTCGGTTACATTGACTCGAGCGGCATCGGCGAACTCGTTTCGAGTTTTACGGCTGTTAATAAAGAGGGGGGCACCCTCAAGCTCCTGAATCTGACGCAAAAGATCCAGGACCTTTTGGCCATCACAAAGCTGCTCACCGTGTTCGATGTGTACGATTCGGAAGCAGACGCTCTTGCCAGCTTTAACTAAGGCAGCGATTTGATTTACGTTTTTCCCAAGGATAAAGGAATTCGTTCCTTTATCCTTTGTTCATTCTGCGTAAGCATCTTTCCATGAGTCGATTTCATCCTTTTAGTGCTTATTTTGCCGAATAAATTACCATTTTGATGCGAAAAGTTGTTTTTCTTGCTTTCTTTGCCCTCTCCGCCAATGTTGCGTTTTCGCAGGCCGTTGCTACTGGTTTCGACCTTGCAAATTACGGTGTAAAGATCGAGCCTGACAAGCGCGTTATTGTCGTGCTTGCGGCTCTCGAGGCGGCCCGAACGGTGAATGAAAAGGGCGAATCAGTTCCGGTCGTGAACACTCGGCTTTCCGAACAGGGATCAAAATTTCGGGACCAATTGAAAAGTGATCTCGCGGCACTTAATGAGAATCTGCGAAATCGTATTTCGACATTTGTACTTGCTCATAAACGGCGAAACCCGAATCTTACTGACGAGCAGTTGATCGCGCCATTTATTTCAATGGCATATACGCTTGGCCCGGCCCCCGACCTCGCAGATCCGGTAGTGACCGGCGATCTGCCCGGAAGTCTTTTAGACGTTCTCGATTTCGCACCGCTGGTTCGCGATGTTTATCGGACGACGAACATTGGCGCCAACCTGGCCGAATATGTAAAGACTTATCAATCGGCAGCCGATGCCAAGCTTCGCCCGTCGGCTCGGGTGATGGTTAATGAGCTGCTCAACTACCTGCACACCCGCCCGCAACTTACGTTTATTGAACGTGTTAAGACCGAAACTCCGAAGCAAGGAAGCAAGAAAGTAACCGTTCAAAAAACCGAGGTCCGTGAACGCGAACGCCGATTTTCGATCGTTCCCGAAATGCTTGCTCCTGCCGGCTATGTGAATTTCGTGAATGTAAGAGACGACTACTATGTCATTGTCTCACCGGATACCGACCTGGCTAATTCCGAAGTTCGCCGTGCGTACCTGCAGTTCGTCGTTGATCCGCTCGTTCTCTCAAATGCGAAGGATATCGAATCCGTCCGGCCTGCAGTTAAGCAACTTTTGGACGCTCGGCGAAAGATAGATCCAGCTACGAGTCCGGACGTCTTTCTCACGATCTCACGTTCGCTCGTTGCCGCGGTCGACGCAAAGCAACTTGAACATTCGCGTGTGGCCATTGCCACCTCGCTTGCACGACAGAAGATCCTTCAGGCGAAAACTGAGCCCGACAAGCTGAAGATCTCAGCCGACCTCGAAAAATATAAGAAGGCGATGGCCGATGAGACTGCCTTACGTCTTTCGGAGGATTATGAAAAAGGTGCATTGCTTGCGTTTTACTTTGCTAACGAGCTTCGCGGAATAGAGCAGTCGGAGTTCGACATTGCTGGATCGATGCGCGAGATGATCCTGTCGTTCGATGCGGCAAAGGAAGCGGGCCGTTACGAATCCGTTGCCGACGCTCGTGCCCGCGCGAAGGCGGCACGCGATGAGCAAAAGAAAAACGCGTTGACCGCCCCGTCGTTCGTCGAAAATCCGGTGACGACCAGCCTGCTCGAGATCCAAAATACGATAAAAGCGAAAAACTACGCGAAGGCTGAGGCCGACTTGAAACAGCTTCTCGAAAAGAACCCGGCGGAGCCGCGCATACTCTTCAATATCGGCCGTCTCGCCGCGATCTCAGCGGAAATGGTAGACGGCAATATCGAAGCGGAGAAGCAAAAGGCGAGATACCTTGAAGCGAAGACCGCATTCGAAAACGTTGTTCGTATCGCGGCCGCCCGTTACAACGAGTCCGTTCAGAAGAACGATCCTTCACTTCGCGTTGATCCGGCACTAGTTTCTCTCGCATATGTCTCACTCGGCAGGATCTACGAGTTCTACGAACAAAAATCCTATGCGGTCAGTATTTACGACGCGGCGATCAAGCTCGGCGACGTAGTGGGCGGAGGTTACCAGGAAGCCCTTGCCTCGAAACAACGCCTGCTAAAAGACCAGTAGTCGAACAACGGAATATGGACAATCGATCGGACATTGTCCATTTTCAATTGCTCTGTTAGATTTTCCCTAATGTCACAAACTGCTTTCCGGAGCGGCTACGCCGCGCTCATCGGCCGTCCGAATGCCGGAAAATCAACGCTCCTAAACCGGCTTGTCGGCGAAAAGATCGCCGCCGTTTCTAACAAGCCGCAAACGACCCGATTCAAAATTCAGGGCATCGTAACGCGTCCCGGCGGTCAGATCGTTTTCGTAGACACGCCCGGCGTGCACAAGCCCGGCTACCTTTTGAACCGCCGCATGATGGCCGCGGTTCACGACGCGATGCTATCGGTTGACGTCGTCGTTCTTCTCCGAGATGCAAGCGTTTCGACCGGCAACGGCGACCGCTTCGTTCTCGACCTTGTAAAACAGTCCGCGAAACCATCTATTTTGGTGCTCAATAAGATCGACAAGATCAAAAACAAGACCGAGCTTTTGCCTCTGATGGAATTCTATTCAAAGGAATATGACTTCGCAGAGATCGTT
>Ga0157380_10001472_pt1 | contig 15425 bp, 10 predicted proteins | sample S35metaG_FD_119757 | JGI IMG/M metagenome (GOLD analysis project Ga0157380, IMG submission 119757) | Switchgrass rhizosphere microbial communities from Kellogg Biological Station, Michigan, USA - S3-5 metaG | ecosystem: Host-associated > Plants > Roots > Rhizosphere > Soil | place: USA... | reverse complement strand
TTCAAAGCGACGCCGTGACAGAGTCTGGACAAACTGGGCAAGGAGCGATGGAACAACGATCGCGCCGTGGCCACAGCCCTCGGTTACAGACTAACACCGACTTTTCACACTGGAAGCGCGAACATGCGATATCCCTCCAGATTCGCAGCTCTGATGCGCGAGGTTGCCTTTTCCCACGCCAGCCTGCAGTGATTCCAAGTGAATCAATGGCCGCCTGCGGCAGGTTGGGCAGTTTCACCCGACGAATTTGACGCGTCAGCCGGTGCCTCATCGTTTGCCGGGGTAGTTTCAATCCGTTGGATCTCGAACTGAAGTCCAGACACCGCAGCAATGACCTTTGGCTCGACAGCCGGGTCGGTGGTTTGCACCGTCAAGCTGCCGTTTTCGTGCGAGGCCTTGCAGGTCGTCACGCCGGGCAGTTCGGCCACTTCCGATTCGATGGATTTCGCGCATCCGTCGCAGGTCATGCCGTCCACCTTGAAATGCAGGGCGACGGCTGAAATGGTGACGGTTGAGGCGGTGGGGGCAGGGGGACGATCGCAGCCCGCGAGGCAAGTCACGATCAAGGCGATGCCAGAGAGCCGTTTCATCATGAATTGATCATAGGCGGCAGCGTCGATGCGCTACGCCGTCTTGATGATCTTGGCCTTCTTGAACTGCTTGCCAAGAATCTTGTCGGCAGGCGCGCCCATCCAATCCTCCAAGACCGCCGAATACACACTGCGGAAATCGACGCTGAACCGCAAGTCGCCGTCGTCGAGGTCGGTGAGGGAAGGATGCGTGCCCAGCAGGCCGGGCTTCACCTGTTCGCCGATGAAATACATCGGCGCTGCGCAACCGTGATCGGTTCCGCCAGACGCGTTCTGAGTCACGCGACGGCCGAACTCGCTGAACACCATCGTCAGTACTCGGCCACTGTTGCCCTGAGCCTTCATATCCTTGTAGAAGGCGTTGAGCGAATCGCCCAACTGTCGCATGAGGTTGGCGTGAGTGGGGGTCTGATTGGCGTGCGTGTCGAATCCGCCGAGTGAGACGTAGTACACGCGGGTCTTCATGCCGTCGCGGATCATCGCGCCGACGGTTTGCAATTGCCGCGAGAGATTGCCGCCGGGATACGCCACCAGCGGCCGCTTGGCGACCGCCGCGCGGATACGCTCGGACGACACCTGCGCATCCAAAGCGGTTCGCGTAAGAAATCCGAGTTGACTGTCGGGATCGACGTTGTCGAGTGAGCCGCCGCGGTTGATCTCGTCGTAGGGTTTCTTCAGCGAGCCGTCTTTGGCCAGGTCTTCGCCCAGCCACCGGAAAAGTTCGGCCGATTCAAACGACACCGGCTTTTGGATCGATCCCTGCATGGCCAGCGGAGACTCGCGGCCGATCGCCACCGCGCCCTCGGGCACGGGCGTGCCGTTGCAGGTGCAGTCGAAGTAGCGGCCGATCCAGCCGTTGCCGTGGGCGTCAGTGTTGGCGGTGTGCCAAATGTCCATCGAAGTGAAGTGCGAGCGATTCGGGTTGGGATAACCGACGCCCTGGACGATCGAGGCGACGCCCTCATCCATCAATTCCTTCAGGCCGGTGAGGTTGGGATTCAGGCCGATGCCCGATTTGTCATCGAGTTTCAGCGCGCCCTGCTGGTTGCCGCGCGATTGTCCTGGTTCGGCGATTGCCAGCGCTGGTCGAGCGTTGTAATAGGTCGAATCACCATATGGAATCACGGTGTTGAGCCCATCGTTGCCGCCGCCGAGTTGAACGACGACGAGCACGTGATCCTCGGGCACCCCTGGCACGCTGGAGAGCAATCCGGCAAACGGCATCAACATTCCGCCGGCTGATCGCTGGATGAACAGCGGGGCGGTGGCGGCGAGCGACACGAAGCCCAGGCCATGCTGAAGGAACAGGCGTCGCGAGTACTGGTTGGTCAAGTGGTCGGACATGATTGATCCTTCAACACAGCTGGTATTCAGGCATCGCCGCGATCAACGATAGCAGCGCGATCACGGTCTTGTTGTCGAGTTCGCCGCCGTTGGCCTTCACGTAGCTCACCAATGTCTGTACGCGCGACGGATGCGGCTGCGTGCCCAGGTTGAACCGCAGGAGGTACGTCACCACCGCCTCCACGTCGATCTTCCCTTCTCCCGATTCGTTCAGATGCGAGATCAGGTGCATCGCGTCGAACTCGTTGCCGTCGGCTTCCCATTCGTAGGCATCGGGCCGTCGGCCGGTGAGTAGGTAGATCATCAGGTTTTGCCGCACGAACAACGTGGAGGTGTTGATCCACGCGCGGCCGCCGTCCCATCCCTTCACCGAGGGTGGGAAGAACAGCGTCTGCCCCATCAGATCGGCCGCGCTGGCCAGCGCACCCAGGTTCCGGGCCGGGGTGTGCAGCGAGCGGATCGCCTGCACCAGCAACTGCACCGGGTTCTTGATCAGCGAGGCGGTGTTGCCCGCATCGTAGAAGTGCTGCGACTTGAACAGCGTCTTCAGCACCGGCTTGAGCGCGTAGTTGGCATCGCGGAATTCGCGGGCGAGCTTGACGATAAACCCCTGCGAATCCTTGTCCGGCTCGCCGGGCATGTCGTTCACGAAGTAGCGGTAGAACTTCCAGCACATGAACTCGCTCACCGGTTTCTGGGTGAGGATGAGCTTGCAGAAATCCACGCCGTCCCAGTTGCCGGTCTCGCCGAAGATCGTCTTCTTGCCGGTGTCGTGCCACTGCTCACGGAAAGTGAATTGATCGTCCTCGAAGGTGTATCCCGTCAGGCAGCGGGCGCCCTCCTTGATGTCCTTCTCGCCGTACACGTTGCCTTCGCCGAGCGTGAACAGCTCCATCAATTCGCGAGCGAGATTTTCGTTGGGCTTCTCCTTGCGGTTCTGGTCGTTGTTGAGGTACTTGAGCATCGCCGGGTCGCGGATGATGCCGTACACCAGATCGACGAAGCTGCCGTTGGCGTTCGATCGCAGAAACTGGTTCTGCAGGAACATGTGATAGCTGTCCTCGATGGCACGGTAGCCGGTGGCGAAGTGGCCGTGCCAGAACAGCGTGAGCTTCTCCTCCAGCGGTCGCGGCGTCTCGATCAGCCGCTTGATCCACCAGCGCTGGATGCGGCCCATCTGCTGGCGGTCCTCCATCTGCCGCCGCTGCCGCTCCTGGCGGTACATCTCCAAGGTCTTCTCATCGCCGCGCCGGCGTGCAGCGGCGAACTCGGCGCGGTCCTCTGCGTCAGCAGGCCGCATGATGTCGGTGTCGAACTCGTCGGGCTTGATCGGCGTCGCCGGAACTTTCTCGTAGTCCACGATGTACTCGACCGCGCCATCCAACCCCATTACGGCAAGACCGCGGACTTGTTCAGGCGTGCCCCCGAAGCCGGCCCGGTTCAGCAGATGCTGAGCTTTCCAGTAGTCAAACTCGGAAGGGTCAAGCGGCTTGAGCGAGTTGATGGCCATGAAGACTTCTCCGCCGGGCGGGAGCCATTCCGGAATCAGGCGCCAGCCGCTGAACTGTAGTACGGTCATCGGCGAAAAATCATCCCCGTAGAGAAAACCACCAGCAGCCGAGAGGCAATGCCTGCGCAGCGTCGCCGGAGTTCATTCATGAACAACGCATGACTCCGCGAGCCGTTGGCTCGCGGCTGGTGGGCGCGTGCCGATTGATCAAGAGTCCGTTTCAATCGCAGCGCGTTGCCGATCACGGTCACATCGCTCAGGCCCATCGCAGCTGCGGCGATCAGCGGGCCGTACGGACCGAGCAATCCAAACGCGGCGGCGGGAATGGCCAGCGCGTTGTAGAAGAACGCGAAGAACAGATTCTGCTTGATCGTCCGCAGCGTCCGGCGGGCGATGTCGACCGTCTCGGCCACGGCCGTCACGCGCTGATGAGGAATGACCACATCGGCCGACTCCATTGCGATGTTGGTGCCGCTGGCTAGCGCGATGCCCAAGTCGGCGGCAGCCAGCGCGGCGGCGTCATTGATGCCGTCACCCACCATGATCACCGCCGCTTGCGGCTTAGCTCGCTTCAGTTCCTGCACTATCCCCGTCTTGCTTTCCGGCGTCGCCTCCGCAATCACATCACCCTCATCAAGACCAACTTGCAGTCCCACACGAATGGCGGCTTCCGTTCGATCGCCCGACAACAATGTAACCGTCAATCCCATCGTGTGAAGCTGATTGACAGCAGCCCTCGCGTCGAGACGCAGTTCATCTTGCACGTTTATCGTGCCGACCAGCGTTCCATCAACCTCCACGCGGCACGTCGCGGAGTTGTCACGCAGCACGCCGACTAGCCGGCCATCAACCACCCCGCGCACGCCTTGCCCGGGAATCGCGGCGAACTCCCGTACCGGCGGTATCTCCAGATTTTTCCGTGATGCTGCCCGCACGATCGCACGCGCGATCGGATGCTCGCTCGCGGATTCCACCGCGGCAGCAAGTGTCAGCATCTCGTTTTCATTGATCCTCTCGGAACCTGTGATAGTGATCTTTGTCACGACCGGTTGGCCGACGGTGAGCGTGCCGGTCTTGTCGAAGATCACGAGGGTTGCGCTTCCGGCAGTCTCAAGGGCGAGGGCGGACTTGATGAGAATACCGCGCCGGCTGGCCGCGCCCGCCCCGACCATCACTGCCATCGGCGTCGCCAGGCCAAGCGCGCACGGGCACGAGATGATCAGCACGGTGACTGTCGCAATGACTCCTGTCTTCCAATCGCCCGCCAACCACCAGCCAATGAGCGTCACCAGCGCGATCAACAGCACAGCAGGCACGAAGATCGCAGAAACACGATCAGCCAGGCGTTGAATGTTCGCCTTGCTTGATTGGGCCCGCTGCACCAGGTCGGCGATGCGGGCGACAGTGGTGTGCCGGCCATCGACCTCGGCCTTGATCACCAATCGCCCAGTCGTATTCATCGAACCGGCGATGACGCCATCGCCCAGCTTCTTGGCCACCGGCAACGACTCGCCTGTGACGACGGCCTCATCAATGTCGCTCGCACCATCGACCACGACACCATCAACCGGTATCCGAGCACCAGGGCGAATGATCAGACGGTCGCCGGGCTTCACCTCGGAACTTGGAATGGCGCGCCCGTCAATCAACTCCGCCTGATCGGGTTGCAGCTTCAGCAGTTCGCGCACCGCCGACCCGGCGCGGGCTGCGGCGCGGGCCTCCATCCAGTGGCCGAGGCTGATGATCCCGAGCAGTGCGGCCGCCTCGGCGAAATACATCGGCTGGTCGTGCATGCGGCCGGTCAACTGTGCGATGAACAGCGCCAGCGAATAAACGAACGCCGTCGTCGCGCCGATCGCGATCAGCGTGTCCATGTTGGTGGTACGGCGAAGTGCGGCGTTCCAAGCCGACCGGTAGAACCCGCCCCCTGCGAACACCAGCACCGCCGCCGCGCCCAGTAGCATGATCCAGTTCATCGGGCCGTGCGGGATGCCCAGCGACGGACCAAACCAGTGCATGAGTTCCAACGGAGCCCAAATGGACAATCCGACGATGGCGCGACGTTTCCATTGTCGTTCGTTCGTCTGCTGACGAAGTTCGATCTCGCTTCGAAGTTCCGAGGCGGATGCGAGTTGCTCGATCGGCGTCGCGTCATAGCCGCTGTCGCGAATGGCCTGAGTGAGGTTCTTGGAATCCAGGCGTTCGCCAGTTACGACCGCCCGGCCATCGGTCACGCTTACCGCGGCCGCCCGAACACCCGGCACCGAAGTCAACGCTCGCTGGACGTTGGCGGCACAGGCGGCGCAATGCATGCCATCGACTTTGAAGAGCAGCTCGGTGCTTGGCTTGTTGACGGGTTTGGAGACGGCAACGGTCATTTGTGACGTAGATGGTGGATCGTAGGTCAAACTGAAACCGATCAATTCGATGGAATCGGAACGACCAGGCGGGTATTCCGCGATCGCCGCTGCCATTCCGGCAGTCGATCATGCAGACTGGTGAGGAAATGATCTTCCGACATGGTCGTTGTTTGAAGGAAAGCCGGTTATCGGCTTGTCCGCCAGCGTTGAGTTGACGATACAATTGGAACGTCGTTTGCGAGTGTTTTTGCCTTGAATCACCACCCCAAACAAACTCGTGGCAGCAGCCTGGCCGGTACGGCCGGGGTGATTGTCGCGCTGGTGGCGGTGGCGGCGATGACGACCGGCGTGGCTAACGCCCGGTTGATTCCCACGGAAACACGAAGTCCGCTGACCGAATCGCAGGCGGTTCGCGCGGTGGCGGCGGCGGTGGCCCAGGTGGCACGAGAGCTGGCCGGCACCGAACGGATCGTCGCCGCGATGCCGGAGCAATTCACACTTGTGGCAACGCAGGTGGATGGTGGGACGGCAATTCACGTTGCTGAACGAAGCGATCCAATCGTTGCTCCGCTCGTGGGCGAACGATTGCTCGATCTGCCTCCTCCGGGGCGCTGAGAACAAGTGCAGGTGTCAGGTGACAGCGATCAGGTGTCAGGGTTCAAGCCCGGCACCTGCATCCCGTTTCCCATTTTCTGACACCCGGCACCTGACGCCTGTCACCCTTTCTCACTCAGCATTCAGCACAAAAAGAGGTTCCCATGGGTTTCCCAGTCATTGGCGGCATTGGCAAGAAATTGTTCGGCACGCGCAACGAGCGCATGGTCAAGCGGTATCTCCGCGTCGTAGATCAAGTCTCTGCAAAAGAGCAGGCCACGCTTCAGCTCACAGATCAGCAGATTCGCGAGAAGACTCAGGAGTTCAAGAATCGGATCGCTGCCGGCGAAAAGGCGAGCGACATGATCCCCGAGGTCTTCGCCATCGCCCGCGAAGCGATGGACCGCGCGGTGGGCATCCGCAACATTTTCAATCCGGCGGCGGCGTTTGAGCCGTCAAAACTCCCGGCTTCTGCTCGTGCGCTGTACGACCAGGTGAAGGCCGAGATCGACGCCACCGCGCCGCGCGACCCCGTAGGCGATCTGCTTGGCAACCAGCCCGGCACGCAGATTGGGGCGTGGCAATTTGTGGACATTCCTGTGGCCCTGTACCAGGCAGTCCGCGAGCTGTATCCGCAATCCAAGCCGCCCTTCCGCGCCCGTCCGTTCGATGTCCAGATCATCGGCGCCATGGTGCTGTACGAAGGCCGCATCGCCGAAATGAAGACCGGCGAGGGCAAGACGATCGTCGCGCCGCTTTCGTGCTACCTCAGCGTGCTGGAAGGCAAGCAGGTGCACGTCGTGACGGTGAACGACTACCTCGTGCAGCGCGACCGCGACTGGACGTTCCCGTTCTTCCGCGCCCTTGGCCTCACGGTCGGTTCGATTCACCCGTATCACATGCAGCCGCCGCAGTTCAAGCAGTTGGCGTACCAGTGCAACGTGGTGTACGGCACGACGAGCGAGTTCGGCTTCGACTATCTGCGCGACAACATGAAGCTGAGCAGCAACGACCAGGTGCAGAAGCGCCGCGATATCGCCATCGTCGATGAAGTGGACAGCATTCTCATTGACGAGGCCCGCACGCCGCTGATCATCTCCGGCCCTGCCCACGCCCACACGCCGCGCTATGCACTGGCCGACAAGCTTGCCCGGCATCTGCTGGACAAGCAAAAGGACTGGAACACCGCCGACCAAAAGGTGCAGAGCTGCAAGGTGGAAATCAGCGCGCTTGAGGGCGACATCCGCAACGCCCGCGAGAAGGACAAGATCCCCGCGATGCAGGAGCGGATGAAGCAGGCCAAGGCAAGGTTGCCGGAACTGGAATCTGAGCGTGACCGCTTTACGCAGTTCTACGAAGTCGAGCTGGACAAAAAGAAGGCGACCCTCACGCACGAAGGCATTGCAGAGGCCCAAAGGTCCGCTGGCGTGGGCTCGTTCTACGTTGGCGACAACATCGACCTGCCGCACTTGCTCGAGCAGGCGATCCGTGCCCACAGCGTGTATCAGCGCGATCGTGACTACGTGGTCGCGCCGGGCGAGGAGAACGAGCCGAGCGTGGTGATCGTCGATCAGAACACTGGCCGCAAGATGGTCGGCCGTCAGTGGTCCGACGGCTTGCACCAGGCAGTGGAAGCCAAGGAAGGCGTGCCCATCAAGCAGGAAACGCAGACGATGGCCACGATCACCATCCAGAACTTCTTCAAGTTGTACAAGCGGCTGTCGGGCATGACCGGTACCGCAGATACCGAGGCCACCGAGTTCTACGAGATCTACAAGCTCGATGTGATCGCGATTCCGACAAACGTGCCGGTGACGCGAGTGGATCGCAACGACCTTGTGTTCATGTCTGCCAAGGACAAGTGGGGCGCGATCGTCGATGAGATCAAGGCCTTCCACGACGCCGGCCGCCCCGTGCTTGTCGGCACGACCAGCGTCGAGAAGAGTGAAACACTTAGCGAGATGCTGACCCGAAAGCACGGCATCAAGCACGAGGTGCTGAACGCCAAGCAGCACGAGCGCGAGGCCGACATCATCGCCCACGCCGGTGAACTGGGTGCTGTGATGATCGCCACCAACATGGCTGGCCGTGGCACCGACATCAAGCTGGCGCCGTTCGGACCCGAGCAGATGATTGAGCACTGGAAGCGGCGCAGCATTTGCCCGCGCGAGGTCACGCCCGACATGCCCGAGGACCAGGTGATCGCGGCGGTGTACCGACACATCGCCGGCAAGGAACTCGGTCTCAACAAGAGCGATCTCGCGAACATGGGCGATGCCGACATTCGCCTTGCATTACTGCGTCACTGGCACACTCAGTATTGCTGGGGTTCGACCAGCAAGACCGACAAGATGAATGAAAAGCAGTTGCTCGACGAACTGGATTCCTCAGGCGGCTGCAAGCTGCATCGCCTGCGTCTGTTCAAGAACATCGAGGACCTGGGCGGCCTGCACGTCATCGGAACTGAGCGACACGAGTCGCGGCGCATCGACAACCAGCTTCGCGGCCGCTCTGGCCGCCAGGGCGACAACGGCTCGTCGCGGTTCTTCCTCTCGGTGGAAGACGACCTCATGAAGATGTTCGCCGGACCGACTACGCTGAAAGTGCTCAGCCGCCTGGGGATGAAGGAGGGCGACGCGATTGAGCATCCGATGCTCACCAAATCGGTCGGCCGCGCTCAGCGCAAGGTCGAGGAGCGAAACTTCCTCATCCGCAAGAACATCCTTGAATACGACGAGGTGATGGATCACCAGCGGCACTCGTTCTACAGCATGCGGCAGAACGTGCTCGAAGGCCGTGAGGTGATGGAACTCATCTTTGAAAACATCGATGATTCGGTTCGCGATGCAGTGGACACGTATCTCGACAAGCACTACGTCGGCAACTGCATCGGCGAGTGGGTTCGCGAGAACATGGGTGTTTCCATCGATGCCGAGCGTCTGCGAGGCAAGGATCGCGAGCAGTTGCACAAGATTCTCACCGTTGACGCCAAGGAGGAAGCCACCAACGCCATCCGCGTCACCATCGGCGAATACATGCCGGGCGACATCGACCTCGGCAGCGGCAAGCTGCTGGAAGCTGATGAGACCGACTGGGATCTGAAGGGTTTGGTGGATTGGGCGAACGCGACATTCAAGGCGGAGTTGTCGGCCTCGCAGATCGAGAAGTTGTCACGGAAGGAAGTGATTGAGCTGCTTGAGACGGCAGCCCATCAGCGTATTGACGAGATCGACTTGGCCCCTCTTGATCAATTCCTTGTCAAAAACTACGGCGCGCAGAAACTGGCAGAGTGGGCCAGCAACAAGTTCGCAGGCGAGTACAAGGCCGAGGACTTTGCCGGCATCGAGAACGTCGAGTTGGCGTCTGATCGTCTGATGGAGAAGGCTCGCGAGGCGTACAACCGGCGCGAGAAGGTGTATCCGATCGACTTCGCGCTGGAGATGACCGGCGCTGGACTTCAACACAATCCGCAGCAGGCGCTCACGCAATTCTGTGCGTGGGTGAAGTCTCGGTATGAACTGGATTGGAAGCCGGACTCGCTGCCTTCGACAAGCCCCGCTGAGCTTCGAAAACTGCTGATCGAGGAAGCCGAGAAATGGGATGACGCCCGAATCGCGGATCGCGCGGAACGGGCTATCAATGCGGCAGGCTCAACGCCTGAATCGCTGGATCAATGGCTCCAACAGAATATGAACGCGCGGTTCACGCCAGAGGAGCGAGAGCGCGCTGTTGATGACCCCAAGACGGTGATGGAAGAGAAGATCGGCAGCGTGCTGCGAGCCGAGCTTGCGCAGTTCGAGCGATGGGTGTTACTGCAAATTCTCGATCAGGCTTGGAAAGATCACCTGCACAGCATGGATCAGTTGAAGGAATCCATCGGGCTGCGCAGTTTCAGTCAGAAGGACCCCCGGATTGAGTTCAAGCGCGAGGGTGCGCGTTTGTTTGAAGAGATGCACGTCTTGATCCGCGACAAGGTGACGGACCTGATCTTCAAGGCGAAACTCACGCCGCAGATCGCGCCGCCGGCACAACGGCCTCAGCCGCAACCTGCCCCCGCGGCAGCCACATCGGGCGGCGGCGCAACGACTGTGGCTGGCGCTCAGCCCAACATGACGCAGCGCATCGCGGCCGGCGGTTCGCCTCCATCGGGCGGTACTGCAGCCGGGCCGCATCAACCGGTGGCTCCGCGCGCGGCACAGCCGGCCATCGCCGCAGCGACTGCTGCGACACAGGGCACGGCTCAGCAACGCCGCGATCTCGAAATTGCCGAGCGTGCCGGCGGGCCGGAGTCCGGCCAGCGGCAGGCGCCCAAGAAGCGTCCGGTCAAGGCCGTCGCCACTGTCGGCCGCAACGAACCGTGCCCCTGCGGTTCAGGCAAGAAGTACAAACAGTGTTGTGGCAAGAAAGGCTGACGCGCCAACACGCGAAAATGTGCAACTCCAATTAGCCCCGGGCATGCCCGGGGCTTTTTCTTGCGCGTCTGATCAATCCTCGCGCCAAGCGGGGCGGTAGCTCAGTCCGAGATTGATGATCCGCGACAGCAGCTGCTCGTAGTCGATGTCCGCAGCCTTTGCCGAATCAGCCAGGTCCTCATCCTTGGCCAGTTGAGGATTGGGGTTCGCTTCGATGAGGTAGATTTGGTCATCGTCATCAATGCGCAGGTCGAGCCGCGCGTAACCCGAGAGATTCAGCGTGCGATACGCCCGTTTGCAGAGTTTCTCGATCTTCAGACGCAGCTCATCCGGCAGTTTCGCCAGGCCGGTCTTCACTCCCACTTTTTTCTGATACCGCAGGTCCCACTTCACTTTCTCCGTGGCGATGGCTGGGGCGTCCTCCGGCAGGTTGCCGAACGTCATCTCCCAGATCGGCAGCGTCTGCAACCGCTCATTGCCCATCACGCCGACGTACAACTCGCGGCCCTCGATGTACCGTTCGGCGATCACATCCGATCCCAGCTTGCGGTGCACGAACTCGACGCGATCGCGCAGCGCCTCATCGTCGTTCACAATGCTGGCCTGCGCGATGCCCACCGAACCCTCATCGGTCAACGACTTCACCAGCAGCGGGAACTCGAGCCGTCGCGGCCGCTTGACTTTGCGCTCCACTGGAAACACCGCGAACTCCGGCGTGCGGATGCGGTGATACAACAGGATGCTCTTGCACAGCGCCTTGTCGTGAGACACCATCAGGCCGCGCGGGTTGCAGCCGGTGTAGGGCTTCTTCATCAACTCCAGGAAACTCACCACGTGCTGGTCGTACACCGCCACCCCATGGAATTCTTCCAGCAGGTTGAAGGTGATGTGTGGTCGGAACTGCTCGATGGCGTTTCGGATCACGCCCAGGTCGTCGTACACGCCCAGCTTCATCACTTCGTGGCCGAGCGAGGTCAGACCCTTCCACACGTCAAGTTCGGTCTTGAATGGCTCGATCTCCTTGGCCGAAAGGCCACTGATCGTGTCGGGCGGAACCAGATCGACATGCATCAACAAAAGGATTCGCAGAGTCTTCATGGCGGCGATGAATTAAAGCGCGACGAGGTGATGGCCCTCGTGCAGATAGTTCATCGTCTGAACGGCCACCAACATGAGAGATTCCACGCGCGCCTGACGCACCGGGGCGGCCAGGCGCAGCTTGAGCTCCCGGCATCGGTCGATCATGTCGATCAAAACCTGATCGATGGTGTATTCGTACGTGCCGGTCCATTTGGCGACCATTCGCCGGACCCGCGGGCGGACCTCACGCAGGAACGAAGCAGCGGTGGGGTTGTCGGCAAAGCGCCGATCGTTTGAAAACAACCGCTGCAGATCGCGGTCATAGAAATCCGGCCAATCCTGTCCGTAGTGCATTTTCTTGGCGAGGTAGTGGTCACGAAGGGTGATTCGCAGGCTGTGCAACGGTTCGACCTGCCGCGCGGTGCGGACCGGCGGCCGCGCTCCGATCAGGCTCTCCATGAGTTCATCAACGTATTCCAGCTTCCGCCGCGCCGGCCAACCGTGATAGCGCGCCCTCCATCGCGATTTCGGAGCCAGCCACACCGCAAATGTCTCGGCAAAATCCTCAGCCGGGTGCGATTGGGCGTACCACATATCCAGGTGCACGACGAAGTTTCGGCTGAACGGCTTGGGCTTGTAATGCTTCGGATAGCTCTTCGTGTAGTGGCCGAAGGCGCGGCGCCAGCTTGGCTTGAAGTGCAGCCGGTATGCGTTGTCGATCGCGTGCCCCGCCTCGTGGCGGAGGATTCGCATGCACTGGCCGAGCGGAGCGCCCTCCACTTCAAGCATTTGATTCCGCTCCAGTTTCATCAAGCGTTCGTGGGCCATGTAGAACGGAATCGCAATGCCGGGCACGTTGTCAGGCGTGAACCACTCTGAGGAGAGCCATACGTGCGGCTGAAAATTCAGGCCGCGCGTGGACAGTTCGTTGCGCAGTCGATCGACGCGGCGCTCGATCTCGGTGCCCTTGATGGAAAGATCAAGGTCGCACAGTCGAACATTCAGTAGCTGCTTGTCCGACAGGCGAGTCCAAGTGCGGGCAGTCAATCGCGGGCGACGCGGTCGAAACGTCTTTGATCGAGTTTTTCGGCGCCGATTGTTCATGCGGTTCGGGTATTGGGCTTCCGGACGAGCATGAATAGCAAGATCAGGACAGCTGGCACGACCAGAAACTGTGGGCGATGGTGAAGGAACGCCATCTCGAAGCACAACACGGAGACTGCGACAATCCCAATCACGATTCCTCCGCGGTTTCCGGAGACGCGTCCGTGACCGGCCATGAACAGCAGGCCATAAAGCGGAAACAGCAGTCCATAGAACACCAGGAAACGCAGATAGGTGTTTTCTCCATGGAGTAGGTCCGGTTGAACGATTTTCATGATGGAAGGCAGGAGTGCCGCCGCGAAAGGCAGAAGTATCGCCAGCCAGCGATTCAGGTTCGAAGTCAACGCGGCCGACCCGCGAATCTCGCGCACGTGCGCCCCAACCGTGAAAATCACCTGCATCATCAAGTGGACAACCGCAACCGGAACCAGCATCCGCACCGGCATGAACCACATGGTGCAGGTGAGTGCGAGCATGACCGTGAACGCAATGCCAAATACCGCGAACGCATGCTTGCTTGGAGACAGTTGCAGCGCGCGATGGAAGGTGAGATCGAGGTACGGGCAAAGTAGGAACCCGAATGCGATCGCTGGCGCCAGCCACCACAGTTCGCTCTGCGGATCGCGGCCGTGCCATTCGATCAGTTCCAGCGGCCGCAGACCGATGCTGAGCAGGGCGGTGATCGAAACTACATAGGTGATGACAGTGAGGATCAGCCAGTCGCGGTCGCACAGCCCGCTGATGAGCACGCCAAGCCCGAGCACGATTGCGGCCGTTCCGAGCGGCAGCCACGGAATGTCCTGAAACGCAGGCAGCACTTCATCGAGCAAATACACGATGAAGAACATGTGATAGGCGATCGTGACGATGGAGAACCACGTCATCGCGGTAGCGTGCGAGGCAACCATCGCCTGGCTCCGCTGGCGCGTCCTCACCACGTAGCCGAACGCGGCGCATCCGATCACGTTCGGAATGGCAAAGACGATAAACCCCAGCCATCCGAATCGTTCGATCATGATCCGTGGCAGGAACATCCCGATGCACCACGTCCAACTGCAGGCGCAGAAAAGGCCCCAAAGCAGAATGGACAGGGAATTGCCGGGACGCTCAATCACCCCGATAGGCTAACGGTATTCACGCTTCGGGGGTGCCCAAGAAACAGGGCTCATTCGTCACGCTTCTGCCGTTCCGCCTTGGCCCGCATCATGTCCTTGGGCGTGCAGTGAAAGGTGATCTGGCACTGGCCGATGCGAAGCTCCTTGCCGCGCTTCTTGAGGTGCTGGCGGATCTCCATCTCCAAGTCGATATTGAACTCGCCGCCGGCCGCGATCTTTTCCTTCACGTCCTCGGCGTTGACCACCTCGTAGATCGCTGGGCCGAAACACGGCCGCAGGAACCTGTAAGTCATCTGCTTGCACACGACGATGTAATCGCTTCCGCATTCGCTGAACAGGTACATGCCGGCTGCGACCTCGCTGTTGCCCAGCAGGGCAGCCCCGGCCATCGCGTTGTACCAGTTGCGGTTCACGCGCTTGAACGGCAGCACGGCCCGAAAGCGCCGGTTGTCCAGCCGCTTCATCGTGATGCCGCTGCGAAAGGCGTAGGGTAGCCAGATGAGCGAACACACCTTGTGCCAGAAATTGTTCTTGGTGGAAAGGCGGCTGATGAACGCCTCAATCCGCTGTGCGATGGTCTGGCGTTTGCGCGATGGTGCGGGCTCGGGCGCAGGAACACCGTTCAGCCGGGTTGCTTCGTGCAGCTCAGGTTGAAGCTTGGCGGTGGACACCGTGGATGTGGATTCTGGGGAGAGGACGCTCAACTGGGGTGGCGTATGCTAAGCCCCCGCATCATCGGCTTCCAGCATGGCCGGGTGAAATGAGGATTTGACGGGAGCCCAGAATTTCAGCCGAATTGGGCACGTTCTGTAATGCGCGGCACGTCATCCAAGTTCCTACAAGCCGGAACTCTACAATCACCGCCATGCCGCCGTCCGACTCACGCCGCCCCGAGCCTGCGAATTCCGCGCCTCCGACCTCGGGACAGGTGGGTTTTCAGGAATCAAACATCCGCACCGCGACCATTCGTGACCTGGGCCTGAAGATCCAGGGCACCCGGCTTGAGACCATCATCAACGAATTCGAGCGGGAGCTTGCTCGCCTGGGATTGCACAGATTGCGTCCGCGGTTCTACCTCTCCACCGAATGGGGAGTGCCGTTTCAGACCATCAGCATCGGTATCCCGTTCTACCTTGCGAAGCCCGAGTTGGAGGCTATCCAGGCCGAGCAGGTCGGGCACATCGAGGGTGTCAGCCACGCCGACATCCTTCGCTACCTGCGGCACGAAATGGGCCACGTGGTGAATTACGCCTACAAGTTGTACGAGCAGCAGGAATGGGTGAAGCTGTTCGGATCGATCACCCAACCGTACGTGG